>Ga0073934_10010173_pt1 | contig 11763 bp, 15 predicted proteins | sample LarsenN4metaG_FD_76834 | JGI IMG/M metagenome (GOLD analysis project Ga0073934, IMG submission 76834) | Hot spring sediment bacterial and archeal communities from British Columbia, Canada, to study Microbial Dark Matter (Phase II) - Larsen... ... | reverse complement strand
TGGTCACCGTGGAAGTGCTAAACCAGCTTATCCGGGAGAACCCCAACAACATGACCCAGGCGATCCGCACGTGGATGAGCCGGAGCCCGGGCGCGAGCAATTGAGCCAATGCCGAACCACGGATGCACAGGACAAGCTGAACCATGAGCGCAGCCCCAGCCAATGCCAGCCCGGTGGCCAGCCTGACCCCGCCGCAGAAACTGGCCGCCCTGCTGATCATCCTCGGGGGAGAAGGCGCCGCTCACGTGCTGCGAAATCTCACCGAGCAGGAGATTGAAGCCGCCTCGGCGGAAATCGCGAAACTCAGCGCCATCACCCCGGAGATGCGGACGCAGATCCTGCGGGAATTCGGCGAGGTCGTTGCCCACAGCACTTCGGCGATCCGCGGCGGCGCGGAGTTCGCGCAAAACGTCCTGGAGAAAGCCGTTGGCCCGGCGAAAGCCGGGGCCATCCTGAATCGCGTTGCCCCGGACCGCGCCTTGACGCCCGCCACTTCGAAGATCGCGGAGCTGGAACCCTCGCAAATCGCCAACGTGCTGCGGCTGGAACGACCGCAAACCGTTGCCCTGGTGGTGAGCTGCCTGCCGCCCAAGAAGGCCTCGGAAGTGCTGGGTCTCCTGCCCAATGAGATCCGCGAACAGACGGTGGAGCGGATGGCGACACTCGGGGCCACGCCCGTGGCCACGGTGGAGCGCGTGGTCGAGCTGGTGCTGAGCAAAGCGGGCCCGCAAACGACCCACACGCTGAGCCAGCCTGGCGGCTTGAAGACCACCGCATCGATTCTCAACGCGCTTGATCGGCGCGTGTGCCAGCCGCTGCTGTCAGCCTTGGAAGAGCGCAACCCGGAACTCGTGCAGGCCCTGCGGCAGAAAATGTTCACTTTCGAGGATGTGTCCCGCCTGTCGCCAAGCGCCATTCAGCGAATCCTGCGCGAAGTGGACCTGCGCGATCTGGCGATGGCCTTGAAATCAGCCAGCGACGAAGTGCGCAACTCCATGCTGTCGTGCATCTCCAAGCGCGCGGCGGAAACGGTCCTCGAGGAAATGAGTTACATGGGAACGGTGAAGGTCCGCGACATTGAAGCCGCTCACCTGCGGATCGTCGGCGTCGTTCGCCAACTCGAGGCGGAAGGGGAAATAGAACTCGGCGAGGAGACCGAGGCTCAGCCGGAGCCGGCAAAATGAGGCTGCGCATTAACACCACCCCCGAAGCCGCCCCGGTCCTGCCGGCGAAGCCGGTGCACCGCGAGGCGCTTCATTTCGCGCACCCCCTGCAGGCGGTTCTGCCTCTCCCGCCTGGAGAGGCGGAGCGGCAGGCGAAGCTCGAGGAGCAGCTCAAAGCCAAATACGAAGAGGGCCTGCGTGATGGCGAGAAAGGCCTGCGCGAGCAACTTTTGCAGCAACGCGCCGAAATCGTGGACCTGCAAAAAGGCGTGCTGCAGGCGCTGGAAATGGCGCTGCCCCAGGTTCGCACGGAGTGCGAAGCGGCTCTGATCGACCTGGCGCTGGAAGTGACTCGCAAGGTCGTCGCCGGGATTCCCATCAAGCCCGCCATGGTCGAGGGCGCGATCCGCGAAGCGCTCGACAGCCTGGAAGAGGCGCACGACGTCTGCGTGCTGGTCAACGAAGCCGATCTGCAGCTGCTTCAGAAATACAAGTCGCCCGTGCTCCAGGCCTCCGCGGGGGGCGAGAAAGTCCGCTTCCAGGTCTCGCCCGAGGTGTCCCGCGGCGGCTGCATGGTCCAGACCAGGTTCGGCGTGGTCGACGCCCGAGTGGAGACAAAACTTGAGCAGGTTAAGAAATCCCTCCGGACCTGATGCGAGCCAACACCCCAACCGCAAGCCCGCGCCTGAAGCATCTGCTCGAGCGCGCCCGCCACGTGCCGGTGCTCGAGAACCGGGGCCGGGTCGTCCAACTGATCGGACTGGTCATTGAGTCGGCCGGACCGCTGGCGGCCGTGGGCGACGTCTGCCGCATCGAATCGGCTCAGCACAACGGCTGGACGTTGGCGGAAGTGGTGGGATTCCGGAACCACCATGTGCTGCTCATGCCGTTGGGGGAGGTCCGTGGCATTCACCCCGGAAGCCAGGTCGTGGCACTGGGAACGCCGCTGCAAGTGGGGGTGGGTGAGGCGCTCAAAGGGCGTGTGCTCGACGCGCTCGGCAGCCCCATTGACGGGCTCGGCCCGGTTCGGACCGAGCGGCTGCTCAGCACGAGTTTTCTGCCGCCTCACCCCCTGAAGCGCGAACGGATCCGGCAGCCATTTCAGACCGGGATCAAAGCGCTGGACACATTTACGCCGTGTGGCCGGGGGCAACGGCTCGGCATTTTCGCGGGCAGTGGTGTCGGCAAATCAACCCTCCTGGGAATGCTGGCCAGCCGGGCGGAGGCCGACGTCAACGTCATCGCGCTCATCGGCGAACGCGGACGCGAGGTGCGGGAGTTCCTGGAGAAGGACCTGGACGCGGCGGGGCGGCGGAAATCGGTGGTGGTGGTGGCGACCTCCAATGAACCGGCCCTGGCCCGGCTCAAGGGAGCGTTTGTGGCGATGACGATTGCCGAGCATTTCCGGGACCAGGGCCAGAACGTGCTGCTCATGATGGATTCCGTGACCCGGTTCGCCATGGCGCAGCGGGAAATCGGCTTGTCCGTGGGAGAACCGCCGGCGACCCGCGGCTACACACCCTCCGTGTTCTCGCTTCTGCCACAATTGCTGGAACGGGCTGGCACCGGCGAACGGGGCAGCATCACCGGGTTCTTCACGGTCCTTGTGGAGGCGGACGACATGAACGATCCGATCGCCGATTCGGTTCGCTCGATCCTGGACGGTCACGTCGTGCTCACCCGCGAGCTGGCCACCCAGAACCACTACCCGGCCATTGACGTGCTGGAAAGCGTCAGCCGGCTGGTTCGAGACCTGACGACGCCGCAGCAGCTCGAATTGGCGGCGCGCGCCCGAGAATCGATGGCGATTTACCGGAAGAACCAGGACTTGATCAACATCGGCGCTTATCCGCAAGGCAGCAACGCGGGCATCGATCAAGCCATTCGGCTCCACGAGCCGCTGAACGCGTTTCTGCGCCAGCGGGTCGACGAGGGTGTCTCCGCGCCTGAAAGCTGGGCCCGGCTGAGCCAGGTGCTCTCTCAGGCTGGCACCACACCAGAGCCGGCTAAGAACTCCAACCCAACCACCGCATGAAACCCTTCAGGAAAAGTCTCGCCGCCGTCGGCACCGTCCGCCAACGCGCGGAGAACGAAGCTCTGCAAGCCTACGCGGTCGCTCTGCTGAACCGCGTCCGGGCCATGGAAAGGCTCCGCGCCGCGGAGCAAGCGCTCTCGGCGGCCCAGGCCGACTGGCAGCGTCAGGCAGCCGAAGGCTGCGATGCCCAGGTCATGGCCAGGCACTCCGCTCATTGCTCGAACCTCTCGCACACCCGCCTCGAACGCACCCGGCAACTGGCCGAGGCCGAACGCCTCGCCGAAGCACGCATGCAGGAGCTGTTGTTCGCGCGCCAGCAGCGCCAGGCGGTCGACAGGTTCCACGCCCGGCAGCGGCTCGCCTATGACCGCGCCGTCGCGCGCGAGGAACAGAAGGCGCTGGACGAACTGGCACATCGCCGGGTGGATTCCCTTCAATCTGAACTCATGCAGGAGGCTAGCCTATGTTGATCCGCCTGCTCCAATCGCCCTGGACCGCGACCCTCATCGGCACGCTGGTCTATCTTGGAACAATCGTGATCGTTTGGCGCCCACACCTCGATGAGAAGGCCACTGTGGCGCCCAGCAAGCCGAGGAGCGGCCCGTCGTGGACCTTTCAGAACCCGGAGGTTGACCTGCTCATTCAGGAGTTGAAAAAGGAAAAGGCCTCCCTCGCCGCGCGGGAGAAGGAACTGAGCGAACTGGCAGCGCGCCTGGCCAGCGAGCGGACTGAGTTGCAGGTGCTCACCCAGACGGTCAACCAGATCCAGGCCGAGTTCGACGCGCGCGTGCTCCGGATCAGCCAGGAGGAGTCCGCCAATCTGAAGAAGCTCGCCAAACTTTATGCCGCGATGACGCCCCAAACCGCGGCGGCTGTTTTCAAGGCCCTCGACGAGGACACGCTGGTGAAGGTGCTGACTCTCATGCGCGACTCCGAGACGGCTCCCGTTTTCGACGTCCTCGCCAAGCAAAGTGACAAGGAAGCCAAGCGTGTCGCCGCGCTCTCTGAACGCATCCGTTTGACGGTCTCAGACGCCAAGAAGCCCGGGGCCACCCCCTAGAAACCGAGGACTGCCCTGAAGCTGTGGCTGCCTCAGCATGGAAAACAATTTGCGAAGCCCGTTGCCGCCCGGCACCCGCCCGAGTGCCGAACGAGGTTTGAATCTGCCTCCGGCCAGTGATGGCCGCAGCGCTGCCGGGTCCTTCACACGTTCCTGCGGGCGCTTTGCCGAATTGCTCAGCGGCCTGACTGAACCCATCTCACCCGGCGTTCCCTCGCCTGCCCGGAAGGACGGCGAACCCCCGGACTGCGGGGAGCAATTGGGTACGCGCGTGGTGGAGACGCTCGCATGTTTCGGCACCGTTCCACCGCCTGTGGTCACCGCGCCGGCGGTGGAAGGTGGAAACGCCGCGCCATCGGGACAGAATACGTTCCTGTCGGCCGCCCAGCCAGGACTCCTCGTCAAGGAGCAACTCGCAAATATTGCCGCCGGTTCCACGGTTCTGCCGACAGTCGGGCACACTTTGCCTAACGCGCTCAGGGGCGACGCCGCGGGCGCAGCCGAGACCGCGCAAGCAGAGGTTGCCAAGATTGGCTCAGGGGTGAGTGAGAATCCGCCCAACACAGCGGAGGCCAAAGCGGATCCCGGCGCGACTGGTTCTTTTGAGGAGTTACAACCAGCCACGGAAGAATTTGGTATCGAAGACTTTGAATCAACAAAGCCGGCCATGGAAGGTCAGCAGGCACAGCACTTTCGCGGCAGCCGACACGCCCCGCTCCGGCCACTGGAAACTGATGGCATGACCACTGCTGAACCAGGCAGAAAGATGCCGCTCGTGCTCGAACAGGATAAAAATGCCGCTTTCCAGGCCGACACACCTGGGCAGGATGACGGCGCATTGCCTGGTGACCACCCGGCTGAGCATCCGCAGCAGGCCTTCATTCGCGGAGGGTTTCCCCTTGGTTCCCTGGTTTCTTTCCCCGATATGGCGGAACTCCAGGAACAACCCGCGGTTCAAAGGCATTTGCTCAACCCCGAGCAGTTACTCGAGAGGATTCAAGATGCCGCGGTTAGCTTCCACCGGAGCGGCGAGCAAAGCGTGGAGGTGCGAATTTCCACCAGCCTGGAAGCGGACATATCGCTCCAGCTCACGTGTAAAGACGGCCAACTGGAAGCCTCTCTGCGCTGCCCGGGAGTGGACTCGGAAGCGCTGCATCAGCATTGGCCGGAGCTGCGGCGGGCCTTGAAAGAGCAAGGCATCGATCTCCTGGATCCGCAGATGGACAGTAATCCTGGTTTCCCCGGCGGCTCGCAGTCCGGCCACCGGGAGGCGCCCGAGCCGGCGCGGCAAACGGAACTCAGCTTGCGGAGAGGCTTCAAACAAGGCGCGGTGAAGCCAAGCCCGCCCGTTCGCGAAACGCAGCATCGTCTGTTGGAATCCTGGGCTTAATCCTATGTACACACCAAATGTCGGCGACAAAATACCCTCGGCGGGCGCGGAGGAAGTTGCGTCGCGCGTGCCCACGAAAGTCCTGAAGCAGGAGGATTTCCTCAAACTGCTCGTCACGCAACTGACCACGCAGGATCCGCTGAATCCCACAGGTGACATCGATTTCATGACGCAAATGACGCAGTTCAGCTCCCTCGACCAGGCGCAGCGGATGGCGAAGGAAATGAGCGCGTTGCGGGCGGAGGGAAGCGTTGGCCAGGCCAACGCGCTCCTGGGCCGGACCGTGACGCTGAAGAACGAGGACGGCACCATGGCTGTCGGCCAAGTCTCCAGCGTGAAGCTCCAGGATGGCGAACCGCTCATCCTGGTCAACGGCCGGGCGTATCAACTCGGCCAGGTGATGAACATCATGCCGGCGCCGCTCCCGAAATAGCATCCACCACATTCAACAAAAACGAGGTTCACATGTTAGGTTCTCTCTATTCAGCCAGCAGCGGGTTGCAGCAGTTCCAGAACAAGCTGGATGTGATTGGCAACAACATTGCCAACGCCAACACCACCGGCTTCAAATCCGCGCGCACCACCTTCGAGGACACGTTCAGCCAGACGCTGAGCGGACCCGAGCCTTCTTCCGACGGAACCGGCACCGGCCCCGGCGCGGTGCAAATTGGTTCTGGAGTTGCCACGTCGGGGATTACCAACATTTTCCGGCAGGGGATGCTGAACGAAACCGGCCTGAACACGGATCTCGGCATTAAGGGCGAAGGTTTCTTCATCGTCCGCGATGCGCTGACCGGCCAGGAGTTCGCGACGCGCGCCGGGGATTTCACGAAAGACACGGCCGGCTACCTGATCACCAGTGACGGCTACCGCCTCCAGGGATACAGCAACGCCGAACTGACCACGCGCGGCGACATCCGCATCGACACGACGGGCATGCCTGCCACCGCCGACCCGAACGCGCAAATCAAGAGCTGGAACATCGACGCGTACGGCAAGTTGCACGTCCATCTGTCAGATGGCACTTCTTTTGTTCGGGGACAGGTGCTGCTGCAGAACTTCACGAATCCGCAGGCCCTCGTCAAACAAGGGAGCAGCCTTTACGCGAACCTGGTCGACGCCGGCCCGCTCGGCGGCAGCACGCCGCTGGCCGAACCTCCGGGCTCCGGCGGCCTTGGCGTCATCGCGCAGGGGGTCCTGGAGGCATCGAACGTGGACCTGAGCGGGGAGTTTGCGAATCTCATCACCACCCAACGTGCTTTCCAGGCCAATGCGCGCGTGATCACCACGAGCGACGAGGTCCTGCAGGAACTGATCAACCTCAAGCGCTAACTGACTTATGCCTCCCAGCCCAACCTCCGCGCCGAAAGCGCCCGAAGCGGCCGAAAAATCGGCGGACAAAGCCGCGGCCGCCAAAGGCGGCGGCTTCACGGCGTGGCTGCCGGTCTTGGCCAATATCCTGCTGATGCCGGCGCTGGCTTACGTCACGGTCACCTACTTTATCGTGCCCCGAATGCACTCAGCCGGCGGTGTGGTGGTCAGCGCAAAAACCGCCGGCGGCGGCGCACACGACACCAAAGGCGGCGTCGACTCGAAAGTCACGGTGCCACTGGGCGGGAAGGTCCTGGTGAATGTCGCCGGGACGATGGGCACCCGTTATCTGCTGGCCAGCGTCACTCTCGTGGGCACCAACCCCGAGTTGCGCACCCTGGTGGAGAAGAATGATGCCGAACTGCGGGACGCGGCGGCAGGGGCCTTGAGTGTAAAAACGATTGCGGACCTGGAGAAACCCGGCACCCGCAATCTGATCCGCACCGAGCTGATCTCGATCTTCAACAACGTCCTCGGGGCGGGAATGGTCACGGACTTATACCTGACGGAGTTCGCGATCCAGTGATATGGCCGCGCCGCCCCAGCCACCTGAAATCGAAAGCCTGACCCAGGCCGACGTGGAGGCCTTGCTCGCGCAAGCCGCCGAGGAAGGCGCGCACGCTGTGGTGCGGAAATCCGGAGGCGTCCGCCAGAAGCTGCTTCGGGCGGAAGTCCGGCCGCACATCTTCGGCGCGCCAGCGCTGGCGGGAACGCGCGAATGGCGGCAGCTTCAGCGGGAACAGGAGGCTTTCGCCGAACAACTGGCTGGGCGCCTCTCGAACGACCTGCGCCTCGATATTGCCGTGCGCCTCGCGAATCTGAGCACCACGACCTGCCGGGAGTACCTCGGCTCGCTGCCGGAACCGGCGCACCTCGCACTTTTCAGAATCGAGCCGCTCCGCGGCATCAGCATCCTGGAAGTCGCTCCGCATCTTGGGCTGGCGATGGTGGATCGCCTGCTTGGCGGCCCCGGCCAGGCCTCCAGCATTAATCGCGACCTCAGCGACATCGAAATCGCGCTGCTCGACCAGGTGCTTCAAGTGATGCTCGGCCAATGGTGCCAGCAGTGGGCGAAGAAGCACGATCTGCGGCCGCGCATCCTGGGGCATGAGAACAGCGGGCGTTACGTCCAGATCGCGGCTGCCGATGCTCCGTTTCTGGTGGTCACGTTCGATTTGCGTTGGGGGGAATTCATTGAACAACTGCGTCTGGCTTTCCCCTGCCAGATGCTGGAGCCGCTCCTGCGCGAGCTCGCGCCGGCAGTGCGCGCGGAAGAAAGCGCCCTCCGGCCGCCTGCTCCCACCTCCCCCAAATGGAACCCGGGGCTGGGCGGCATCACGGTTCAAATCTCGGCTGAATGGCCGCCCCGGCAATTGAGCGCCGGCCAGGTCGCCCGGCTCAAGGTCGGGGATGTTCTGGAGTGGGACTCCGCGGCCTCGTCAGAAATCCGTCTCAAGGTCGCCGCTTCCCCCAAGTTCGTCGGCCGGTTGGGGACGCGGAATGGGAGGTGGGCTGTCCAGGTGACCGGCGCCTATCCAGGTTCGAATCAGTGACTTTTTCATCATGAATGCTTCTCCGGAAACCGGCGCCAACCTAAACCTGGTCCTCGACGTCCCCGTAAATCTCACCGTCGAACTGGGCGGCTGTAAGTTGCCGATGGGCGAAGTCCTTCAGCTTAGCCCGGGCTCGGTGGTCCAGTTGGAGAAGGCCGCGGGCGAACCGGTGGATTTGCTCGTCAACGGCAAGCTGATTGCGCGCGGCGAGGTGGTTGTGCTCGAAGAGCGCTTCGGCCTGCGGATCACTGAAATGATCGGCGGTTGAACCTTGCCTTTAACATGCTTGCGCATTTCGCACATTCTGGCCCGGAGATTCCGGCCGCAACGGCTCCGCGGATCCCGGCTGTTCCCGTGATGACGAGTGTCCCCGCCCTTGCCCTGAACTTCCTTGCGGTGGGCTTGCTGCTGGCACTGGCGCAGCCAGCGAATGCCGCGGCCACGGGCGGAGTGGAGCCGATTCAGTCCCCTTCCCTCTTCTTTTCGGCTGTGCGAGTAGCGGGCGCCATGGCGGTGGTGATTGCCTGCTTCTTTGCTGTGGTCTGGCTCTTCCGGAATTGGCAGCGCCTGACCATTCGTGGCGGACGCGCACCCCGCCTTCAGGTTCTCGAATCCAAGTCGCTCGGACCTCGCCACGGCTTGTATGTCATCGGCTACGAGCAGCAGCGGTTCTTGATCGCATCCGCGCCAACCGGGATCTCCATGCTTGCCACTTTGCCTGAAGGCTCGGCGAACGAAATAGCCGCGCAGGCGGCGCCTCCGCAAATTGATTTCGCCTCACTGCTCGCCAACACACTCTCTCTTCGCGGCAAGCCGCGAGCCTCCTCCGCATGAACCGTGTGCGGCGTCATTATGTCCGCTGGGTTGCCTGGGTTTCGCTGATTATCCTGCTGGCTGGCGCGGGCACGGCTGTGGCGCAGACGAACACGAGCGCCAATCTGGCTCTTCCCGGCGGGTTCATCCCGCTCAAGCTGAACTTTGGGGTGGAGGCTGCCCAGCAACCGCAGGACGTGGACATCGGGATAAAGATACTCTTCGCCATCACACTCCTGACGCTGGCGCCTTCGATCATCATGCTGATGACGAGCTTCACGCGAATCGTCGTGGTGCTTTCGTTCTTGCGCTCCGCCCTGTCGTTGCAGGGAACGCCCGCCAACCAAATCCTGATTGGTCTGTCCCTGTTCCTGACCTATTTCATCATGCAGCCGGTGTGGGCGCAGATCGACAGCCGGGCGCTGCAGCCGTATCTGGCCAAACAGATCACCAGCGAGCAGGCGCTCGAAGAGGCCGCCAAGCCGGTGCGGACCTTCATGCTGCGGCAAAGCCGCCCGAAGGACCTGGAGTTGTTCGTCGGATTGGCCAAGCTCGAGCCGACCTCGCCGGAGAAGCTGCCGCTGCGCGTCGTGATCCCGTCGTTTATCATCAGCGAACTGCGCACCGCCTTTCAGATGGGATTCCTGCTCTTCGTGCCCTTTCTTCTTATCGACCTGGTGGTCGCCACTGTGCTGATGAGCATGGGCATGATGATGATGCCGCCAGCCACCATCTCCCTGCCCCTGAAAATCCTGCTCTTCATCCTGGTGGACGGTTGGAACCTTGTGATCCGCTCGCTCGCCTTGAGCTTCGGCGGCTGATGCCATGACCCCGGAATTCGCCGTTGAATTGATCAAGAGCAGCTTGCTGCACGCGATTATTCTCGCCGGGCCTCTGCTGGCCGTGGCGATTGTGGTTGGGCTGGCGGTGAGCCTGTTCCAGGCGGTCACCTCCATTCACGAGCAGACGCTATCTTTTGTGCCAAAGGCGCTCGCGGTGGCCGTCCTCTGTGTCCTGATGTTGCCCTGGATGCTCCGCACGCTGGTGGAGTTTACCGAACAGGTTATTTCGCGCATTCCGCAGATGGTCCAGTGATGGAATGGCGCCATGCACTCGGAAGTCATCAGTTGGTTTCTGGTCTTCGCCCGGGCGGGCGCCCTGATGATGGTGTTTCCGCTGTTCTCGGCGCAAAACGTGCCGGTGCGTCTCCGGGTGGGGCTGGCCGCGGTCACGGCGTTGGTGGCGGCGCCGCTGCTCCCTCTCTCACAGGTTCCGAACGCCTCGTTTTGGGGCCTGATCCAACTGCTGTTTACCGAGGCAAGCATCGGCTGCCTGATCGGCTTCGTGTGCCGGCTGATCTTTTTCACGATCGACCTCGCGGGTGGCATGATCGCCACCGAAATAGGCCTGATGCTTTCGACCAACTTCAACCCGCTCACCTCCGGCGCGCTGCCGATCCCCGGCCTGATTCTGTTCTGGCTCTCGATGATGCTGCTCCTGAGCTTGAATCTGCATCATTGGATCATCGCGGGCTTCCAGCAGAGCTACGTTCTATTGCCGCCGGGAGGAGCGCACCTTACGGAAGCGCTGGCGTCGGAAGTCGTGACCCGCACCGGGAGGATCTTTCCCCTGGCCCTGCAGATGACCGCGCCGGTCATGGGAGTGTCCTTCGTCATCTCGCTCATCTTCTCCGTGCTCAGCCGCGCCGTGCCGCAGATGAACGTGTTTACGGAAAGCTTCCCGGTGCGTTCGATGGCCGGGTTGGCGGTGTTCGGCTTCACGTGCCATCTCATGGCGCAACACATCGAAAACTCCCTGCGGGCCATTCCGGAGGACATTGTCCGGATTGCGCACCTGCTCAGTTCCGCCCCCTCGCCTTGATGAAGACCCGGACGACCATCAAGCGCGCGTGGCCGCCGATGCAGTCAGAGCGGCTGCGGCTCGGCCGTCTATTTTTCGCAATTTCCACCTCGCCAGCACCAACTGCCAACGCAAACGGTTTTTGGCAGGATGTTTGCTGGCAAGAACCCGGCTTCTGCCACTCATGACCTCTTTAGCTAACAACGGGGGCGATAACGGGGCCTCGGCCGCCGATGCCTCGGCGTGCCAGGGCCGCGTCATGATCATCGACGACGACCAGATCAACAGCACCGCGCTGCGGAAGTACCTCGAAACCAAAGGGTACATCGTGGCTGAAGCCGCCTCAGGCGAGGAGGCGCTGCAGCAAATCCTTAAGTGCACTCCGGATGCGATTCTGCTGGACGTCATGATGCCCCACATCGACGGCTACGAACTGTGCCGCCGCCTGAAGAAATTCGCCCGAACGGCCCCCATCCCTATCCTGATGGTCAGCGCGCTCTCGGCCAAAGACGAACGCC
>Ga0073934_10010171_pt1 | contig 11763 bp, 7 predicted proteins | sample LarsenN4metaG_FD_76834 | JGI IMG/M metagenome (GOLD analysis project Ga0073934, IMG submission 76834) | Hot spring sediment bacterial and archeal communities from British Columbia, Canada, to study Microbial Dark Matter (Phase II) - Larsen... ... | reverse complement strand
GACCGGAAAAACCTCATTCTTTATAGGGGCGAGAGTGGCTTTATTATTTTGAACCGTTACCCCTATTCTAACGGACATTTAATGTCGGTACCCTACAGACACACTAGTGAGCTCAGCGAGCTTAGCGATTCGGAAAGGCTTGAGCTGATGAATCTTACTATAATGTGTGTCGAGTTACTGAGGGTTATTAAACCAGATGGATTTAATATAGGAATGAACCTGGGTCGGGTGGCCGGGGCGGGCATAGACGATCATCTTCATTTTCATGTAGTGCCGAGATGGAATGGAGACACCAATTTCATGCCGGTCATCGGCGACCTGAAGGTTATGCCGGAATACCTTGACCAGACTTATCTCAGGCTTACTCAAGAATTAAAAATCAAAGCAGAGAGGTGAGAAATGAGGTTTATCAAGATAATCATAATTGCTTTGCTATTTGTCGTGGCCCTAGTCCTCATTATTCAAAATCAGGAAGTTTTTACACACAAGTTTGAGCTTAAGCTCGACCTCATGGTTTATAAGGTCGGTCCCTACCTGACTTCCAATCTGGTGCTGACGGTCGCCGCATTTCTAATCGGCGTATTCTTTGCCGTAATTTGGGGGGCTTTTTCCTCGGTGACTTTGAGGTCGAAGCTAAGAGAAAGAGAAAGAAGAATAAAGGAGCTGGAAAGGGATAAAAAAGAATCCATACTTTCTCCCTCTCCTTTTGGTTCTCCCTCGGCAGAGACAGAAAAAACGGAATAAAATTTTCTTGCTCTATTTTTTAGATTAGAGTTATATACATGCAGACACTCCAAAAACCCCGATGGATCAAGGCCAAGGTTCCTTCTGGCCCTAACTATAACCACTTAAAAACCCTCATGCGAAGCCTCAATCTTCACACAGTTTGTGAAGAAGCCAGATGCCCTAATATCGGCGAGTGCTGGGGAGCAGGAACGCTCACCTTCATGATTCTCGGCGATATCTGCACCAGAAGCTGCGGATTCTGCAATGTAAAAACCGGGAGGGGCAGGGAGCTTGACTGGCATGAGCCGGTAAGGGTTGCTGAAGCAGTCAGCAAGCTTGTAGAGAACAACGCTTATATCAACCACATCGTCATCACATCGGTCAACCGCGACGACAAGAACTATGAAAGCGCGCTGTTATTTGCCGAAACCATCAGGAAGGTGAGGGAATATAATCCGGATGTTAGCATCGAGGTTCTGATTCCCGATTTTAAAGGGGACATGAACGCATTAAAAGAAGTACTGGATGCCCGACCGGATGTTTTGAACCACAACATCGAAACCGTACCCCGGCTCTATTACCTCCCCCAGCAGTCTCCTTCCGGACGGAGGAGATCTGTGCGACCTCAGGCAAGATACGAGTGGTCACTCCGGGTCCTGGAAGAAAGTAAAAGGATTGGACATCAAGGGCTCCTCACCAAATCGGGGATCTTGGTCGGCCTTGGCGAAGAACTGGAGGAAGTTATCGATACGCTTCGGGACTTGAAAAACGTCGGCTGTGACATCGTCACAATCGGCCAGTATCTGCAGCCATCTCCGGACCACCTTCCCATCACCAGGTATTACCACCCTCTTGAGTTTGAATCCCTCAAGAAATACGGCGAGACCATGATCGGAATCCCCCACATCGAAGCCGGCCCGCTCGTCAGAAGCTCCTACCATGCGGAGAAGCAGGTGCTGAAGCTGGGTGGGGATTGGAGTTAATTTGAGCCAAGATTAGTTTTTTCACTCAGTTCTTTTTGTAGTCCCTAAATTCCAGAACCCTCTATATTCCCATTTGTCTTCTCAAGAACTAGGCTTGTTTCTAGGGGAGGTACAAATGTCATAATAGACTCTTTGGATTGATAATAAATTGAATTTATAATAAAAAATGTCATACGAGGAGAATTGCTATGTCACGTTACCTTTACACAGGCCACTATGAGGCTTTCCTTCCTATCAATCTGGAAAACAAAATTTATTACATGAGGGTGTGGATTGAAGCAGATGAACTTGTAAAAGCTCTAAAAAAATTGGACTTGATATTTGGAACTCCTGAAGAACCCTACTGTAAAGACTTATACCAAGTTCCTTTAGCTATGGAAAGACTGAGTGATTTGATAATAGACCTAATTTTTGAAAATCCGAAGAGTCTAAAGCGGGCGTGTGTTGAAAAAGCAATAGCTGAGGCGCTTTCTATGAAATACGGTGTTAAGAAGGTAAAACAAACTATTGAATACCCAGAGATCCTAGACCAAGTAGAACTCGATGTTCAAACCCTATTACCGGTACTCAATACACTCTTTGTGAAATCCTCGCTAAATTAGGAAGTTTGTCTTTAAGTATCAATCTTTTATAATTTTTAATAGGTCGCAATGGGGTAACAAACGAACTCTGGGTAGTAATTTTTGTAATCTCTCTGGCTTTTCTTAGCTGGCCCATAATTACTATATTCAATCTACCTAATCTTGTTCTTGGAATCCCGTCTTTCATACTTTACCTGTTTCTTGTCTGGTTGGTAATAGTGGTTACTCTTCTTGTCATAAACCTATTAGGAGAAAAAAAAGAGGACTCCTGAGTATGGAGCAATTAAGCTATATTTCTCTTTTTCTAATCATCTTAATTTATTTAACCTTTCTTTTTCTTGTTGCTTACTTTTCCGAAATGTACGGCACTTACTTAGATTCTTATAGATTGCGATCCATTATATATGTTCTTGCCGCCTCCGTATACTGCACGGCATGGACTTTTTATGGAAGTATAGGACTTGCGGCAAATAGAGGATTAGAATTCCTGACTATCTACTTGGGCCCTGCTCTTATAGCGATTCTTTGGCCTATTATTCTAAAAAAGATTATCCGAATTTCCAAAGAGCAGAATATCGCATCTATATCTGACTTCATAAGTAGTAGATACGGAAAGTCTCATGTTTTGGGGATGTTAGTTACCATATTTATATTGTTTGGAGTTATCCCTTATATTGCTTTACAGTTAAGAGCAATTTCTCTTTCACTAAACGCAATAATCGGGGAGAACTCAACTTTTAAGATTCTCGACCCTACTTTCTTTGCCGTAATAGTACTTGGGATTTTTGCTATCATATTCGGTGTAAAAAACCTGGATTTTACGAAAGAGCAAAAGGGCCTCCTCACACTTATAGCCGTTGAATCTTTAGTGAAGCTCCTTGCCTTTCTAATAGTGGGCTTTTACATAACCTTCGGAATCTTTGATGGGTTTAGTGATATATTCAGGAGGGCCTATGAAAACCCCGAATATAGGGGGCTTTTGATACTGAATAATGAATTTACCTCTTACTCTAGATGGTTCTCGCTACTTTTTATATCCATGATGGCAATTATGTTCCTTCCGAGGCAATTCCACGTCATGGTTGTACAAAACCGTGATGAAAGATATATAGGTCAGCTTAAGTGGATGTTCCCGCTTTATCTTCTCCTCATAAATATATTTGTTCTTCCAATAGCACTCTCAGGACTTCTCCTAAACTTTCCTGTATCTCAGGGTGATGATTTCATACTGCTCATTCCGAAGAGTTATAAAAACAACCTAGTTTTAATGGCTGCGTTTCTGGGTGGATTTTCCGCAGCTACTGCTATGGTCATGGTTTCTTCTCTTGCCGTAAGCAAGATGGTCACAAATGACATTGTGATTCCAATTATTCTGAAAATACAAAAACTTGGGAATATATACAAAGCGAATCTTTACTCAATCAGAATTACTATTATTGTTGTTATATTCCTTGGTTATCTTTATGCAAATGTTTTGGGGAAAGGGCACCTTCTTGTAGACATCGGACTCCTCTCATTTACTGCAGTAACTCAGTGTGCCCCTGCAATCCTACTGGGAATATTCTGGGAAAAGGGAAATAAGAAAGGTGCATTCACGGGCCTTTCTCTGGGGTTTATTATGTGGTTCTACACTCTAATTATTCCGGATCTTGTCGAAAGAGGATTTCTATCATCCGAAATTATAAATGCGGGATTATTTGGCATCTCTCTCCTTAAGCCCACGGAATTTCTGGGACTTCGTGGTTTGGACAACATAACCCATACAGTATTTTGGTCTATGTTCTTCAATGTTGGTGCTTACGTACTAATCTCCCTTTTCACAAAACAGGATGAAGAGGAAGTAATACAGTCAAACTCTTTCGTCAAGGTCTTCCAGAAAGGTGGGATTGAAACATTCCTCCAAAGCAAGGCTATACTCTCCACAGAGGAGATTAAAAAGCTTATCCATAAATACATCGGCCATGAAGAAGCCAACGCGCTTTTGAGTGAGCTTTTTCCAGGAGATAAATTGGAGAAACCCGATTTTTCCATACACGAACTTCTTGAGATGAGAATCAAGGTTGAAAAACTCCTCTCCGCATATTTAGGAGTTGCAGCAGCAAGGTTTATCGTTGAGGATAAATTCACGATTTCCAAAGTGGAAGCCGAAAAGATAGTCGAGTCGTTCCAGAGAATGCAAACGTCGCTCCGCGTAACCGAAGAAGAGATGAGAAATCAGGAGAGACTTTTTGCTAGCGTCGTAAGAAGCGTAGACGACGGTATTATTATCACGGATATGTTTGGAAGGGTCATAACCATAAACGCCGCCGGAGAGAGGCTTACTGGGTATTCAAAAGAAGAGATTGAAGGAAAGAGTTATCTGAAACTGATAGATAAAAACACACCTAAAGAAACAAGAAAAAGGATTCTGAAGGAAACTCAACTGGGAAGCAGTTGGAAAGGCGAGGTTGTCGTAAGAAAAAAGAACGGGGATACATTCCAGGCGTATCTCTCCATAACCTCCATCTTGAATGAGAGAGGAGATACGATTGGCATAGTGGGAATCTTGAGGGATATAACAGACCAGATTGAAATGCAGAAAAGATTGATCCAGAAAGAAAAGCTAGCGTCCTTAGGAGAGATGGCCGCTGGAGTGGCCCACGAAATAAGAAATCCTCTCGGTGGCATCAAGATGGCCGTAGGTCTTATACGCGGAGACCTAGGTGAGAAGAGTTTCACCACCGATATGCTTGATAGTGTTCTATCAGGAATAAAAGATATAGAAAACATAATTAATGATCTACTAGATTTCACACGGGAAACCAAGCTTGAAAAAGAAGACTACAATATTGCTCGGATAATTAAGGGAGTCGTTAGTTCTTTTAATCGTGAAATCAACGAAAAGGGGATTCGGGTCATATACGATAGATTTCAGGACGATATTAGCATAAATGTCGATGGCATTAAAATCAGGCAAGTATTTGCAAATATTTTAAAGAATGCAATCGAAGCAATAGACCATGAAGAAGGAAGAATCTTGATTAATCTTTATAATAATGAATCCTATGTTTTTATAGAGTTTATTGATAACGGTATCGGGATCTCGAAAGAACATTTAGAAAAGATGTATCATCCTTTTTTTACGACTAAACCAAATGGCATTGGACTTGGAATGGCTATAGTAAAGAAGATTGTAGACCTTCATAAAGGGGATATAGATATAAAGAGTATGCCTAAGGAGGGCACAAAGCTAAAAATAATATTACCCATGGGGAAGGTGGCATACCATGAAAAGAAACATTTTGGTAGTTGAAGATGATGAGATTTTCTTAAAACCACTTCTCAAAAATATCGAACGCGCAGGATACCGAGTATCAACTACAAACAACGCGGAAGAGGCGCTCAGTATTTTAAGAGAAGAAGACTTTGATCTGCTAGTTACTGACAAAAAGCTTCCGGATATGGACGGAGTGGAATTCATAAAGCAGGTTAAAGCAGAAAATTCAGATTTAGCCGTAATTATGATGACTGCTTTCGGCACCATTGAATCTGCAGTTGAAGTGATGAAGCTAGGAGCAGAGGATTACCTGGTAAAGCCTTTCTCGAATGAGGAACTGTTAATGGCAATTGAAAAGGCCCTAAAGTGGCAAGAGCTTAGCTTTGCTAATAAATGCCGAATAGATAAGTATAGCAAGCGCTTTACGTTTGAAAACATAGTTGCTCAGAGCAAAAAAATGATGAAAGTTTTCGAACTTACGAAGAGCATACTGGATCTTGACACCACAATTCTTATCTACGGCGAAACAGGTACCGGCAAAGAGCTTCTTGCCAATGCCATTCATTTCAATAGTCCGCGACGAGAAAAACCTTTTATCAAGGTTAATTGCGCTGCTATTCCAGATGAGCTTTTCGAAAGTGAGCTTTTCGGTTTTAAAAAAGGTGCCTTCACCGGAGCAAATGAAAATAAAAGAGGACTTTTTCAGATGGCGAATGGAGGGACTATTTTACTTGACGAAATAGGAGAGACGCCACTCAAGCTTCAGGCAAAACTTCTCCGTGTAATTGAAGATAAAAAAGTTATAAGTCTCGGTAGCGAAAGAAGCGTAGACATTGACGTGAGAATAATCGCCACTACGAATAAAAATCTAGAGTTAGAGATAGAAAAGGGAAATTTTAGAAGAGACCTCTTCTATAGATTAAATATTATGCCCATTGAATTGCCGCCCCTTAGAGAAAGAAAAGAGGACATACCACTTCTTGCAAGATTTTTTCTCAAGAAATACGCAAATAAGTTTAACAAGACTACAAAATCGATCTCCGAGGAAGCGATCAGCACTTTACTGAATTATTCTTGGCCTGGAAATGTTAGAGAACTAGAGAACATAATTGAGAGAGCCATTATTATAGAGAAAAAAGAGATAATCACAGATATTGAAGCACTATTATCAACTAGAAAAAATACAAATTCAGTTGACCTTACGGCAAGCTTCAAAGAGGCCAAGATTAAGGTGATAGAGGATTTTGAGAGGACTTACATAACCGGGCTCCTAGAAGTCTATGGAGGAAAAATTATAGCAGCAGTAAAACATGCAAATATGGACGTAAAAAACTTCTGGGAGAAGATGAAGAAATATGAAATCAAAAGAGATGCGTTTTCTAAATAAGATTTAAGTTATTCAAGGCCTACCGATATCGAGAATCTGTTTTTTTGATTTATATTTTTTCTACTCTTGGTAATAAAACCAATAAATTTTGGTAATTAAACCAAATTCTATTTCCCATAACTTTCAAGTAAATCATGCTTCTTCCTGAAATCCTTAAACTTTTTTATTTTCCCAAACTAGGTACAAAAATTGCAGTTTGATCATTCCGCCTGGAGTTTTACTAAATTCCCAAAGGAGTTAAATAATGGAAGCTAGGGCAAAACCCATTGAAGCACTTCTGGAGGAAGCGAGGTCATTTCCACCCCCTAAAAAACTTAGAGAACGAGCCCATGTAAAAGATGACTCGGTTTACAAAAAGGCAGAGCGCAACCGGGAGGGATTCTGGGAGGGTTTTGCAAAGGAGCTTCACTGGTATAAGAAGTGGAAAAAGGTGCTCGATTGGAAAGCACCACACTCAAAGTGGTTTGTCGGAGGGAAAATAAACGTCTCATATAACTGCTTGGACAGACACATAACTAGCCTCAGGAAAAACAAGGCAGCCATCATTTGGGAGGGTGAGCCGGGAGATGGCCGCGTGCTGACTTACTGGGATTTGTATAGGGAGGTCAACAAGTTTGCCAACGTCCTCAGAAGGCTCGGTGTAAAAAAGGGGGACCGGGTAACGATATACCTTCCCATGATACCCGAAGCGGTGATTGCCATGCTTGCCTGTGCCCGGATCGGCGCCCCTCATAGTGTTGTATTCGGCGGTTTTAGCGCCGACAGCTTGAGGGACCGGATGAACGATTCCCAGGCAAAAATACTAATCACCTCAGACGGAGGGTACAGAAGGGGAACGGTAGTGCCTTTGAAGAAGAACGCCGACGAAGCCCTCTTGGGTGCCCCTTCTATAGAAAAGGTCATAGTGGTGAAAAGAGTGGGAGAAAAAGCAGAGATTGAGATGAAAGATAAAAGGGACCTTTGGTGGCATGATCTTATGGGGGATGCCCCTCAATACTGTGAACCGGAGGAAATGGATAGCGAAGATATGCTTTACATACTCTATACCAGCGGGACAACCGGAAAACCCAAGGGTATAGTGCATACAACCGGTGGATACCTGGTGGGGGTATATGCTACCGCAAAATGGGTGTTTGACCTCAAGGAAGAGGACACCTACTGGTGCACTGCCGATATAGGCTGGGTGACCGGACACAGCTATATCGTCTATGGTCCCCTGGCCAACGGGGCCACATCACTTATGTATGAAGGGGCACCGGATTATCCGGATAGGGACAGATTTTGGGAGATAGTGGAAAAGTACGGCGTCAGTATTTTCTACACAGCACCAACGGCAATAAGAGCATTCATGAAGTGGGGGGAGGAATACCCGAAGAAGCATAACTTGAGCAGCCTCAGGCTTCTGGGAAGCGTGGGAGAACCGATTAACCCGGAGGCGTGGATGTGGTATTACGTGAACATCGGGAATAAGAGGTGTCCAATCGTCGATACCTGGTGGCAGACAGAGACGGGGATGATACTGATCACCCCTCTTCCGGGAGTGACCAAGTTAAAGCCGGGCTCGGCTACGAAACCCTTTCCGGGGATAGAAGCGGATGTAGTGGATGAAACCGGAAGGAGCATAAAAGTGGGGGCAGGCTATCTGGTGCTCAAGAGTCCCTGGCCGGCAATGTTAAGGACCATTTACGGAGACCCGGAGCGTTATGTACAGCAGTACTGGAGCAGGTTTCCGAATATTTACTTTACCGGAGACGGCGCCAAGAGAGATAAAGACGGGTACTTATGGCTACTGGGAAGGGTGGACGATGTGATGAACGTAGCCGGTCACCGGGTGAGTACTATGGAGGTAGAAAGTGCGTTGGTTGACCATCCCTCTGTGGCAGAGGCTGCGGTAATTGGAAAAGCGCACGAGCTTAAGGGACAGGCGATATCGGCGTTTGTAACCTTAAAAGAAGGAATACAATCCAACTCCGGTCTTATAGATGAGTTAAAAACCCACGTGTCCAAGAAGATAGGCGCAATAGCTAGGCCGGATGACATCATATTCTCTGCGGAGCTTCCCAAGACCAGAAGCGGCAAGATAATGAGGAGACTATTAAGAGATATAGCCGAGGGAAGAGCGTTAGGGGATACGACGACACTTGCCGACCCGGCGGTGGTTAGGCAACTAAAAGATAAGTATGAAGATAAGGAAGTATGATCCTAATATGCCAATGAGAGATGCGATTAATCGCGTCTCCAGCGTAGTTAATGCGCACTCACCGTTCTATCCTTTGCCCATTCCCTTAGCCAGACTATATTTTCTGACATAGTTATAGAGATCGGTCTGGTAAGCTTAATCTCGCCGATAAGAATCTCTGTAGTCAATTCTTTCTTCGCCGAGAAGGCTGTGTAGAGACCCGAAACGATGACTTGTTCGATCTCTGAACCGCTAAACCCATCGGTTAATTCAACTAAGTATAGAAGGTTAAAACGATTTGGTTCCTGTCCCCGCTTCTTAAAATGTATTTCAAATATAGATTTCCTGGACTCGGCATCCGGAAGGTCGACAAAAAATATCTCGTCAAAACGGCCCTTTCTCAAAAACTCCGGAGGGAGCTTAGTGACGTCGTTGGCGGTGGCTATGATAAACACATCTCCTTTTCTATCCTGAAGCCAGGAGAGAAAGCTTCCAAAGATCCTCATGGAAACGCCGCCATCCTCGTTGCCAGTTGATGAAGAGAATGCCTTTTCGATCTCGTCTATCCAGAGAATAACCGGGGATAATTTCTCCGCCGTTTTTATTGCTCTTTTGAAGTTCTTTTCGCTTTCACCTATGTACTTATTGTAGAGATTTGAAGAATCTAGTTTGAGTAAAGGAAGTCCCCACTCCATGGCCACGGCCTTAGCACAAAGGCTCTTGCCACAGCCGGGAACCCCGAGGAGCAAAATGCCCTTGGGAAATGAAAGCCCGAAATCTCTAGCCCTCCTAGAGTCTGTGATAATCTCCTTTCGTTTAGAAAGCCAAGACTTTAAACCGGAAAGGTCCGCTATGTCTGCCATAGTTTCTTCTACCGGATAATATTCCAACACTCCCTCGCGCTCCACTATATCCTTTTTCGCCTCTATCACTCGCCTTATATCCTTTGGAGTTAACTTACCGTCTTCAACAATCGCTCTGGTGAGAATCTTCTCTGCTTCCATAAGGGTAAGTCCTTTCATATTATTGAGGAGTCTATTTATATCCTCTGGGGTCATTTCGAATTCTATGTTAATCCTGGTGTTAAGGTCTCGGATGATATGGTGAAGCAGCTCTTTATACTCCTCAATTTGCGGAGGAGGCATGCTTAATAATGCACTCATTGGTCTCAGCAAATCGGGGACATTGATATCTTGACCAGTTATTATTATCACCCCGTTATTCCTCGAGAATTGCATAGACGCGTCTTTTAGCTTATTGACGATGAGCCTATCTTCAAGATAATCTCCAAGCCCACGAAAATGGTAGATGGCCGGAAGTTGAGACTGTTCTATATGTCCCAGGGCTATGGAGATATCGGTTGAGTTGTAAACAGGACCCCTTACATCCATATCCCTTCGCCTCAAACCCTTAGTGCTCGTCCATGAGAAAAAGGGAACCTTCATGCGATCGGCTAAGTGACGGAGAAGAATCTCAGCCCGGTCTTCTTCCGCCGTGTCCAGGAAGATAATGCAGTAGCGGGAGCGTATGAGAAGCTCTAGATCCCTGACCGGGTCTTTCTCATTACTCAAAGAGGAAATTACAGTGGAGAGTGAGGGTTCCTTCAAGACTATGTGTAAAGAATAGTGCTGTGCTAGTTTAATTTCAAGCTAATACCGTATTTGACCAACAAGAGACAAGTCAGTTGCTGGTCAACCAACTATGCTAAGAAATCCCTTGCTAAACACACCCGGAAACTAAAATTGGCTGGGGCGGGTGGATTCGAACCACCATAGCGGGCTCCAAAGGCCCGAGTCCTGCCGGTTAGACGACGCCCCAGTTGTTGAGCTTTTAAAAAGGGTATAGTTACAAAGCTGAAATAATTTTCAGAATATTACCAATCTTTTACTTTGAAGGCAAATAAAAAGCGTTTGAATACCACGGCGTCACAATTTATGCCATCCCGATATCCCCTGAACCAGGAAGACTTTATATATTTTGCTGTCTTTCATATAATCATAAATTCTCTTGGCCTTTCTTTCGTCCTCAAAAACGGCAAAAACTGTGGGACCGCTTCCGGTCATTGAGACCGATTCAGCGCCTAAGGAAACCATTCTCTCTTTTAACCCCTTTACTTCGGGATAGATAAGAGAGGTGATATTTTCTAAATCATTTCTAAGCGGGAACTGCTTCCTCCTGAAGAGTGAAATTGTATGCTCTAAATCGTCCTGTTTTAGGATCTTTCCACACGTTTTATCCCATAGCTCGTATACCCTCTTCGTTGGCACCTCAAACCCCGGATTTACCAGCACATAATGAAAAAGCGGAAAGCTGCTAATTAGGGTGATTCTTTCTCCGATACATTGGGCGATTGAGCTCCTGCAATAGACAAAAAATGCCACATCAGCCCCTATTTTTGATGAAAGCATCAGGAGCTCTTCCTCCTTTAGTTTTTTAGTTAGTCTATTCATCCCTACAAGCACAGCCGCTGCATTGCCACTTCCGCCACCAAGACCGGCGCCCAGAGGTATCTTTTTGTTTATTGAAATTCTAACTTTTAATCTAAGTCCACACTCCTTTGTAAAAATATCGGTAGCCTTCCAGACAAGATTATTCTCTCCTAGAGGCATCTTGAGCCCGGTAGATTCAATTTCTATCCCCTCTCCTTCTTC
>Ga0073934_10010170_pt1 | contig 11764 bp, 9 predicted proteins | sample LarsenN4metaG_FD_76834 | JGI IMG/M metagenome (GOLD analysis project Ga0073934, IMG submission 76834) | Hot spring sediment bacterial and archeal communities from British Columbia, Canada, to study Microbial Dark Matter (Phase II) - Larsen... ... | reverse complement strand
GGCCAGGCCCGCCTGCAGCGTCCGGCCGTCGCCGACCAGATCCCACATCCAGCGTGCGTTCAGGTAAGGAGTCAACACGGCGCCGGATCGGTGTTGCCAACCGTTGAGGATGACGCGGCCGCCGACGTGCGAGAACAGCGAATTGATGGAGTCGTCGGCAATCCGCAAGTTGGCCGGACCGCCTCCCTGCTCGACGGCACTGCCATTGGCGAGCAATTGATACTGCAGTCCTGCGAAGGGTTGAAACCGCAGCGGCGCCCAATCCAGGTTCGTGCCGACTTCGCCGTAGCTCTGGAACGCATCCCCAGTGAAGTGGCTGCGTGGAGTGAACAGCAGCGGGCCGATGATGACGTTTCGCCGGACCTCGTAGTCCAGATGGCCATATTGCGCGATCGCCATGGCATATCCGAGATCCTCCAACTGTTTGAACGCATACGCGCCGATCTGGAATGAGTTCACATCGCCATCGGAAACGCCGCCCGCCTGGAACGTGCTCCACGAGACGCCGCCGGTGATGCCCACCACGTCGGCTTCATCGCGCGCGAGGTCCACGCCGACGGAAAAACCACCCAGGCGGTAATCCGTGTCGCCGACGCCGGCCCCTCCATCAATGTCGCCGGAGACGCCGTAGCCCTGCACCCAGCCGGCGGCGGTCACGAACGGCGACTGGCCGCGGACAAGCGCATTCTCGGCGTCGAGTTGCAATCGTCTCCCGGCGAGCAATGCGTCGCCGCCGTTTAACAGCGCTGGCGTGTTGATCAATCGTTCCGAGACCGAACGCAGCGCCCGGTCGCCGATCTGCACGCCCACGGACTGCACCGACGCGTAACTCTCTCCTGCCAGCGCATTCAGTGCCGCGCTCTGGAAGGCCGAGGACGACAGGTCGCTGATGCCCTGCATCAGCAGTTCGAGATCGGTTCCGACGTTTGCGTCCAACCCATCCAGCGCGGCGGCGAAGACCAGCCCGTTGCGCGTGGTCGCCATGTTCGCGAAGCTGCCTCCGCTGCCGAACATATAGTAGATCTCAGGATTGTCATCCTGCACATTTTCCAGCGGCTCGTCGATCGAGGGATCGTCCGTGCTGTCGCTCCGGACTTCGGGAGGAATGATCTCGCCATTCTCATCGACTCCGGGATCTGGTTCGTCTTCCACGCCCGTCATGCTGAAGGCGATCAGTTCCTGGTCGCTCTCGCTCGTGGTGCCATCGTCCTGAACGCCCGAGTCGGAGGGGGGCGGGAAGTACTCCGGCGACTCCTGTTGCTCGGAAGCCACCGGATCGCTTTCAGCCTGCAAGACATCTGCACCAGCCAACGACAGGGTCAACCACGCTAGAGTGAGCGCTAGAGAGTGGCGAATCATGATTCGAGGGGCATCCTCAAAGGTGTCGATCGGCAGAATCCGCCGAGGGCAGAGCGCAGGCTGACACAAGCCCTGCGCAATGTACCTTGAGAGAATCGGCTATATTCCCGCAGATTCTTTGAGAAATCCGTGGTGGTCAGCCGCAGAATTTGCCCAGTCGACAGCCTCGCCCTCGGCTCGACGCCGAAACTGAACGAAAACCGCACATTTTGATCGATGGAAGACCAAGGTGATGCATCAGCGTCGGCCGTGGAAGAAGAAACTCGTGGGAAGCCTGGAAGTCCAGGCAACTGGCAATTCGTTGCATCGACAATACACATGACCACTTGCGCATTTTTCGATCAATTGCACAGCGCTCAGGTCGCACTTCGGGAAACACTAGTAGCGGGATTTCCGCATGCGATTGGCGTGCTGTTTGCCAATAGCTGCGACGTCTTGCGAGTCGATCGCAGTTTGTGATGGGAGCGGGCCGCCCCACCCTCTGCAAGTTCAACGTACCAGGTTCTGCGGGCCAACGACGGTGATGTCTGTCGTCCGTCACTTCTTGGATTCAGACACCGTTTCCAATTGCTGACGAACGCCCCCGAAGATTGTGTGCGCTGACTCTTACCAGGCGTCTGCGGCTTCACCAGTGGTCGCGGTGCGCCCGTTCCTTAACCCTCTGGCGAAAAAGTGCACGGACCATGTCGCACACCTCGATCGCGCGCTCGACCTGCCTGGCAATGTTGACTCTGGCTATTTTCGCTCGGCCGGCGGTGGCCGCCGTCTCGTTCTTTGACGATCTGGCCAGCTTTCAAGCCGTAAGCAACACGAGCGTGGACGCGTCATTCGAGGGCTTTTCGCCCACCGAAACGCCGATCTTCATCCCGCCGGCTGCGCCGATCACGCTGGGAGGCGTCACCTTCACCCCGGGATCCACCAGTTCCGCCTACGCGCCCAACCTGTATGTGGCCACGCCGAACACGCTGCTCCCGTTTTCGGTCGATCCGGCCAGCAACGTTTTGACGATGCTCGGCAACGAGAACTTCCAGATGGACTTTGCCGACGCGCCGACGGCCGTGGGATTCGAGACGTATCTGAACGAATCCGACCCTCCGGTCGTAAAGGTCTACGACACGCTGGGCAACCTGCTGGCCACGCACACCTTGACGCAGGAACCGGGCACTCGCGGCTTTTTGGGAATTACTTCGTCCGCGCCAATCGGTACCGTCACGTGGCGGGCCAGCCAGGGGAACTCGGTCAACACCGCGATCGACAATGTGCGGCAGGGAGATGCCCTGGTGACCACCCACGACGTTACGCTGTACCTCCACGGTAACGACGTGACGGGAACGGCCGGCGGGTACACCATGAGCGAGACGCCGGCCTCCAGCCAGACGTTCTCGGTCAACCTGCTCGACTCGCCCACCTGGTACAGCGACCCGGCGTTCACCGGCACAGTGCAGGAGTCCGGGAGCTTTACCCTGACGGTCGCACGCACCATCGGGATCAGCCGGCCGGCCACGTTTCGGCTGAGCTCCACCGATGTCAACGGCGGGAATGAAATTGAGCTGGGCGAAATCACTCAGGCGATCGGCTGGGGCCTGCAGCCGCGAGTCATCTCCATTCCGGTCGACACGCCGCTGTCGTTGGCCAACCGCCGGCTGAAGCTGACGATCTCGTCGTCGTACAACCTCAATGTGAACCTGCAGATCGGTACCAGCACTCGGCTCGTGGTTTCAGACTACGTGGGTAATCCGTAGTCGTGGGCCTACCGTGACTCACACCTCCGGCTCGCCGAGATGGAACCCCAACTCTGCCAGTTGCCGTCGCGTGGATGGTTCCTTCAGCAACGCGATGAACGCTTGCACGGCGGGACGGTCGCGGCGCGATTTCGGCACGACGAAGTCGTACCGCTCCTGTTGGTACGGCACAAAACCCAAGTGGTTTGCCTGCGCCACCGATTGAATTGCCAGGCCCCAATCGGCCCGGCCTTGGGCGACGGCGGCCGCGACGGCGTTGTGATTGCTCGGTTGCACTGCGTATCCGCCTGGCCGCGCGCCGTTGAGCAGCCGATCGATGAGAATCCGCGTGCCACTGCCCTGGTTGCGATTCACCATGATGCAACCGGGGTCGCCAACGGCCCGCAGAACGATTTCCTCGACCGACCGTCCTTCAAACCGAGCATCGCCACGTCGATAAACGATCCCCTGCAGACGGCCATAGCCTCCGATCAACTCTAGTGCATCGGTCAGAAATGGACGGTTGTAGATGCCCGTGGCCGGATCGAGCAGGTGAATGCCCGCCAGGTCGCATTCGCCGCGCTTCGCTGCCAGCAACCCGCCCGAGCTGCCAACGTTGAGCAGCTTGGAGGTGATGCCCCGCTGCTGCAGTTGTGATAACAGATAGTCCAGACCGACGCAGTGGCTGCCGACGACCACCAGGTCGGCGACCTCCAGCTTGCGATCGAGGAGGTGGACTTCCACCATCTCGCCGGCTTCCACAATCTCGGTGTGTCGCGGAATCGTCACAAACCCGTCGGCTCGGCTGAACGTCGTCACCGAGCCGGAGCCCTTGCCCATCGGGAACGCCGCGAGCCCGCCGTCTGCCTTCACGAGACCGACGAGCAGGTACTCCGTGCGGCCAATTTCGGAGTTGATCTTCACGGCGAGCCTGGCGCTGACGGTTTCGCGGGTCGCTGATGGTTGGCCCCCCAGTGTGCGGATCACCGGTGCCACAAACTCGTGAAACGTGAAGATCGCCGACGTGGGGAAGCCGGGCAGTATGACGACGGGCCTCCCGGCGGTGACCGCCAGGCACAACGGCTTGCCCGGCTTGAGTGCTACGCCGTGTGCCACGATGCCGGGATCGTGAAACTCTTCAACGACGCGGTAGCACAAGTCTCCCTTGCCCTTGCTGGTTCCGCCAGAAAGGAGAACGACGTCCGACTCGGCGAGCGCCGCGTGCAAGGTCTCCCGCAGGGCTTCGGCATCGTCGCGGACAATGCCCCAGAACCGTGCGTCTCCGCCGAGTTCCTGCACGGCGTCGGCAAGCACTTGCGAGTTGGAATCGTAGACACACGCCGGCCGCATCGGCTCGCCCGGCGCAAGGATTTCGTTCCCTGTGGAAATAATGGCCACGCGCGGCTGCCGCCACACGACGGCGGCGCTTTCGCCGATCGCCGCCAGCACGCCGGTCTCGCGGCTGGTGAGCACCGTTCCGGCCCGCAAAACAGTCTCTCCGCAGGCGATGTCCGTGCCGGCAAACGAGATTCCGAAACCCGGCGTCACGGCGCGGCGCACCAACACCACATCGCCCTGCACGTCGGCGTGCTCAACCATCAGGATCGCATCGGCTTCACGGGGCGCCATGCCGCCGGTTGCGATCTGCACCGTCTCGCCCGGCTGAACGGACATTGTCGGCGCCGTGCCCGCATCGAGCGAATCGGACAGCAGCTTCAACCTTCGTGGGGCGAACTCTGTCGCGCCGAACGTGTCGGCCGCGCGAATGGCAAACCCATCGTAGTTCGCCCGGTCAAAGGACGGCACATCGACGCGGGCGACCACGTCTTCTGCGAGCACGCGGCCCAGTGCATCCGCCAATGCGACTCGCTCCGAACCTAACGGACGCAAATCGAGCGCCGCGCGAAACCGCCGCTCGGCTTCGTCGCGATCGATCACGTCGAGGAACTGGTCCTGCTCGGACATCGTCGTCTTCGCGCTAATACAACCATACGTCCACGTCCGCACCGGCGGCGTAGCCTTCGCTGTCGGCGGGCACGACGACGAATCCGTCGGCGCGCGTTGTCGAACTCAGGATCGACGCCCCGCCGATCGCAAGCGGCTCGGCTGCGTTCCCATCGAGTCGCACCCGCGCGTAGTCCACGCGGCCCACAGTCGACACCAGCTTGCGCAACAGGACCGCTCGCACGCGGCGATACGGCCAGTCCTTCGATCGGCCGCCCAGGGCGCGGATCGCTCGCCCCGCAAAGAAATCGTACGCGCACAGGCACGACACCGGGTTGCCCGGCAACAGAAACACGAGCCGACCTTTCAACCGGCCCATCCCCGTGGGACTGCTGGGCCGCATGGCGATGCCATGAATGGCCAGTTCGCCTCGCTCGGCGAGCAGCTTTGGCACGTAGTCTTCCTGCCCAACGCTGGAGCCGCCGGAGACGAGGATGACATCGTCCGGTGCACAGAGCGCCTGTTCGAGGGCGTGGGGATCGTCGCAAACGATGTCGCTTCGCGTCGCCACGCCGCCATCGCGCCGCACCAGTCCCATGAGCATCGGTCCGTTGGCATCGGCGATGCGATACCCTTCCGGAGTTGTGCCCGCCGGCAGCAGTTCGTTCCCGGTGATCACAATCCGTACGGACGGCGGGACGATGACCGGCGCCTTGCCGACGCCAATCGACGACAAAACGCCCACATCTTGCGGCCGGAGCTCGCGTCCCGCGGTCAGCACCAAGGTTCCCGTGCGGATGTCTTCACCCACCTGACCGACGTGCTTGCCAATGGATACCTGGTCGGTCGCGTAAACGATGTCTCCGTCCGTTTCGGTGCTCTCCACCGGCAGCACGGCGTCGGCACCGGTGGGAAGCGGGGCACCCGTCATGATACGAACCGCTTCACCTGGCGAAACAGTTCCCGAATGCGGCACACCCGGGTAGCAGGTGCCCACGATTCGCAGCGGCAGCCGGTTGTACAACGTGGCGCCGTAGGTCTCTTCCGCGCGGACGGCGAACCCATCCATCATCGAACGGGCAAAACCGGGCACATCGATCGCGCTGACGATGTCGCGCGCCAGAACGCGGCCGGCGAGGTGATCGAGATCCACACTCTCGCTGCGGAGTTCCTCGAACCGCGGCAGGACGGAGTCGATCCACGCCCACGCCGCCTCGACGGTCGATCGTTGAGCGAATCCGCGCATGCGGACGTCGGCGTTGGGATGTGTCGGTCGTGATGCGGACATGGATCCAGCATACCACGCCAAACTCCCGATCAACCTGCGGAGCAGCGGTGCACAGTTCCACAAGACGTTGTGCATCCGCCGCGCCGCACCTATGATTGACCGAGGCGATTCCGTCATGCGAAGTCACGGCAACTGATGCAGGTCGCAGTGGAACTCTTTGGCATTCCTCGCACACGGGCCGGCGTGGCGCGGACTACGGCGGTCGGTAAGTGCCTGGGGGACGTGCTGGCCGACCTGTCCGCCCGCTACCCGCAGCTTGCCGACAGTTGTATTGACGGACGCTGCCTTCGTCCCGGGTTCACCGCCAACGTCGGCGGCCAACGATTCGTGACGGATCCGCAGACCACGCTCGAAGAGGGCGACACCGTGCTGCTGTTGTCGCTCGACGCCGGCGGCTGATGGGTCCGGAACGCTTCCCAACGTCCAAAACACTTTTGGAAGGCCCGGGCTCGCCGAAAATGACGTTCCATTCGATTCCTGCCTACCACGGCTGCTACCTCCGCGTCGACCTCACGACCGCGACATCGGAGTTTGTGCCGCTCGATGAGGCGGTGCTGCGCAGCTATCTCGGTGGCAGCGGCCTCGGCGTGGCGCTGCTGTTGAGGGAAGGCGCGGCGACGGTCGATCCGCTATCCCCAGCCGCGGCCATTGCATTTGTATTCAGCCCGCTGGTGGGGAGCCCGCTGACGACTTCGGCCAAGTTTGCCGTGGTCAGCAAGAGCCCGCTGACGGAACGGATCAACGATTCCCTCGCCAGCAGCGCCTTTGCCATCGCGGGAAAGAAGACTGGCCACGACGCCATCGTGCTCGTGGGTCGGGCACTCTGCCCCTCGGTGCTCGTGATCGACGACGACCGCGTGCGACTCGACCCGGCGGCCGAACTGTGGGGGTTGACCAATCGGCAAGTGCAGCAGCAATTGAAACAACGCTACGGTGCCGACTTTCAGTTCGCCACGATCGGGCCGGCGGGCGAACGGATGGTGCGATATGCCACCATTTCGCACGACGGACGCCACGCCGGTCGCGGCGGCAGCGGAGCGGTGCTCGGCGCGAAAAACGTTAAAGCCGTCGCGGTCCGCGGATCGCGACGCTGCAAATGGGCACAACCCGACGAGCTCGCAGCGCTCGCGAAAGATCTGTCCGATCGATCGTTCGGACCTGCGACCGCGAAGTATCGTGAGCTGGGTACCGCATCAAACCTGCTGGCATTCAACCGGCTGAACGTGCTGCCGACGCGCAATTTTCAGCAGGGCAGCTTCACCGGCGCAGTCGCGATTTCGCCCGAAGAGCTCAACGTGGCCCGGGAACGCAGTCGCGCCTCGTGTGTCGCGTGCACTATCGGTTGCGAGCATGTGTACGGACTGCGAAACGGACAGGGCGAAGTGCGGCTGGAGTACGAAAACCTGTTCGCGCTCGGCCCGTTGTGCGGCATCGGCAACCCCGACGTCGTGCTGCAGGCCTCGCAGAAATGCGATGAACTGGGTATCGACACGATCAGCGCTGGCGGCACCATTGCCTTTGCGATGGAATGCGCCGAACGCGGATTTCTCGATATGCCGTGGCTGAGATTCGGCGAGGGGCCGGCACTGTTGCGGGCGCTGGACTCGATTGTCGCCGGAGGCCCCTTGGGTGAACTGCTCGCCCAAGGCAGCCGGCGAATGGCGCTCGAGGTCGGCCACGACACGATCCGGTTCGCCCCGCAGGTGAAGGGGTTGGAAATCCCCGGTTACGACCCGCGCGGACTGCAAACGATGGCACTGGGCTTTGCCGTGGGCACACGCGGCGCCGACCACAACCGTTCCGGCGCGTATGAAGTAGACTTCTCCGAGGCCGTCGACCGCCGCAATGTGGGTGCGGAAGCCGCGGCACTCGCCATCGAAACCGAAGACAAAGCCGCGCTGATGGACTCGCTGATCCTGTGCAAGTTTCTCCGAGGCGTGTTTCGCGACTTCTTTGCAGAGTCGGCTGAGATCCTGCAACTGGTGACGGGATGGGAGGTGGGCGGGGAAGAATTGCGCCGGACTGCCGCGCGGATCGTCACGGCGAAAAAACACTTCAACATCCTCGCCGGCTGGACTCCCGCCGAAGACACGCTGCCCGAACGCATCCTGCGGCATCCGCTCCCCGATGATCCCCGCGCGCAACTCTCACCGGAGCGGCTGAACTCGCTGGTGACAGCGTACAATCTGGCCCGCGGCTGGACGGCGGATGGCTGGCTCAACGACGAGTCTGTTGTCAGTGATCTCTAGTTCGTAGTTAAATGCGACTCGCATATTCCACGACTCACTACTCGCCACTCACCCATGCCATCTTTCATCCTCATTCCCGGACGAACCAGCGACCAGGGTTGCGGCATCAGCGAAGGCAAATTCCAGGCCAAGTACCAGCGCGAGGTCAACACGCTGCAGGTGCCGCCGGGTGACATGCAGCGGCTGGGCCTGGCCGATGGCGACCGCGTGCGCCTCCGGAGCGCCCACGGCCAGGTCGAAGTCTGCGTCACGTCCGCCAAGAAGGACGAACTGCCCGAGGGCCTCCTGTTTATCGCCTATGGCGATGTCTCCAGCCGCTTGATGGGCGGCGATACTCACGGCAGCGGCATGCCCACCAGCAAAGGTCTGGATGTGGAGCTGGAGGTGCTGAATGGCGAGCCGGGAGCGTGAGCCACCGGTGTCTTGCCTTTTCGCTTCTCGCTGCCAAGAGAAACACCGGTCGCTCGCGCTCCCGGCTCGCCGCTACCGCAATCGCACTTCCGCCCCGGTGCGGGTCTGCAGGAACTCCAGGTTCTTTTCGAAGTGCCCTTGGTTGTAGCCGTTCCAAGCGAGAATCTCGCGCCCTTTGGCGGTTTCGAGCCAGATCTCATACGGTCCGCCCAGCGCGGGAATGAAATAATCGAACACCTTGCCGAACAGCCATTGCACGGGGCCGAACAGAATGAACGTCCACCAACCAAACTGCGTCTGGTACTTCGTGTGGATGTACACCATGCCGGGAAGGTTGCACCGGCTGCGGGTCAGCGGCACATAGGCCAGATGGAACCGGGTGTCGAACTTGTCCCCCACAATGCGCGATACCCGGTACGTGCCCGTGAGCACCAGCGGCAAGATGCACGCCAAGGCATGCACCAGAACCCCCACCCGCCATGCGAACGCCACGGGAACGAGCAGCACACCCAGAATGATGAGGCGCACCCGAAGATTCAGCACTGGCACGAGCTGTCGTTCCATGAACGGCGTCCCTCGACATCATGGCGTTCCATGTTAGCGGTCGAGGCCACAAACGTCTGTGCCGGCACTTTGGATCACCGGCGATTCCGCAACCAGGACCCCCCTCGATGAGTGCACGCGATGCGTGCGGCGAAGGGAAGGATTGTCTTAGCTGCCGCGGACCGATTTAATGCATCCATCACGTCGACAGCCTTCGCGTTCGCAGCCAGTTCCAGGAGCCGTCCCATGCCGTTGCCGATGAAATCGCTGAAAGAAGTTGCGGCCGAGTTGGGCATGCCCGAGGCCGAGGTGCGTGTGCTGGTGCATCAGGCGAAGATTCGCGCCGTCATGAAAAAGGGCGTGCTCTCCGTGCCGCCCGACGAGATCGCGCGGATGAAGCGGCTGCGAAAAACGGTGCAGGACTCCGCTCGCTCGCCAACTCCCTCGCCCCCCGTCAAGCCCGCCGCAGCCAGGACGCCGACTACGCAGAAGCCGCCGCCCAAACCGCCGGTGAAGGGCACCAACTGAACCGTCGCGATGGATTGAACGATCCGACATCCGAGCGGACGCTCGACGTCCAGAAGGCCGCCCTCTAAGATCGGCCTATGGCCGCGATCATTGCCGATCGGTTGGTGAAAACGTACCGCGTGTTCCGCAAGCAGCCCGGCTGGCGCGGGGCGCTGCGGAATTTGTTCCATCGTGAATACACCACCGTCCGGGCCGTTCAGGACGTCAGCTTCCGCATCGAGCGCGGCGAGATCGTCGCTTTCCTCGGTCCCAACGGTGCCGGCAAGACCACCACGCTCAAGCTGCTCGCCGGGTTGATCTATCCCACCTCTGGTACGGCGTCCGTCCTCGACTACATCCCCTGGGAGCGCGACCACGCCTATCGCCGGCGGTTCTCGCTCGTCATGGGCCAGAAAAACCAGCTCTGGTGGGACTTGCCCGCGCAGGAATCGTTCGTCCTCCACCGTGAAATCTATCGCATCGAACCGACGACCTTCACCCGCCGACTCGATGAATTGACCGCGCTGCTCGAAGTCCGCCAGCTCGTGCGGCAGCCGGTCCGCGAACTGTCATTGGGCGAACGCATGCGGATGGAACTCATCGCCGCCTTGCTGCACGACCCCGAGGTGCTGCTGCTCGACGAGCCGACCATCGGTCTGGACGTTGTGTCGCAGCGCAAGGTGCAGGAGTTCCTCAAACACTACCAGGCCGAGCGGCAAATCACCGTCCTGCTGACGAGTCATTACATGAAAGACGTCGAGGCCCTCTGCCGAAGGGCCATCGTTATCAACGCCGGCCGCATCCAGCACGACGGCCCCTTGGCCGATATTCTCGATCGCTTCAGCAGCCACAAGGTGATCCAACTGCAGTTCGCGAACGGCACGCTGCCGGAGAACCTCGCCCAATACGGCCGGGTGGTCGAGCAGACCCCGCCCCGGGTTAAGCTCTCTGTGCCGCGAAGCAAGATTCCCGAGGTGCTGTCGACGCTGCTGGCGCAGTATGCCGTGGAAGACGTCGGGGTGCAGGAACGTCCGCTGGAAGAGGTGATCGCGGAGTTCTTCACGGCGTCAGGAGTCGAGAGTCGAGAGTCGAGAGTCGAGGGCCGGAAAAACGGTGTCGTTTCCTAGTGCAAGCTCATGTTACCTTTCGACAACAGTCAGTCTCATTGCCCCTCCAAAGGCCAGGCGCTGCGCGTGGATGCCCTGGCTCTCGACTCTGGACTCTAAATCAGCGGCATCAATTGTGGAGCGCGCGTCTGGTCCCCTCTCCCCCGTCCGCGGGGGAGAGGGTCAGGGTGAAGAGGCGAGCGCTTCGACGATACACGCCCCTGAAAATGCCTTTGCCTCATGACTCGATTGACAGGGACCGCGTTGGCGCCTGATGGCCTCCTCACCCTATCCCTCTCCCCCGAAGACGGGGGCGAGGGGACTGGAAAAAGAGCCGCGCTGTCCCAGAATTGATGTCGCTGATTTCGTTTCTCGACCCATGCTCCACGATTGGCGCATCCGCTGGTGCATTCTGCGAACCGGGCTGTCCGAGCGGCTGGTGTATCGCGCCGACTTTGCCTTCGCCACGCTGGTGCGGTTCCTGCCTATCGTGACACAGATTTTTCTGTGGGGCGCGATCTACGGCGCCTTCGAGCCCGGAGGCGCCACCCGCACGCTGCATTCGTACCGCTACGGCGACATGGTGGCCTACTACCTGCTGGTGATGCTGGGCCGCGCGTTTTCCAGCATGCCGGG
>Ga0073934_10010169_pt1 | contig 11764 bp, 13 predicted proteins | sample LarsenN4metaG_FD_76834 | JGI IMG/M metagenome (GOLD analysis project Ga0073934, IMG submission 76834) | Hot spring sediment bacterial and archeal communities from British Columbia, Canada, to study Microbial Dark Matter (Phase II) - Larsen... ... | reverse complement strand
GTCGTGCCGACCTACCCGCGCCACCCGACGGTCATGGCCCAGCAGGCGCTCACCGTGCAGTCGATGTCGGGTGGCCGGCTCGTCCTCGGCATCGGCCTCTCGCACCAGCTGGTCATCGAGGGCATGTTCGGACTCTCGTTCGAGAGGCCCGTCCGGCACATGCGGGAGTACCTCGCGGTCCTCGTGCCGCTGCTGCGCGGCGAGAGCGTCTCGTACTCGGGCGAGACCATCAGCACCAACGCCGCGCTCGACGTCCGCGGCTCGTCGCCGCCGCCCGTGCTCGTCGCGGCACTCGGGTCGCAGATGCTCTCGCTCACCAGCAGGGTCGCCGACGGCACGGTGACGTGGATGACCGGACCGGCGACGATCGCGCAGCACGTCGTGCCCACGATCACCCGTGCGGCGGAAGAGGCCGGGCGGCCGGCGCCGCGCGTCGCCGCGGGGTTGCCCATCTGCGTCACCGACGACGCCGCGGCAGCACGTCGCACGGCCGGCGAGCAGTTCCAGCTCTACGGGACGCTGCCCTCGTATCGGGCGATGCTCGATCGTGAAGGCGTCGAGGGACCGGCCGACGTCGCGATCGTCGGCAACGAGGACGAGGTGCGCGCCGCGGTGGAGCACCTGGCGTCGGTCGGCGCGACCGACTTCGTCGCCAGCATCTTCGGGTCGCCCGAGGAGCGCGACCGCACCCGCAGCCTGCTCCAGTCGCTCCTCTGACGCGCGTCGATCACGTCGAAGAGCTCCACCGCACCGAGCCGCTCGCGCCACACGTCGCCGTACTCGCGCACGTTGTTGGTGAGGATCGCGGTGGGGACGCCGCGCTCGCGCAACCTCCGCACCCGCTCCACGACGATGGTCCGATCGATGCCGTCGTCGGCCAGCGCACCGAACATCTCGGCCGCGTCGAAGCGCAGCCCGGCCGCCTCGGCTCGCGCGGCGATCTCGCGGAGCGCGTCGGCCATCGGCAGCTCACGGTGCTCGAGGCGATGCCAGGGGTGGTCGGAGTCGGTGTCGTAGGGCGCCGAAGACGATCTCGATCAGCACGGCCGGGTCAGCACCCTGCTCGGCCGCGTACACGTGCGCGGCCTCGAACGGTGACGGTGTGAAGACGCCGCCGAAGTCGAAGACGACGGCGTCGATCCGCCGCGGCTCGGCGTCGATGCGCCGCGGCTCGGCGTCGCTGGCGCCCACGGACATGAGCCGTAGGGTACGGGAGCGATGCCACCTGCCGACGAGTCGCCGGTTCCCGACTATCCGGGCCTGCTGCGGCTCGACGGGCGCCGCTTCCTCGTGCTCGGCGCCGGTCAGGGCATCGGCCGCCAGACCGCGCACGCGCTCGCCTCGGTCGGGGCGCGCGTCGCGTGCGTCGACATCAAGGAGGCGCGCGCCCGCGACGTGGCCGCCGAGGTCGACGGCGTCGCGCTCGTGGGCGACATGACCGTCCGAGCCGACATGAGCCGCGTCGTCGACGATGCCCGCGGCGCACTCGGCGGGCTCGACGGCGTCGTCGACATCATCGGGATGGCGCGCTACGCCGCGTTGCTCGACGTCACCGACGACGACTGGACGTGGCACTTCGACATCGTGTTGCGACACGCGCAGCTCGCCACGCAGCTCGGCGGTCGGGTGCTGACCGAGCACGGCGGCGTCCTCGTGTTCGTCGCGTCGGTGTCGGGGCTCACGTCGGCGCCGCGCCACGTCGCGTACGGTGCGGCGAAGGCAGCCCTGATGTCGCTCGTGCGCACCGCGGCCGTCGAGCTGGGACCGTCCGGTGTGCGCGTCAACGCGGTCGCGCCGGGCGTCGTGTGGACGCCACGCATCGCGGCGTTCCTCGGCGACGAGGGTGCGGCACGCAACCGCGAGAACGCGCCGCTGCGCCGGATCGCACAGCCCGCCGACATCGCCGCGGCCATCCTCTTTCTCTGTTCGGACCTTGCGGCCTACGTCACCGGCCAGACGCTCGTCGTCGACGGCGGCGTGAGCGCCAAGTTCCCGTACCCGATGGCCGACGACGTCTGAGGGGTGCGCTCGCGCGTCTGGCTAGGGTCGGCGCGGTGAGCGCGCAGGCAAAGGCACCCAGGGTCGGCTTCACGTCGGAGCTCGGCCTGGCGGTCAGCGGAGGCCCCGACGAGCTCGTCGGTGAGGCGCGCGTGCTGCCCGAGCTCTGCATCCCGCCGACGCCCGACGCCGCCGATGCAACGGTGCGGCCGTCGGTGCTGCTCACGTGGGCCGACATCCTCATCGGCTCGCTCGCGAACGAGCACACGCTGCCCCGCATCTGCATGACCGTCGACCTCAGCGTGCGCGCGGTGGCGCCGATCCGCGCGGGGGACACGCTGCGCGCTCGAGGGCGGCTGCTGAAGGCGGGACGGACGCTGACGTTCGGTGAGACCGTGTTCGCGGTCGACGGCGCCGACGAGCCGGCCGCGGTCGCGCTGGGCACCTTCGTCGCCTCGCCGCGACCCCAGGACGTCGGCGTCTCGGTCATGCGCGGCGAGCAGGCCATGACCCACCGCGAGACCTCCACGCCGTCGGCGCCCGTCTCGGAGCTGCTCCGCAGTCGCGTGCTCGCGCCCGGCGTCGTCGAGGTGCCGCGCCACGACCGGGTGCTCAACTGGGCCGACACGATCCAGGGAGGAGCGATCGCGGCGTGCGCCGAGGAAGCAGTGCTCGCGCTGGACGGCGACCGGCGGCCGGCCGAGCTGGAGATCCGCTACCTCGGCGCGGTGCGCGAAGGCCCGATGCGAGCGACCGCGACGCCGCTCGGCGACTGGGTCCGCATCGAGGTCGTCGACACGGGCAACGACGACCGACCGGTCGCGATCGCGGCCGCCAACGCCGACCGAACGCGACGAGACCGAGACAAGGAGCGCTGATGTCGTTCGTGCTGGTCGACCACCCCCGGGAGCACATCACGCTCGTCACGTTGAACCGGCCGGAGCGCATGAACGCGATGGCGTTCGACGTGATGATCCCGCTGCGCGACACGCTGCGGGAGATCAGCCTCGACAACTCGTGCCGCGTGGTGGTGATCACCGGGGCCGGCCACGGGTTCTGCTCGGGTGCCGACCTCGTCGGCTCCGGGATGGTGCCGAACATCGAGGGGCTGAAGCGCACGTCGATCGCACGCCGGGCACTGCGGATCCTCGACGAGGTCATCCTGGCGGTGCGCGACATGCACCAGCCCGTCATCGCGGCGGTCAACGGTGCGGCGATCGGCGGAGGGTTCTGCCTGGCGTCGGCGTGCGACCTGCGCTTCGCGTCCGACGCCGCGTACTTCCGCGCCGCGGGCATCAACAACGGGCTCACGTCGACCGAGCTGGGCATCAGCTATCTGCTGCCGCGCCAGATCGGGTTCGCGCGCGCGTTCGACATCCTGCTGACGGGTCGCGACGTCGACGCGGCCGAGGCCGAGCGCATCGGGTTCGTGTCGGAGGTCGTGCCGGGCGACCGGCTGCTCGAGCGGTGCTACGAGGTCGCCGAGGGGGTCATCGGGTTCAGCCACATCGGCGTGGAGCTGACGAAGCAGCTGCTGTGGGCGAGCTTCGACGCGAGCAGCATGTACGCACACATGAACCACGAGGGCCACGCGCAGCTCTACGTGCGCATGACCACGAAGAACTTCGACGAGAAGATCGCGGCCTGGCGCGAGGGCCGCACCCCCGTTTACACGGATGAATGAGCGGATGCGTAGCCGACCTTCATAGAGAGGGTTCAGCTACGCATCAAGAACGCAGGGCCGCCGCGAAGGCGCGCATGTCGCGCTCCACGTCGGGACCGGCCGGCGTGTAGAGCAGGTCGGTCACACCGCTCGCTGCTGCGGCTTCGGCCCGCGCGCGCACCTCTTCCGGTGTGCCGACCCAGCCCCAGCCTGCGAGTCCGTCGCCCGCGGCGTCGAGCAGCGGACGGTCGCGCGGCATGACGTGCGTCGCGTGTCCCTCGTGCACCGCGAGATGGCGCTCGCCCTCGGGTCGCTCCGCCTCGATCGCGGCGCGCCACTCCGCGCCGCCGGGCAGCCCGTCGACCGCGTCGCCCGCGGTCTGCCACGTGCCGTGGTACGCCAGCACGTACCACGGACCGAGCGCCTCTCGCACCCGCGGCGTCTCGATGCTCTCGTCGTCGTCGAGCACGGTGCCGTTCACCATCTGGATGCACCAGTCGAAGCCCTCGACGCCGCCCGCCATCGTGAACACGCCGTCGGCGATCTCGCGCGCGATCTCCAGGCCCTTCGGACCCATCGCGGAGAGCAGCAGCGGGACGTCGATCGGCCGGGGGAGCGACAGCTCCGGGTGGTGCAGCATCTGCGTGCGTGCGCCGTCGTACTCGACGACGTCGCCGCGCAGCAGCCCGCGCAGCGTCTCGAAGTACTCGCGCGTCGTCCTCCACGACAGCGCCTGCTTGCCGAGCACCCACCGGGCGCTCGCGCCCGTGCCGAACCCGTACGCGGTGCGGCCCGGCGCCATGTTCTCGATCGTCGCGATCGCGGCCGCGGTCGTCATCACGTGCCGCAGGTTCGGCACGAGCACCGCGGTGCCGAGCGGGATGGACGTCTCGCGCGCGGCGAGGGCGAGCCAGATCCAGATGTCCTCGTAGATGCCCGCCGAGTCGAAGAGCCAGACGCGGTCGTAGCCGAGGTCTTCGGCGATCCTGGCGAGCTCGATCGTGCGCGGTCCGGGCGGGAAGCCCACCGTCATGCGTGGTGTGGTCACGGGCGGGAGCGTAGGTGGCGACGCCGCGCAGCGGTTACGTTGAGGCCCGCAGAGACCGAGCCATCCGGACGAAAGGGGCGCACATGGGCTTGCTCGACAAGGCCAAGGAAGCCGCGAAGACGGTCGGCGAGAAGGCCCAAGAGGGCATCAAGGCCGGTCAGGAGAAGCTCGACGAGACGAAGACGAAGAAGCGGATCGGCGACCTGAAGGAAGAGCTCGGCGGCATCGTCTACCAGCAGCGGACGGGCGCCGCCCCGCCGAACGCCGACGCCGAGATCGATCGCATCGTGAACGAGATCAAGCAAGCGGAGGCGAGCCTCGCCCAGTGACGGGCAGCGCGCACGATCGACCGGTCTCGCACGACGCGCGCGTCACCTCGATGCGTGCCGCGCGCTGTCACTCGTACGACGGCATCGACGCCGTCTCCGTCGACGAGGTCCCGGTGCCCGACGTCGGGCCGGGGCAAGTACGCGTCGCCGTGCGCGCGGCGGCCATCAACTTCCCCGACCTGCTGATGACCGAGAACCGCTACCAGATCACGCATCCGGTCCCGTTCACGCTCGGCAGCGAGCTCGCGGGTGTCGTCGAGGAGGTCGCCCACGACGTGACGACGCTCGCGCCCGGTGATCACGTCTTCGGCGCGGTGCTGGTCGGCGCGTTCGCCGAGCGCGCGGTGCTCGGCGCCGGCGCGCTGCAGAAGATCCCCGAGGGCATCGACTTCGCCACAGCCGCCGCGTTCGGTGTCGCACACGAGACCGCGTTCCACTCCTTGCGGACGGTCGCCGGCGTGCAACCGGGCGAGTGGGTCGTCGTGCTCGGTGCGGCCGGTGGTGTGGGGCTCGCCGCGGTCGAGATCGCGCATCATCTCGGCGCCCACGTGCTGGCCGCGGCAGCAGGTGCCGAGCGGCTCGCGGTCTGCAAGACGCACGGCGCCGACGCACTCGTCGACTACCGCACCGAAGACCTGAAGGCGCGCATCAAGGAGCTGACCGACGGCGGCGCCGACGTCGTGATCGATCCGGTCGGCGGCCCGTACTCGGAGCCCGCGGTGCGCGCGATGCGTCCGGGTGGTCGGTTCGTGACCGTCGGCTACGCGTCGGGCGAGATCCCGCGCATCCCGCTCAACCTCGTGCTGCTCAAGGACGTCGTGATACGCGGATTCGAGATGGGCGGCTTCCTCACCCGCAACCTCGACGCGCTCCTGCGCGGCCGTCAGGAGCTCCTCGCGATGCTCGCCGCGGGCGATCTGCGACCCCACGTCGGCGCGACGTACCCGCTCGACGACGTACGTGAGGCGATGCGGGCGGTCGCCGAGCGGCGCACGACCGGCAAGGTCGTGCTCACGATCGACTGACGGCCCCGATCACTCCCCGAGCGTCGGACGGACGTCCTGCTCGAGGAAGTCGACGACCGCCTGTGAGAACGCGTCGTTCTGGTCGCCGGCGACCATGTGCGCGGCGTCGCCGACGTCGACGAGCTTTGCGCCCGGGATGCGGCCCAGGAACTCCTGGATCCCCTCTTCGGTGACGACGTCACTCAGCAGTCCGCGCACCAGCAGCGTCGGCACACGGATGTTGTCGAGCGCGGCCTCGAACAGCTTCTGGAAGTCTTCGCGCGGCACCTCGGTGCGGCCGCGCTCGATGAACCTCGGATCCCAGTGCCAGTACCAGCGGCCGTCGGGCCTCTGCCGGAGCACCTTCATCAGCCCGGCCGGGTTGACGCGCCGCTTGCGGTTCGGCGTGTAGGCCGCGATCGCGTCGGCTGCCTCCTCGAGCGTGGCGAACCCGCCGAGGCCCGACTTCATGAAGTCGTGGATGCGCTGGATGCCCTCGGGATTGGAGCGGTGCGTGATGTCAACGATCACGAGCGCGCTCGACACGACGCGGTCGCTGCCGCCCTCGGCGAGCATCGCCGAGACTCCGCCGAGCGACGCGCCGACGATCACGGGCGGCCGTCCGAGCGCATCGGCGACCGCGACGGTGTCGGCCGAGAACGCGGTGAACGAGTAGTCGCCGTTCAGCGCCCACTCGCTGTCGCCGTGGCCGCGCAGGTCGAGCGAGACCGCGCGCCAGCCGTGCTCGGCGACCGTGCGCGCGGTCCCACCCCACGCGTGGCGAGTCTGTCCGCCGCCGTGCATGAGCAGGACGGGCCACGCGTCGTCGTCACCCCAGACATCGGCGACCAGGTGGATGCCCTCGAACCCCTCGAACCGGACGAGTCGTGGCTGCACGCATCGCATCCTGGCATGGCGCCGCGGTGAGCGCCCTCGTCGGGCGCGCCACCCCGTCCGAACGCGCGGCCGCTACGGTGAGCCGATGCGCCGCCGCCTGCTCGTCGCAGCCCTGGCGAGCGCACTTACGATTGCTGCCGCGTGCTCGGATGGTGGGGGCGGCAGCGTCGACGCCCGTGGCGCGGACTCCACGACCTCCACGAGTGAGGCGCCCACGTCGTCGACCAGTGAAGCGTCGAGCACGACGAGCACCACCGGTGAGGTGACGTCGACGTCGACCACGACGACGACCACGGAGCCGCCGCCGGCCGGGCCCACCTCGATCGTGCAGCTCGGCGATTCGATCGCGTCCGGTGAAGGCACCCTCTACGGCTACACGTACGACCAGGACTCGATGGAGTGGGTCGGTGGCGACATCAACGCGAAGTGGCCGGGCCCGTACCCGCTGTGCCACGACTCGCCCGATGCGTACGGCAACCTCATCGCGCAGCACTTCGGTCCCGACACGAAGTTCACACAGCTCGCGTGCACCGGCGCGACGTTCGCGCACGGGATCACGACGCCCGAGCTCGATGACGGTCAGCAGATGTCGCCGGCACAGTTCGGCAACTGGGACACGAAGACCGACCTCAACGCGAGGTACGACGAGGCAGACCCCGATCTCGTCCTGATCACGCTCGGCGCCGACGACGTGCAGTTCGTCGACATCGTCGAGAAGTGCATCGAGAACGGCTACGAGTACTACTTCGACCTCGCCGATCTCGAGTGCACGGCGAAGAACCCCGGTTCGACGATCCAGAAGGACTTCTTCGACTTCCTCCCGACGCTGACGAAGAACTACCAGACGCTCATCACGTGGATCCGGGAGCGTGCGCAAGCGAACGACCGACCGGTGCCCAAGATCGTCTTCACGAACTACGCGAACCCGCTGCCCCCCAACGGCGCGAAGTGCCCCGATACGAGCTGGCTGTATCCGCGACAGACACGCTACCTCGCGACGCTGGTCACGAAGATGAACCAGACGATCCAGTCCGCGATGCCCGACGGCAGCTCGACGGTGGCGCTCGCCGACATCTCGGATGCGTACACACCGCAGGGCTCGTCGCACATCTGGTGCACCGACGACCCGTGGGCCTACGGGCTGTCGATCTACCACATCACGGATCCGGAGAGCTTCAAGAGCCAAGCGCCGTTCCACCCGACGCCCGACGGGCAAGAGAGCATCGCCGAGCACGTCATCCCCACGGTTCGCCAGCTCTTCGCCGAATAGCCATTTTGGCGTCAGTTGACCGCGCTGAGCGCGGCATTCTGACGCCAAAGCAGTCGGTACGCTCGTACGTCTATGGCCGACAGGAAGTCCGACGTCGAGACCGTCGAGCGGGTGATCGCGGCGCCGCCCGAGAAGATCTTCGAGCTGCTCGCCGACCCGGCGAAGCACAGCCTGATCGACGGCTCGGGCACCGTGCGCGAGACCACGGAGCAGTCCGAGCGCCTGAAGCTCGGCTCGAAGTTCGGGATGAAGATGAAGCTCGGCATCCCGTACACGATGGAGAACACGGTCATCGAGTTCGAGGAAGGACGCCGCATCGCGTGGCAGCCGCGCCCGACCGGCATCGGCAAGCGGTTCGGCGGACGCATCTGGCGCTACGAGCTCGAGCCCGTCGAGGGCGGCACGCGCGTGCGCGAGTCGTGGGACATCTCCCAGGAGCGGGGCGCGAAGTGGCTCGTCGGGCTCGAGGGCTCCCGCAAGCGGACGCGTCGCAACATGGAGAAGACCCTCGAGAACATCGAGCGCATCGCCACATCGTCGTGACCGCGTCGTGACGTTGCGACGACGCGCGCGGTCTTGACCCGCCATCTCGTCGTCGACGGCATGAACGTGATCGGCGCGCGACCCGACGGGTGGTGGCGCGACCGCGACGGCGCCATGCGGCGCCTCCACGAGCGGCTGGTCGAGCTCGCGCGTCGCACCGGCGATCGGCTCACGCTCGTGCTCGACGGCCGCCCGCTCGCCGATCTGCCCGCGGGCACTCGTGACGGCGTCGACGTGCGCTACGCGCGCCGCGGCGGCCGCGACGCTGCCGACGACCGCATCGTCGACCTCGTCGGCGCGCTCGCGCCCGACGAGCGCGCCGCGGTCACCGTCGTCACCTCCGACCGCGCCCTCGCGCAACGGCTCGATGCCATCGGCGTCGATGCCATCGGCGCCGGCACCTTCCTGCGCGAGCTCGACGACGCGTGAGGCGAGTCCCACGCGGTGGCCCGCGCCCGTACGATGCGGCGATGCATCCGCGCTCGCGCGCGCTCGCCGGTGCGCTCCTCGTAGCGACTGGCCTTGCCGCGCCCGGGCTCACCGCGACTGCCCTCGCTTCGCCAGGCAGCGCGGCGACGCACACAGCCCGCGCCGGCGCAGGCGAGAAGATCATGCCCGGACCGCGCGACACCTACGGCGTTGGGGGCCGCGTCCTCGAGCTCATCGACACCCGCCGCGCCACGCCCGCCGATCCCGAGGCCCAGCGAGGTCCGATCCCCGAGTCCGACACGCGCGCGATTTCGACGACCGTCTTCTACCCGACCGACGAGCGCGCGCTGCCCGACGCGAACGGCCTCGTCGAACCGATCGATGATGCCCCACCAGCTGACGGACGCTTTCCGGTGATCCTCTTCAGCCACGGCGCGCCCGGTACGCCGCACGACTACCGACGCATGCTGCAGCGCTGGGCGTCCGAAGGCTTCATCGTCGTCGCGCCCCAATACCCGATCTCGAGCACCGCAGGCCCGACCGACGTGGCCTGGGGCGACGCGCGCAACCAGATCCGTGACGCATCGTTCGTGCTGACCCAAGTGCTGCAGCGCAACCGCGATGCGTGGACCGACGGCGGCTTCGGCGGTCACCTCGACCCGTCGCGCATCGGTGCCGCCGGCCATTCCATGGGCGGATTCACCACGCTCGGGCTGGTGTCCGAGTGCTGCCGCGACAAGCGCGTCGACGGCGCGCTCGTGCTCGCGGGCGTGTCGGACGGCGAGCGCGGCCCGCGCATCACGAATCCGTCCGGCCCTGTGCTGTTCGCGCACGCCACCCTCGACTTCGCGGTGCCGCTCCAGCAGGCCACGCGCGCCTACCGGGCTGCCTCGACCCCGAAGTACCTCGTCGAGATCGACCTTCCGATCGCCGGCGTCGCCGCGCACATCCTCCCCTTCACCGAGGGGTTCGGCCGCATCTCCGACCAGGTCACCGAGGTGCTCGACAGCTTCCTCGCCGCGTACGTCGGCGGCGACCCCGACGCTGCCGAGCGGCTGGCCCCGACCGCCGAGGACGCCGCTGATCTGAAGGTCCGCTACCGCACCTGATGCCCGCCTGATCCTGCCGGCGGCCGCGAGGAACCTGCTCGCCGCGATGTGGACGAGCGACGTGCTCGCGATCGACAACGCGGCCAGCAACGGGTTCTCCACCGACACACAGATCTCGTCGGCCGTGGTCGGGCTCGCGATCTCGGCGTCGGCGTGCAGCGGTGCCGCCGCCATCTGCACCGGCACCGCTCGTCGTCCCGCCGACGTTCACCGGCTGAGCCGGCTCACGGGCCGAGCGCGCATCCGCGCGCGGTCGCGCCCGTCGCGCGCTCAGGTCGTCGCGCGGGTCGTGGTCGTGAGCGGTGGCAGCCCGGCGTCCTGGCGCGCCGCCTCGAACGACGGCGCGTCGCGAAGCCGCGGTGAGATGTAGAGGAAGAAGGAGTCGCGGTCGCCCGACTGGTCGCCGCCCTCCGAGCGGTCGGCCGCCTCCTTCATCAGGTCGGCGAGGTCGGCCCGGCGCCACTTGATCGTCTTCGCGGTCTTCCGGTCGACCTGGACCTGTGAGACGGGCGGCGGGACCGGCGTCGGGATGTCGACGGGCTCCAGGCACACGTCGAAGCCCTCGAGGTCGGACCACTCCTTGAACACCCTCGGCAGGAACACGCGGGCCGTCTCGACGATGCGCTCGAGGTAGAAGTCGTCGTCGACGCCGTCGGGGTTGATCGGCTCCACGTACGTGGCGAGGTGCGTGCCGGTCGGCGACGACCGGTACGACTCGAGGTCCTGCAGGCTCGCCCGCGTCATGCGCAGGCCCAGCTTCTTCAGCGCCGGGTCGAAGATCTCGGCGATGTCGTCGCGCTCGTGGGGCGGCAGGTCGAGATCGCCGGTGTCACCGTTGCCGGCGGCGAAGGCCGTCGCCGGGACGGCGAGTGACGTCGCCACGACGATCCCCGCGACCGCGAGGCGAGCGACGGTGGCGATGGGGGACCGCACGATCTGGAGCGTACCGACCGGCTGCGGCGACCGGCCCGTTGCGTGATTCACAAAGTGATGTCAGACGCTTCGGCTCAGACGCGGTCGAGCTCGAGCATGCGGATCGCGTTGCCGCGCAGAACCTTGTAGGCCACGTCGGGATCGAGATCGGCGACGAGCTTCTCGACGTACTCCTTGGAGTTCGGCCAGCTCGTGTCGGTGTGCGGGTAGTCGGTCTCGAAGCAGATGTTGTCCTCACCGACGACATCGAGGTTGCGCAGACCCACCCGATCCGCTGTGAAGCAGCCGAACACACGGCCGTAGTAGTAGGTCGACGGCGGCTCGGGGACGAGCTCCTTGGAGTAGGTCCACGAGTCGTGCTGGTCCCACACCGTGTCGGCGCGCTCGAGCGCGTACGGGATCCAGCCGATCTGGCCCTCGGAGTAGGCGAGCTTCAGCTCGGGGAACTGCTTGAGCTTGCCGGAGAAGAGCCAGTCGGCCAGCGACGCGAACGAGTTGTTGAAGGCCAGCGTCACGCCGACGCCCTCGGGCGCGTCGGGCG
>Ga0073934_10010168_pt1 | contig 11764 bp, 7 predicted proteins | sample LarsenN4metaG_FD_76834 | JGI IMG/M metagenome (GOLD analysis project Ga0073934, IMG submission 76834) | Hot spring sediment bacterial and archeal communities from British Columbia, Canada, to study Microbial Dark Matter (Phase II) - Larsen... ... | reverse complement strand
CCTATAAATTTCAAATCCTGAATTATTTATTTCCCAAGCAGTTGACCAGTTAAGAGTAACCTCATTATCTTTAACTGAAGATGTAAATGAAATAAGTTCTACAGGCAATGCACCATTTAATGGATTTCTTGAAGAATTTCCTGCTATTGCATACATACCGAATGAAGTCATTCCGCCTCTTTTTGCTGTTGGGTTTGAGATTGTGCCTGAACCTTCAATATGGGTGCCGGTAAGTGTAAATTCCGGCTGACCTGTTAATTTCTGCATAATTCTCAATTCAGACGGGTTTTGTACACCTGCAAAACCTTCAGCATTTAAACTTATGGAATAACTACCTCCGGTTATTCCGGATTGTGTAATGTTCCAGTAACCTTCTGCTGCATACCTGTTAATTTCATAACCACTATCAAAATAAGGTCCGCCATTTATCCCCGGGTCATTGCTTATAAACTCAACTACTATAGTTCCGCCCGCAGTTGGTTCTGTCGAAAAATCAACCGTTACCATTCTTGATTGTGTCAACGTTGCTAATGGATAAAGAACCATTGCCCTTTGACCTTTTTTAACCCATCTTGAAAGTTTGCCGACTACGAAACCGCCATTATAAAACAAATTACCCGGATTATTCTGGTCTCTTCCGAGTATGAAATTCTTTCCGTTTGTAATAACTTTACCTGAATTGAATGTCATTTCATCTCTAACAGAAAGATTATTTGTAAGAGTTAATGTTGAAAGATTGCTCATTACAAATTTATCTATTGTTGAAGGCAATTCGTCGCCGGTAATTTGTGGAGTTGTACCGTTATATTCGAAAGTTGTACCATCATTAAAAGTTCTTGACCATATATCGGTTCTGAGGTTTCCGGTTGTAGTATTATGTTGAATTCCGTCCGGAGAACCAATCTTTAATGTAGAGCCGTTAAAAGTTTTAAAAGCACCCCAACCGTCCATATAGGAATTGCCGAAATTCAGAGTACCATAAACGTTCATTGTTCCGCCATTATAGAAATTTGTTCCGCCGGTTAAATCAAGCAAACCACCTTGCTTAATAATAAAGTTCTTACCGCTTACCATTTCTGTCTTATTCTTATTGTAATATTCACCGTAAACTTCAACATTTTTAGTATCAAATTTTGCATAGCTGTTGTTTGTAAATGTTCCATTAATAATTGCCAGATTGCCACATACGAAATTTGCATTATTTGTAAAAGTTCCATAGATTTCGAGTTCTGATGAATTTGCACCATAATAAGTAAAACCACCGTTATTTACAAAATCACCTGTAATAGAGAAATCTTTACTCGAATAATATTTGAATGCTCCTGATAAGTTAATATTTGTTTCAGAAATAAATTCCGAGTTATCACCAATTGTTAAATCTTTAAAATTAATTGTTGAACCTGAATTAGCATTAAAAGTACTGGATTTCCAGAGATTGAAAATATAAGTTGAATTTATGGTTGCATTATTAACATTCATATTTCCGCCTTCAATGCTGAATTCAGCAGGTAAAGTGAGTATAGAGCCCTGGTTCATAGTAAAAGCCCCGGTAATCCAACTTGTTTTTGAGATAATCACTTTTGTATTCTGTGACATTATAAAATTTCCCTTAACCTGAAGAAATCCTTCGCACAGGAGGTCATATGTTGAAGAAACTTCATGATTCAATGTTAAAGTCTTACCTGCCTTAATTTCAATTGCACCGTTATTTGTTACTACTATCTGGTCTGCAGTAATATTATCATTTACAATAGTCCATCCTGTAATTGTAATTACTCCGTCATTGCTTGTAGGATATCTGTTTGCATTAATCCATTGTGTTCCGTTAAACATTTCCCATGAATTTACATTAGTCCAGTTATCACCCCATTTTGTTCTGAAATCGCCGTTACTCTGAGAGAATCCATTCACAAGCGGTGTTATCAGTATGAGTGTTATGATTATTTTTGTTAGATGTTTCATATTCCTTAATTTTTTTTAGTTTTACATTCAATACAAAACTATGAAAAGTAGTGTAAAAAAAAATTAGGAGTAATTCTGAATTTTTTGTAGGAATTTTTCCTACAGAATAGGGGATTATTTTGTCTTTTTATAACAAATAAAAAGTGTTATTTTGAATAGAAATAAGGAGCATTCTATAAATACGAACATCATAATTATACTAATTCAAACTTTCATAATATAAATTTTTACCCTATATGTATTTACAAAAGTATCAGTCAAAAATTGTTTCCGCACAGGAAGCAGTCAAAGTTGTGAAATCCGGAGACAGAGTTTTATTGCATGCAAACAGTTGTTATCCTGAATTACTAGTTAATGCAATGTGTGAAAGGTATCAGGAATTGAATGATGTAGAAGTAGCACATCTGACTATATTCCAGAAGCCCTGCTACCTGAAACCGGAAATGCAAAATCATTTCAGGCACAATGCACTCTTCACCAGCGGCCATGTCAGAAAAGCCGTTAATGAAGGGACAGCAGATTTCACACCAATCTTCCTGTCTGAAATTCCTTTAATTATAGAAAGGGGAATTTTACCGATAGATGTAGTTTTTCTTCATGTGTCATGTCCCGATGCACACGGATTCTGTTCTTATGGCGTAAGTAATGAAATAACGAAAACAGCGGCAGAGCATGCAAAAGTTGTAATTGCTCAGATTAATCATAAAATGCCAAGAGTACTTGGAGATAATTTTATTCATGTAGATAAGTTAGACTATATAGTTGAATGTGATACAGACCTTGTTGAAGTACCGATGGTTGACCCAAATTCAACTGAAGAAGAAAAGAAAGTCTATAGAAAAATAGGAGAAACAATAGCTTCATTAATAAGAGACGGGGATACATTGCAGATGGGAATTGGAGCAATACCGGATGCTGTATTAACATATCTTACAGAAAAAAACGACCTCGGAATCCACACAGAGATGTTCTCTGACGGTTTAATAGATTTAATTGATAAAGGAATAATTACAGGTGACAGAAAAACATTATTGCCGGGTAAAATTGTAGCAAGTTTTGTCATAGCAACAAAGAAAACTTTCGATTACATACACAACAATCCTATAGTCGAATTCCGAACGACAAAGTTTGTTAATGACCCATACATAATTGCAAGAAATGATAATATGGTTTCAATTAATTCTGCAATACAAGTTGATTTTACAGGACAGGCATGTTCAGATTCAATGGGACACAGGATTTATTCGGGTTTCGGAGGTCAGGTTGATTTTATAAGAGGAGCATCAAGAAGCAAGAACGGTAAGCCGATTATCGCAATGCCTTCAACTGCAAAAGATAATACAATCTCTAAAATAGTTCATACACTTACACCTGGTTCAGGAGTTACAACTTCGAAGGCAGATATTCACTATGTAGTAACTGAATATGGAATTGCAGATTTATATGGAAAGACTCTAAGAGAGAGAGTAAAACAGATGATAAATATAGCTCATCCGAATTTCCGTGATGAACTTGAACAGAAAGCAAGAGAACTTAAATATCTTTGGTAATTGAAAAAAAAAGCAATTGTACTTGTCAGCGGCGGTATGGACAGCGCTCTTACTGCCGCTTTCGCATTTAAGAAGTATGAGCTCGCTTTTCTTCACATTAATTACGGACAGCGGACACAGAAACGCGAGTTAAAAGCATTCAATGATATAGCAGATTATTACGGTGTCAGGGAAAGACTGGTAGTAAGCATAAAATATCTGAGTGATATAGGGGGTTCAGCTTTAACGGATAAAAAAATCAAGGTTGAAAAAGCAAACCTTAATAATAAAAATATTCCCTCTACATACGTTCCATTCCGTAATGCAAATATGATGTCAATAGCAGTAAGCTGGGCTGAAGTAATCGGAGCAGAAAAAATATACATAGGAGCAGTAGAAGAGGATTCAAGCGGATATCCCGATTGCAGAAAATCATTTTATGATGCCTTTAACGAAGTCATAAAACTGGGAACAAAAAATAGCTCGAAAATTAAAATTGTAACCCCTATTATTAAGTATTCGAAGAAAGATATTGTGAAGTTATCAGTGAAAATGAAATCGCCCCTGCATCTGACATGGTCTTGTTACAAAAGTAACAAACTTGCCTGCGGTGAATGTGATAGTTGTGCATTGAGATTGAGAGGTTTTCAATCAGCGGGTTACAAAGACCCGGTAAAATACAAAAAAATAATTTCTTATATCCAATGACGGATTTGAAAAAAGACAATTCGTTAAAAATAGCAGCAGGATTATTCATTGCAGGAGTAATTTATTTATTCCTGAAAGAGTTCCAGTCTATCATTCTGCCTTTTTTTGTGGCTTTGATAATATCGTTTATATTTGAACCTCTTTACAGATGGTTTCGTGAAAAACGAGTACCTGCTTCTGTTTCAGTTATTTTAATTTTAGTGGTTATTATTATAATATCAAATTTTGTAAGTCTGTTTGTAATTACCAGCATAAATTCATTTCAGAGCTCACTTCCTAATTATCAGGAAAAGTTAATTGGAATTTATAAGTCTTTTGTATATCAGATTGAATCAAATCCTTTATATAACGCTTATCTGAAAAATCAGATGGACCTCGAAGCAATGATAGGTAAGATTAATTTCAGTGGAATGATTCAAAGTCTATTTACAGGTATCGTTGGAATTTTTTCAAATTATATTCTAATATTAATATATGTAATTTTCATTCTCACAGAAATCGGTAGCATAAGAGTAAGAATTCAATCTGCATTTTCATCTGAAAGAGCAGTTTCTATAACAGATACTATTACCAGCGTATTCAATGATATAAAAAAATATATTGTAGGTAAGACCCTGATAAATTTAACACATGCAATTCTCGTTGTTATAATCCTCTGGATATTTGGAGCTGATTTTGCAGTAGTGTGGGGCTTTCTAACTTTCTTTATGGCATTTATACCAAATATAGGAGCAATTATTGCAACTTTACTGCCATTTTTATCTGCTTTAATTCAGTTTGACGGAATAGTAATTCCAATTATAATATTAATATTACTTGTTGTAATAGGGAATGTTATAGGTAATATTTTCGAACCGAAAATTTTTGGTAATACATTAAACCTGAGCCCGTTGCTATTAATTCTCTCCCTGATTTTCTGGGGATATGTCTGGGGAATTGTTGGAATGTTTCTCTCTGTACCAATTATGAGTATTATAAAAATAGTGCTTTCAAAATTTGAATATACAAAACCAATTGCAATGCTTATGTCACAAGAGGTCAGGAAAGGATTTGGAAGCGGTAAAAAAAACAAGAAACAAAGAGGTTAACAAAATTCAAAGGAATCAGAATAAATATTTTTATTAAATTAATCAAAGATATATGACAAAAAATAAAAAACTCCTTGCCTGGGTTGACGAAATGGCAAAACTATGTAAACCTGACAATATTCACTGGTGCGATGGCTCAGAAGAAGAAAATAAAAAGCTTATTCAACAAGCAGTTGAAGCCGGTTCATTCAAACCTGTACCCAAACGCCCTAACTCATACTGGGTGATTTCAGACCCTAAAGATGTTGCGAGAGTTGAAGACAGAACATTTATCTGCTCCGTAAAAGAGGAAGATGCAGGACCTACAAATCACTGGAAAGATCCTAAAGAAATGAAAGAAATTATGACAAAACTATACGATGGATGCATGAGAGGACGCACAATGTATGTAATACCATACTCAATGGGACCGCTCGGCTCAAGAATAGCTCATATTGGAGTTGAGTTAACAGACTCAATTTATGTTGTTGTTAATATGCGCATAATGACACGTATGGGCAAAAAAGTACTTGATGTACTCGGTGAGGAAGGTGAATTTGTACCCTGCTTACACAGCGTAGGAATGCCATTAACAGACGGCAAAAAAGATGTTGCATGGCCATGCAACGAAACTAAATATATAACACATTTCCCTGAAGAAAGAACAATCTGGTCTTATGGCTCAGGTTACGGTGGAAACGCATTACTCGGAAAGAAATGTTTTGCACTTCGCATTGCATCAGTAATGGCACACGACGAGGGATGGCTTGCAGAGCATATGTTAATTCTTGGATTGACACCGCCCGATGGAGGAGAAAAGAAATACATAGCAGCAGCATTCCCTTCTGCCTGCGGGAAAACCAATCTTGCAATGCTAACACCTACTCTGCCGGGATGGAAAGTCGAAACAGTTGGAGATGATATAGCATGGATGAAATTCGGTGAAGACGGACGTCTTTATGCAATTAATCCTGAATACGGATTTTTTGGAGTTGCGCCCGGCACATCAATGAAAACAAATGCAAACGCAATGCTTAGCTGTGAAAAGAATTCAATATTTACAAATACTGCATTCACAGATGACGGAGATATATGGTGGGAAGGAATGACCGATGAGAAACCAGCACATCTGATAGATTGGAACGGAAATGACTGGACACCGGATTCAGGAAGAAATGCTGCTCATCCAAATGCACGTTTCACAGCACCTGCAGGTCAATGTCCTGTTATTGATCCTGCATGGGAAGACCCCAAAGGAGTTCCGATTTCCGCATTTCTTTTTGGAGGACGGCGAGCAAGTGTAATTCCTCTTGTAAACGAAGCTTATGACTGGAATCACGGAGTATATATGGGTTCAGCAGCCGCTTCTGAAACAACTGCTGCAGCCTCTGGTGCAGTTGGTAAACTTCGCCACGACCCGTTCGCAATGCTACCTTTCTGTGGATATCATATGGGAGATTATTTCAAACATTGGATCGAAATAGGAAAGAAATCATCACCTGATAAACTTCCGAAAATATTTTATGTGAACTGGTTCCGCAAAAATGAAAAAGGTAAATTTATATGGCCCGGATACGGAGATAACATAAGAGTACTTGCATGGATAGTTGACAGAATAAACGGCAAAGGCGAATATGTTGATACTCCGATTGGCAGGCTTCCGAAACATGGTGCAATAAACATCGAAGGTCTCGACCTTACAGAAGAAGACTGTGACAAACTCTGCGAAGTCAACAACGCACAATGGCTCGACGAAATTAACGAAATGCGTCAATACTATAAAATCTTCGGCGACAAACTTCCAAAAGAACTTTCTGATGAACTTGATAAGATAGAAGAAAGATTGAAAAAATAAATTATAATTCATCCGTCAGGGAGAAATCCCTGACGGGGATTCAATATGGAATCTGAATCTAAACCAATCACTAACTGTAAATCGCGAAGGTCAGTTTATGTTTTTGCTCTTTTTCTTATTTTTCTTTTGGATTGGGCTGCTCTTCACGATATTTTAAAAGGGCAGGAGAATACTTTAGGGGAGTATTCCATGTTGGTTATTAGTTTATTTATTATTCGGCTTATACTTCTTAAAATTTTTAAGAAAGTGTAATAATGCGTTTTTCTGCTATTCTGTTGTGTCTTAACTTTAGTTAAAATGTATGTTCGTTCCGGCTTGCTCTGAAACTTCATATCGCTTTCTGCGTATAGAAAAACTGTATAACCCAAAAATAATTTACGATGAAAAAATTACTTATCTTATTGATGGTTTTTGCATTCTTACCTGTTGCAGTTTTTTCCCAAAGTTCCAAACTTGAAAAAATCAACCTTACGGGTACACATTCAGTAACTTTGAATCTTGGCTTTATCAATCAGACCTCCTCGGTTGTGGTTTCATCAAATGATGTTAGTACAAAAATGAATTTGCAGGGCTCGCTTTCTTACAACTACTGGTTTTCGAACGAGCTTGCTATCGAGGGTAATGCGGGTTTTATTGCCGCAAATGTTAACAGCAATACTTTTTCAAACGGTCTTGTTGAGCAAAAGGTCTCGGGTATATTTCCGTTTTTTATGGGCGTGAAATATGCTCCCAAAGTTTTCAGCGTTTCAAAAAATATCAGACCTTTTGGCACTATGCTTTTTGGAGCCATTACAGGCTTTGGTACCGAAAACGAAGTGAACCTGCTTAGCGTGAAATCAAGCACTTATACCGAGTCAACTTTCGCAATGAAAACAGGCGTCGGAGCAGATGCCCTGCTTGGCTCTTTGGTGAAAGTCGGCATGCTTGCAGATTATCTTTATATGCCGGACTTTGAGAAAACATTCGGCACAAGAAAAAATTACAGCGGCTTCAATCTCTCGTTTAATGTCGGCTTTATGTTTTAATCTTTTTCATAATTTATTGCTCAAAAGCACTTTCCGCAAGGGAAGTGCTTTTTTTGTTTCATTAACCTTTACAGTTTTTTTAGAAAATTGGAAATTTTTATTGAGTTAGTTTTTTATTTCTTTTCTTCCCGCTAAAAGTTGAATGTACTGCTTAGTGGGGCACTATCTTCCGTACCTGTGATTTGAAATATAGGAATATCAATATCTTCATAAATAATACTCAGATCTTTGACAGAAATCAGAAAAAAAATAAAATTCTTAATCATTAAAATTTATTTTATTAGAACCATTTTTTTAGTCTCCGAATAATTCCCTGAAGTCAACCGGTAAAAATATATTCCGCTTGTTAATCCTTCTGCATTAAATGATGCTTCATAGATTCCCGGTTTTAAATATTGGTTAACCAATGTTGTAACTTCTTTTCCGAGAATGTCAAAAATTATTAATTCTGTATTGCCGGCATTTGAACATTGAAACTTTATAACCGTTGAATGATTAAAGGGGTTCGGATAATTCATAACATCATAATTCAAAGGTGCTTCGGAGTTTATTTCTTTTATTCCAATCGTTGAAAAATTATATGTAAGCGTTTTCATTACAGTTGGTGTTTTAGTTGCAGTACCATACATCGAAAGGAATTTTTGAACGTCAGGTGTTTGAGATGATGCAAGTCTTAACATTAATCTTGGTGATGCAGATTGATAACATACTTCAAAAGAAATGGAGTAATTTGTATTCGCATTTGCTGGGATTTTGTATGTTATAATATCTTTGCCTGTTCCCTGAGTACTTCCTTGTCTGTTGAAGTTTGTGTCAGTTGAAGCTGAACCGATAATAGCTGTTGTATCATAAGAGGGATGAGTATTTGTAAAACCTTTCGGAGGAATTCTGTTGTCTTTCTTATATGATGCCGAGCGAAGCAAATCGTAAGTAACGTTGTTATTCACGTCTTGTAAAACACCTTCATATATCTGTACCTGATTTTGATTTGTTATTATCTGATAGTGCTCTTCGTATGTGGAATCCTGTCCGTCAATCTCTCCGTTTGAATTATATCCGCCTGATTCAAAAACAATGTTATTACCTGCATCTCTGACAGTTAAATGTATCCATATTCTCCTGAAAGGTATCCCCGTTGGTAATTTATGACCTGTTAAATTTTCAATTCCAAAATTGATATTTATAAAACCTCCTGAATATGTTGTATAAGAGTTAATAAGTAATGTCGAATTTTTCAGGAAGTTATCAACATATGCAAGTGTTGTATCAAAATGATGCGGCGAAGCAGAGAGTTGAAGTGAATCTGCGTTATCTCTCATAATTTTTCCGACAAGTTTATTTGAACCGGGGAATATATGTTTCCAATAGGGAGAACGAAGAGTAGAAAGATTCGGAGGTATAGTTGAAATTATCTGTGATATTTGTGATGTAGGCATATGACAGTTTTGGCAATTAATTCCATATTGACCGTAAATACTGTTTTTCCATTCTAAATATGGAGTTTGTTCTGGGAAGTTACCTACAATCTGGCCGCTGTAGTTTACTGTTGGTGTAAATAATGTGTGGCAAGTAGAACATAGTTCGGATTTCCCTACATGGATGGAATAAAGAGTCATATAATTTACAAAATTAATCATAGGACCCGTAAGAGGATTTTCATATGGTCCATAAATTTTTCTTTCTCCCGTTATAACATATCCACCGCTGTAACTTCCAGGCATTCCAAAGTTATCGCTTTTTATCTGATGGCAAACTGTACAGCTTACACCGTCATTAGCAAGTGGACTTTGTTTTAACTGATTCATTGTATATCCGGAATCTCCCATATGTACTGCCTGTTTCCAGCCCATCGGGGCATGACATTTTGTGCAGGTACTTTCAATAGTAAATTGGTAATTTGGAAGCTCATGGACTTCGTGCTCAACTACTGCTCTCCATAAAGGGTCTTTTGATGAATTACCCATCATTGCCGAACGCCAGTGTGTCGTAGGTGAAATATCAACTCCGTTTTCTGTCAATACAGTCCCGTTTGAAATATGACAAATCGCACAGTTTCCTGAACCCGAAAAAAGTGAAGATGTTTGTGTTGGAAGTGGAATTATATCTTCTCTTTTATTTCCGTATCCAGGGAATAAGCTTAAAACCGTTAAGATTATTGTAATTAGCAAAGGCATATTATAATATTTTATTTAATTGAATCATAAAAATTCTGTGCCATAAAATATAACAATATAATTCGTTAATATGAGTATATTAAAAACAAAATTGTCGCATAATTACAAAATTGATGAAAAAAAAGCTCCGCATCTTTCGATACGGAGCTTTTTTAATTTTAATATAAGTAATATTATTTTATTAATACCATTTTCTTTATGTCGGTGAAGTTGCCGGCAGTCATCTTGTAGAAATATGTTCCGCTGGAAAGTGATTTACCATCAAAAGTAATCTCATAAGTACCTGATTTCATATTTTGATTTAATAGTGTTGCAACTTCTTTTCCTAAAATATCATATACTTTTATCATCACGTCATTATCTTTCGGTACCTGAATTCTGATAGTAGTTGTTGGATTAAACGGATTCGGATAGTTCTGTCCGAGACTGAACTCACCTGGGGTATTTGTAGAAATATTTTCAATTGATGTGGTTAAATTATTAAATCTTAATCCCCAACCGAGAATTAATCCGGGATCACCTGCGACGTCATCTGAAACTTCAAGAATCCAGTTGCCTTGCGTATTTGCTCCACCAAAATTACCCATTGTAACTTCAGGACCAGCAAGGTTAGAATATGGAGCAAAAAAATCTGTATTTGTTACAATTGTAGAACCATCTCTGAATACTGTAAGGTAGCCATTATCTGAACTGCTGCCATTGTCAGTAGAAATTTCTCTTGTTGTGCCATTAGGTGCTCTTAGAGTTATATCAATATCATCTGTATAAGTTGACTGTATAGCAACAAACAGCTCAACTGAAGTAACAGCAAGCGAAGTAGGTATATAGATAGTATCTTTAACTGTTGTATTATCAGGAACAGGTTTATTTGGAGTTCTCATATAGTAACTCTGAGGAAATGGGTTAGGTGAACCTTCACGGTTAATAACTGTAGGATGTGCGTTCCAGGAAGATGATAAAACACCTGTCGTAGTTTCGTTTGTATAAGCACTGAATCTGCAAGTGTTAGTACCACCCGTATTGAATGAACCGTCAATTCCGGAACCAGAACCGAAATTCAAAAGGTTTCCGTCAAAATTCCATGCTCCTGCTAATGATGAAGGCATTGAGGTTGCCCTGCATGAATTAAACATTTGGGTTTTTAATAAGCCCTGACTTAAAGCACTGCTCCATAATCTTACTTCATCGATATAACCGTTGAAATAACCGATTGCAGAGTAATATTTCCCTATAGTAGCCGGTGAAGAATTTGTTGGCATAGCGAGGTTAAAGGTTTGTTCATCATCAAGTTGTCCGTTGACATATAATCTTACAGTGAAATTTGGTCCGCCTGTCCACATTGCAGCTACGTGATACCATTTACCAGTTGTAAATGTTGTTGGTCCGTTGCTGATATAGTTATGGGCTCCAATATTCAATCCAAGTTTATTTCCGGCTGTTATAT
>Ga0073934_10010167_pt1 | contig 11765 bp, 13 predicted proteins | sample LarsenN4metaG_FD_76834 | JGI IMG/M metagenome (GOLD analysis project Ga0073934, IMG submission 76834) | Hot spring sediment bacterial and archeal communities from British Columbia, Canada, to study Microbial Dark Matter (Phase II) - Larsen... ... | reverse complement strand
TCCCGGCTGCCGCTTCGAGGTACTGGAGGTCGGATTGAGCAGAGGGCATTTTTAGAGGATTAAACCTCAGGGAGAGCGGTCGTCATTTCGGAGGGTTGACGTTTCTGCCGACACGGTGGGCGTTCGTGTGAGAGACGAGGTCACCGGTCTGGATCGCCCGGCGGACATCCTGGAGATGTAGGTTGTTGTGCCGGTAGATCAGCTTCAAGAACCAGCCGAGCGTCCGCTCGCCAAACCAGGGATGGACCGCGGTCTTAAGGAGGTCTCCCTCATCCATGGCGCCTGTGATCTGGAGCGTCTCCACGCGCGCTGCTCGAAAGCTCTTTAGAAGGTCCTCAACTGCCTGCGATCCCAATTTGGCGACTTCTGCCTCGTTGAACTGGTCGATATCCAGATCCAACGGCGCGCCGCGGCCTCCCCGGAGCACGTCCTTCAGATACAGCTGGTAGATCCTCTCGGTCGAGATGAAGTGCGCCAGGATCTGGCGTATCCGCCAGCGTGCACCCTCGGTGTACACTGGGATCTCCCACTGGTCATGGGAAAGCGTGGATAAATAAGCAAGGGTCTTCTCGCCTTCTTCCCGCAGGCGCCTGCTCAGGTGGAACAGTTCCTCGTCCACGTGCGCGATCCTGACTAAACGAGCAGCCGGAGCGGCTCTTCCAGGTACTTCTCCAGGGCTTGGAGAAACCGGGCGGCCTCTGCGCCATCGCTGACCCGGTGATCGACCGAGATGGTGGCTTTCATGCGCACTCCGGGTCGGATCTCGCCGTTTTGAACGATGGGCGCTTCCACTGCCGAGCCAACCGCCAGGATGGCAGCTTCCGGCGGATTGAGAATGGCGATGAATTCCGAAACGTCGAACATCCCCAGGTTGCTTACAGAGAAGGTCGAACCCTCAATATCTTCTGGACGCACTTTGCCTTCTCGCGCCCGGGCAGCCATTGCTCGCACCTCGCGCGAGATCTGCCGGACGGATTTCCGGTCGGCGTCCCGGCAGACAACGGTCAGCAGCCCGTTTTCGACCGCGACCGCCACTCCGATATTGATGTGACCGTACTGAATCACTTCCTGTTTTTCTTCGTCGAGTGTGGCATTCAGGTTGGGAAATTCGCGCAAAGCCAGCGCTACCCCTTTGAGGATGAAATCGTTCACTGACGTTTTCTCCTCGTCCGGGAGCAAGCTGTTCACTTCCGCTCGCAGCGCCATCAGGGCTGCGACGTCGTACTCGTGGGTGATGTAAAACTGCGGGTACTGCTGCTTGGCGACGACCATGCGCCGACCGATCGCCGCCCGCAGCTTGCTGAGCGGCACGCGCCTGTCTGGTGGGACTTCTCCAACCTCGACCGGCGGCGGTTCAGCAGCCCGCTCCACGACGGCCGGCGCGGCTTTTTTGACCGCTTCGATGTCGGCTTTGGTAATCCGCCCGCCAGGACCCGTGCCGGGAACGGTTGCCAGGTCGATGCCCAGCTCTTCCGCCATGCGCCTCGCCAGCGGCGAAGCGCGCACACCTTCCGGCAAGCGTCCGCCCTCCTCCACCGCGACCTGCTCCCTGGCTTTGCCATCACCGCTCTCGCGCTGCGCCTCCGGTTTGGGAGGAACCGCCGGTTCCCCCGCGCCTGCCTCCTGCACAGGAGCCTCTTTCGCCGGCTCCACACCCTGGAGGATCGCCTCGAAATCGATCTCCTCTTTCTCGCCGCCGATGACTGCAATCGGAGTATTCACCGGAACGATCGCGCCCTCTGAGACCAGGTGCCGCCGGACGTATCCCGAATAGGAAGACTCGACCTCCACGGTGGCTTTATCGGTCTCGATCTCGGCGAGGACCTGGCCTTTTTCCACAGGGTCGTTCTCGCCGACGACCCAGCGGACGAGCGTACCTTCTGCCATGTCGAATCCCAATTTTGGCATGATGACTACTTCCGCCATCAGACCACCTCCTTTACTGCAGCGACCACATCCTGCACCTGGGGCAGGGCCATCTGTTCGAGTGCACGGTTATACGGCAGAGGGACTTCCTTCTGCGCCACGCGCCGGATCGGGGCGTCGACGTAGTCGAAGGCTTCTTCGTAGATGCGCGCCGCCACTTCCGCCCCGACGCCGTAAGACCGCCAGCCTTCTTCGACGATCACCGCGCGATTGGTTTTCTTGAACGATTCCAACACCGGCTCCATGTCCAGTGGGCGCAGGCAGCGGAGATCGACGATCTCGACTTCGATGCCCTCTTTCGCGAGCTCTTGCGCAGCTTTCAGCGAGACCTCCAGCATCTTGCTATAGGTGACGATGGTCACATCGCTGCCCGGCTTCTGTACTTTCGCCTTGTCGAGTGGAATCGTGTAATCTCCATCCGGCACTTCTCCCCGCACCTGGTACAGCGTGGCGTGCTCAATGAAGAGGACGGGGTCGTCCGAACGGATAGCAGCTTTTAACATCCCCTTGGCGTCCTCCGGGGTCCCGGGTGCGACGACTTTCAGACCTGGGAAATGGGCGAAGATCGCATCGGGTGTCTGGGAATGCGTCGCGGCGAGCTGCCGCCCACCACCACCTGGCGCCCGGATCACCAACGGCAGGGTAAACTGCCCGCCGAACATGTAACGCAACTTCGCAGCCTGGTTGACGATGTGGTCCATCGCAGCGAAGGCGAAGTTGATCGTCATCAGCTCTGCGACCGGACGCAGCCCGTTCAAAGCTGCCCCGATCGCGGTCCCGATAATGGTCGCTTCCGCGATCGGCGTATCCCGCACCCGCCTCTCGCCGAAGTGGTCATAAAAACCTTTGGTGACCGCGTATGTGCCGCCCCACACTCCCACTTCTTCTCCCAGGATGAACACACGCTCATCCCGCTCCATTTCTTCCCATAAGGCCTGCGAGATCGCCTCTCGCATTGTGATGTTTGCCATCCGTGGTTCCTCAATTCTCTACGTAAATATCCGTGAAAAGTTCTTCAGGAGCTGGCTCCGGGCTCGATTCCGCGAATTCCACGGCATCCTGGACTTCCGCTTCGACGCTGGTCTCCAGGTCTTCCAGCTCTGCTCTTGTCGCGATTTTCTCGTCGAGAAGGTAGCGCTGGTAAATCCCGATTGGATCGTCCGCCTGCCACTTCTCGACTTCATCTTTCTGCCGGTAGCGCTCAGGGTCACCCATCGAATGACCGCGGTAGCGGTAGGTCACGACCTCCAGGAAGAACGGTCCTTTTCCGGAACGGACATAGGCGATGTGCTCCTCCGCTGCTTTGCGGACTTCCATGATGTTCATCCCATCCACACGGGCATTGGGGATGTTGTAACCCTCAGCTTTTTGGCGGATCTCGACCACTGCGGAAGCCCGCTCAACGGATGTTCCCATACCGTATTTATTGTTCTCACAGATCCAGAGGACCGGGAGGTCCCAGACCCTGGATAGATTCAGCGCTTCGTGAAAAAAGCCGATGTTCGTCGCCCCATCCCCAAACATGCACAGGGTGATAGCGTCTCTCCCCAGGTACTGGTCAGCGAGGGCGAGCCCATCAGCGATCGGCAGGTGGGCGCCGACGACCGCGTGTCCACCCCAGAATTTACGCCCCACGTCCGCCATATGCATCGAGCCGCCCTTCCCTTTCGAGGTGCCCGTTTCCTTCCCAAGGAGCTCAGCCATGACCTGCCGCGCCGGGATCCCGACGTTAATCGCCACGCCGTGGTCCCGGTAAGCGGTGATGACGTGATCATGAGGCTGGCGAGCCGAGATGATGCCGGTGCTCACGGCTTCCTGTCCGATGTACAGGTGAAGGAAACCGCCGATCTTCCCCTGCTGGTAGAGCTCCGCGGCGCGCTCCTCCACCCGGCGGATCAATACCATCTGGTGGTACAGATCCAGAGATTCTTTTTTGTCCATACGTAAATGAGCCTCCGAAAAATCAGTTCATTCAAAATAACACCGGGAGACTCCCGGCGTTATCCTGCACTCAATAATCGATCCAGACCTGCGAATCAATCGGAAAATTATACCAGATCACTCCAATTCTCTCCCCCAGCCGATCTCCTCCGCGGCAGTGAAGATATCCGTGGCGGAGATCAGGCCGATCAAGACGCCGTTCCTATCGACGACCGGCATATGATGGATGTTGTACTGCTGCATCTTGATGGAACACTCCTTCAGAGTCCAGTCTGGCCTGGCGGTGTACACCGGGGCAGTCATGATCTCTCGGACGAGCGTTTCCGATGGATTGCGATCGGCAGCGATGATCTTATCCCGGATGTCGGTCGTGGTTATAATCCCATAGGTAAGCTTATCTTCGGTGATATTGACGACCAGGCTGTGGACATTCCTGCGGCGCATCAGAGTGAGGGCGAAGGAAACCGTAGAGTCCGGGTCCACCACCAGAACCGGGCTGCTCATCCAATCACGGACCTTATGGGGCATATCGACCTCCTTGGCATAGATCGCTTGTACGCCGTAATATTACCATAGAGCCGAGCAGGATCATCGTTCACACCGATCACGGACGGTTGCCCTGGTGAGAGCTCATATAAAAGTATATTGGCGCGCCCTGAGCGGAGCGCCGTTTGCGCAATCGAAGGGCATAATCCAACCTGGCGCCACATCCTTCGACTTCGCTGCGCTCTGCTCAGGATGATGGTTGCTCTTCTTGCGAAAACCCTGCCATCCCCCCTGACCCGTCTTCCCAGGGAATGCCCATTGCTGTACAATAGGTTTTAACGCATGAATAGCATCCTCTATTTGACTTACCCCCTGAGCGGCGCGCTCTGCATTTGCCTCGCAATTGGAGTCAGCGCAGCCCTGGTACGCCGGTTTCACCTGAGCTGGCGGCTCTTTTGGATTGGCGGGGCGGTCTTCGTGCTATCACAAGTCTTCCACATCCCCTTCAACGCAGGCGTCAGCCTTCTGTTCCGGGACGGAGTGCTACCGGCGCCGGCGGAGAAGTGGCAGCTGGCTTTCAACGCTGCCTTCCTTGGGCTGAGCGCCGGGATCTTCGAAGAGACTGCCCGCTACTTCGGCTACCGCTGGTGGGCAAAAGAGGCGCGCACCTGGTCGAAGGGCCTGCTCTACGGCGCCGGGCATGGAGGTTTTGAAGCCATCATCGTTGGAGGGCTGATCCTGTTGAGCTATCTGGTGATGGTCGCCCTCCAAGGTTCGGAGGTTCCAGCAGTGCTGTCGCCAGAACAGCAGGACCTTCTCCGCAGCCAGCAGCAGGCATACTGGTCGGCAAGCTGGTATGATTCGATGCTGGGATTCGCCGAGCGTACCTTTGCGCTTCCCGTGCAGCTCAGCCTTTCGGTCCTGGTGCTCCAGGCATTCGTGCGGGGCCGGATTCGCTGGCTGTTCCTCGCAATCCTGTGGCACGCCCTGATCGATGCAGGCGTCGTATTCTCCGCTGGGCATTTGAGCATCTATCTCGTCGAAGGGATCGTCGCCCTTTTCGGGCTGACCAGCCTGGGGATCATCGCCTTGCTCTACAAGAGAGAACCGAAATCTGAAATTGAAGGAGGTCCGCCAGCAATCGAACAACCGCCTCCGTTTTCATTAACCTCCGTAGAAATCACGGAAGAGAAGCTCGAGGAGACCCGCTACACGGACTAATCCATGATCAAGACTGAAGACCTGACGAAACACTTCGGAGAGATCATCGCTGTCGAAGGGCTGAATCTGGAGATCTCAGAAGGGGAAGTCTTCGGATTTCTCGGGCCGAACGGTGCAGGGAAAACGACCACCGTCCGGATGCTCACCAGCCTGATCGCCCCGACCCGGGGCGCTGCCCAGGTCAACGGCTATACGATCGGCAAAGATGATACTCAAATCCGCCGGAGCGTGGGGCTGCTGACCGAGACTCCGGGCCTGTACGACAACCTCAGCGCCTGGCGCAATTTGGAAATCTATGCGATCCTTTACGACGTGAAGGACCCGAAAGGGCAGGTCGAAAAGTATCTCCGCTTTCTCGACCTGTGGGACCGCCGGAACGATCCGGCTGGCTCCTTCTCGAAGGGGATGAAGCAAAAGCTGGCGATAGCTCGCGCCCTGCTGCACGAACCACGGACGGTCTTCCTCGACGAGCCCACGGCTGCCCTGGACCCGGAGGCTTCCCACCTGGTGCGGGAATTCATCCTGGAGATCAAAAAGCAGGGGAGGACAATTTTTCTCTGCACCCACAATCTGGACGAGGCAGACCGGATCTGCGACCGGATCGGCGTGTTCAAGTCCCGCCTGTTGGTCGTTGATACTCCCACCAATCTCCGCACCAAGGTGTTCGGGAGGAAAGTCGTGTTCCACCTCCGCCATGCATCAGAAGAATTCCTGGAGCTGTTCAAGAAAGAGCCTTTCGTGAAAGATGCCCAGCTCGTCGATCGCAAGATCGTGGCCACTCTCGACGACCCGGAAAATCAAAATCCGAGGCTGGTCCGGCTTTTGGTGGACAACGGCGCTGAGATACAGTTCGTGGGTGAACTGCGGCGATCCCTGGAAGATGTCTACCTGCAGCTGGTCAAGAACGCCTGAATCGCGCGTCTCGATGGGAAATGAACATGAAGAAAACCCAGACCATCATCCTCAAAGAATGGGCAGAAGTCTTCAAGAACCGGTATGTGCTGTTCACCGTCGCTTTTCTGCCCCTTCTCTTGACGGCCATCCCGATCGGCGTGTTGTACGGGATGCGTTCAAGTGAAGATTTCTCTGGCGCTGCGACGGATATGCCCACTCAGTTCAATGCCCTTTGCCCGGCCGGCCTCTCTGGCGGCGAATGTTTCCAGGTGTTCCTAGTCAGCCAATTCATGATCATGTTCATGATCATCCCGCTGGCGATTCCTGCTTCCATCGCTGCGTATTCAATCGTGGGCGAAAAGGTCAACCGCAGCCTCGAACCGCTCCTGGCGACTCCCCTGACAACAGTCGAACTGCTGGTTGGGAAGAGCCTGGCAGGGATCATCCCTGCCCTGCTCGCGACGTGGGCCGGGTTCTTATTGTTCCTCCTGGGAGCCTGGCTCCTCGTAACCGACAAAGCGATATTTATCCTGTTCGTGGATGCGAGGTGGCTCGTCGCCATCTTTCTGGTCGGTCCGTTGATGGCGCTGCTTGCCGTAACCTTCAGCGTCATGGTCTCCTCACGGGTAAACGACCCTCGCGTCGCAGAGCAGGTCTCGATGATCATCATTCTCCCTGTCCTGGGAGTTTTCTTCGGACAGATGGCAGGGCTTTTCGTCTTGAATCGACCTTTCATCCTGGTCGCCGCGTTCGTTCTGGCGGCGGTTGACGCCGTCATGGTGCACCTGGCGGTGCGGCTATTCCAGCGCGAGACGATCCTCACCCGCTGGAAGTGATCGAACCGGACTATGCTCCCACTAAACACAGTGACCATTTGCATTCTGTTGTGGTCCGGAGTGCTCCTCTCAGGATTCCAGCAGACCCCTCCCCCGGAACCGGAATTGACCCTCCGCTTGAGGCGGAATTTTGGGTATTCATCCGGCACCGGGTTAATCCAGGGCGCCTTCACGCTGACAGCTTCCGGACCTGAAGACCTGGAAAGGGTGACCTTTTACATCGACGACCGGGTGATTGGGGAGGTCGAAGAACAGCCATTCCAGCTACGCTTTAATACCGGTAATTTCCCTCTGGGGGACCACATTCTGCGTGCGATCGGGACCACGCAAGGCGGCAAAGAGATCCACTCCGAAAGCATTCATGTCCGTTTTGTAACTGCGGAGGAGGGCTGGCGCGCCGGTTTCAGGATCGTCGCCCCCCTCCTGGTCGTGGTCCTCGGGGCGATCCTCCTCGCCATGGTCATCCCGCTCTTAACCTTGCGCGGAAAGAAAGTGGAACTGTCCGCCGGCGCGCCGCGCCATTATGGGGTATTCGGCGGCGCAGTCTGCAAGAACTGCAACCGCCCTTTCAGCCTTCACATTTATGGCCTGAACATGGGATTGCGGAAATACGACCGCTGCCCTTACTGCGGGAAATGGGGGCTTCAGAAGCGGGTTGACCTGAATACCCTCAAAGCTGCCGAAGAAGCCGAGTTGAGAGCTGCTGGCATGACCCCCCCGAGTGGAGCGGATGAGAGCAGGGAGGAGCTTGAAAGGGCGCTGGACGAGTCCCGCTACATCGATCGGTAGGACGTCCGGGACAAATGGAAGACTCTCCGGAAAAAGGGAAATCCTGGGATATTCTCCAATCTGCCCGGAATCAGTACTTTTGTACAGCAGATCAGTGACAGTTTACACTATCCTGACCAGCCGGGTATATAGATAATGAAGGTAGAAAATATCGAAAGGAGGACTCTCGATGCCCGTCCGGGGATGGATAGAAGTCGATGATAAATACTGTAAAGGCTGTGAACTGTGCGTTCAGGCCTGTCCTCAGCATGTCTTAAGCCTTAACCTGGACCGCCTGACCCCGAAGGGATACCATCCGGTGCAGCTCGCTTCCGAGGGATGTACGGGCTGCGCCATCTGCGCGGTCGTCTGCCCGGAGGCGGCCTTGACTGTTTTCCGCGAAACCCCGGTCCGACCAATGCGCGAGACCCGGCGGGAGTCGCTGGTCACGTAGGAGAGAGATATGGCGATCGAACTGTTAAAAGGGAACATTGCGATCGCGGAAGCAGCCATCCGCGCTGGGCTGGAAGCTTATTTCGGCTATCCTATCACCCCCCAGACCGAACTGCTCGAATGGTTTTCAGAGCGCATGCCGCAGCTGGGACGGACTTTTCTGCAAGCCGAGAGTGAATTAGCCGCGATCAATATGGTCTACGGTGCAGCCTGCACCGGCGCCCGGGTGATGACCTCCTCTTCCAGTCCGGGTGTCAGTCTCATGATGGAGGGGCTGTCTTACATCGCGGGTACTGAAGTGCCAGCTGTCCTGGTTGACGTGATGCGCGGCGGGCCAGGTCTCGGGAACATCGCGCCGGCGCAAGGAGACTACAACCAGATCGTCCACGGCGGCGGTCATGGGGACTACCAGCCCATCGTCCTGGCTCCAGCCAGCATCCAAGAAGCGATCGATCTGACCGTGGAGGCATTCGATCTCGCGGAAAAATATCGGGCAATCACCGTCGTGCTCGTGGACGGCAGCCTGGGGCAGATGATGGAACCCGCAGAGCTGCCCCCCATGCAGCCTATCAGGAAGGAACGGCCCGCGTGGGCGGTTACCGGCGCGCAGGGGCGGGAGCGCAGAATCTTGAGCTCGATCTACCTGAACCCGGAAGAAGAAGAGGCCACCAATTTACGCCTGCTCAGACGTTGGGAGCAAATTGAAGCGAACGAGGTCCGTTACAAAGAATATTACGTCGAAGATGCCGAAGTGCTCGTGGTAGGGTTCGGCACCGCTGGCAGAGTGGCGCTCTCGGCAGTCCGGACCGCGCGCGGAGAAGGCATCCCCGTTGGTCTATTCCGACCCATCTCCCTCAACCCCTTCCCCTACGCCCGCCTGGCTCAGCTCGCAGACCAGGTCCAGGCGATCGAGGTTGTCGAGATGAACGCCGGACAGATGCTGCACGACGTGGAGCTGGCTGTACGCGGGAAAGTCCCCGTGCGCTTCTACGGACGCTTGGGAGGCGTCGTTCCCTTCCCGGACGAGATCATGACCGAGATCCACAACCTGGTCGCCTCCCCGGCTGGCGAGAACGGAGACACCCGCCAGCGGTGGTTGAAGCAGCTGGAATTATCCAGGAATTAGGAAGGCAGCATGGTCACGCCAACAATCGAAACGGTTTACCGCAGACCCAGGACTTTTACCGACGTCACCACCCACTACTGCCCGGGATGTACGCACGGCGTCGCCCACCGTCTGGTCGCAGAGGTCCTCGAAGAGCTGGACTTGCAGGAAAGGACCATCGGTGTCGCATCCGTCGGCTGTTCGGTGTTTGCATACAATTACTTCGACTGTGACTTTGTTGAAGCAGCTCACGGACGAGCGCCAGCGATGGCAACCGGCATCAAGCGTGTCCTGCCGGATCGGATCGTGTTCACGTACCAGGGGGATGGGGATCTGGCATCCATCGGGATGGGAGAGATCGTGCACGCCGCCGCACGCGGGGAGAACATCACGGTGATCTTCATCAACAACGCAAATTACGGGATGACCGGGGGGCAGATGGCGCCGACGACCCTTCCAGGACAAAAGACAACCTCTTCCCCCTACGGCCGCGACGTAGAACAGATGGGCTTCCCCATCCGGACCGCGGAACTTCTGGCGACATTGGAAGGCGCAGGATACATCGCCCGGCGAAGTCTTCACGATCCCAAGCACATCCGCCTGGCGAAGAAAGCGATCCGCCAGGCGTTCGAAACCCAGGTGCAGGGCCTTGGGTTTTCGATGGTCGAGCTGCTCTCCACCTGCCCGACCAACTGGGGGTTGAGTCCCGCAGAAGCCCTGAAATGGGTCGAAGAGCACATGATCCCTGCCTTTCCCCTGGGCGACTTCAAAACGTCGCCAGGATTGAAACCAACCTGAAACCAGGGAGGCTTTCCGCATGCAGACTGAGATTGTCATTGCCGGGTTTGGGGGACAGGGGGTCCTGTTCGCCGGGCAGATGCTGGCCTATGCCGCGATGGATGCGGGTCAGATCGTGACCTGGATCCCCTCCTATGGGCCGGAAATGCGCGGTGGGACGGCGAATTGTACGGTCATCATCTCCGACGAGGAGATCGGCTCGCCGCTTGTCCGGAACCCGCGTGCCGTGCTGGCGCTGAATCTCCCATCGTTCGATAAATACGAACCTTTGGTCGCCGAGGCAGGTGTGCTGGTCGTGAACGCGTCCCTGGTCAATCGACCGGTCGAACGGAAGGATATCCGGTCCGTCCTCATCCCGGCGAACGAGATCGCGGAATCGATCGGCGACAGGCGGCTCACCAACGTCGTGATGGTCGGCGCGCTGCTGGCAATGCTGCCGGTGCTTTCGATAGAATCAGTCGAAAAAGCGCTCGCCGATCACCTGCCGGATCGCCACAAGAAAATGCTCCCGACAAACATCAAGGCTTTGCGCGCCGGGGAAGAGTTCGCCAGCAAGGAATCGTTGCCGGAAACCACATAACCGTCAAAGTGCCTGGTGGGTTCCGGGGCTGGCGGCTGACCAACCTGGGTTCGATTCCTCGTTGCCCCTTCACCCACCCTTCTCTATTTATCTTCCAAAATCGAAACGCCCTGATGTTTGAGAGCAGCGTGAGCCGCTGATAACCTTGCGATCGGCACCCGGAACGGCGAACAGCTCACGTAGTTCTGCCCGATCGTGTGGCAGAATTCGATAGATTCGGGGTCGCCGCCGTGTTCGCCGCAGATCCCCACCTCGAGGTCGACCCGCGTGCTGCGCCCTTCCTCGACGCACATCTTCATCAATCGCCCAACACCCTCGCGGTCAATGGTCTGGAAGGGGTTCTTCGGCAGGATCCCGTCCTCGACGTACTTGAGCAGGAAATTCCGCTCCGCGTCATCCCGGCTGTAGCCGTAGGTCATCTGGGTCAGGTCGTTGGTGCCAAAAGAGAAGAACTCCGCCACTTCGGCAATTTCTGCGGCGGTGACCGCGGCGCGCGGGATCTCGATCATCGTCCCAAATTTGTACGGGAAGTCGACCCCCTTCTCCTGCATCACCTGCCGGGCGATCTCTATCAATCGTGGCTGGATGACATTGAGCTCGTTGACGGTGCCGGTGAGCGGGATCATCACCTCCGGCTTGGCGTGGACGTCGCGCAGAGTAACGTTGGCGGCCGCCTCGAAGATCGCCCTCACCTGCATCTCCACGATCTCCGGCATGACAATGCTCAGGCGGATGCCGCGCAGCCCCAGCATGGGGT
>Ga0073934_10010166_pt1 | contig 11766 bp, 14 predicted proteins | sample LarsenN4metaG_FD_76834 | JGI IMG/M metagenome (GOLD analysis project Ga0073934, IMG submission 76834) | Hot spring sediment bacterial and archeal communities from British Columbia, Canada, to study Microbial Dark Matter (Phase II) - Larsen... ... | reverse complement strand
GCGGATGACGATGCTCGTGCAAAGCCTCGCGCGATAGTTCCTTAGCCAAATCAGGCACAGGAAGGACCGCTTTCTGGTCCTTCCTGCCTGAGATATCACGTTCGATATATAATGAGATGACGGTTATAGTTTGGCACAGGGGACGATTCCGTGATTCAGCGATTCAGGCGTGTTTTTCTTGCTGCCGTGCTGGGCGGCTTCGTCCTCCAGATGGCATGGGCTGACGAGCCGCCGGCACCAAAGAGTTTATGGCAGACCGTCACAGCCCTTCCCCCCACCGGTCAGCCATCAGTGCCGAAAAATCCGTGGGTTCTTCGCGAGCGAGAGATCCTACTCGATCTCCCGCTTCTCCACATGCTCAAGGATGCAGGGGCCAGACCCCTCCCTAGAATCACCATAGAGCTCTTCGATAAAGCCAACCCCGAATTGGATGTCACCTCCACGGTCTCTCGCATCAACGACACCGCCGTCATCCGCGGCACCTTCAAGCCCCCTTCGCAGGGCGACTTTACCTTCGCGATCACCGGCAATCTCCTGATAGGGACCATCCAGATGGGGGATCGGCTCTATAAAACCGAGCACGTGGCCAATGGTCGACTGCGGCTGGTCGAACTCGATCCCGACAAAATGCCCCCGGATTGATTCTCGTCGTCCTTCCAAAATTATCGATGCGGATGGAAGTCGCCAATGATGTTCGGAGCGGTAGAATTACGGCCAGCGGAACGGTGACGGTTATTTAGCGAGCGATTGCGGCACGCCGATGAGGACCACCGGCGTGCCGCGCAAGCCCTCGAGGTACACGTTGCGACAATTCATCATGCCCTCTTCTCGATCAGCACTATCGATCAGCTCGCTTCTCATAAGCCACAGCCTCTTGACGACCCTCATCGCGACTCAATCTGGACATGTACCACATGAATATCGCCAGCACGACGATCGCAATGTTTTGCGAGACCCAAATTGTGATAATAGCCATATCCTCAAACATAATATTTCTTCCTTTCCGTTGCATATTCTTAAATGGTTGTATTCATCTGAGAATCGGAGGCGCCTCCGATCGCCTTTCTGTCACTGCTGGACCCTGGTGCAGCTCTTGTGCCAACGACTACTTTCATCGGTTGTTCGATGCGTCTGGTTACAAATCACGAAAAATCTGAGCGAAATTCGTTAGGCGGGAGAATGATTCAAGCCATGATCCAAAGGACGACGATCATGAGGAGTGGATCTGATGGATACAGCTCGTATCGGTTTTGATACGATAGGATGATGAGGGTGGTCGCCGGCCCTAGATCCATAATCTTGTGCTCTGTAGATCCTCTCCGTGTCATTTTCTAGAGGTCTCTTATCGTTGTGGACCGTTCAGAAGGGTCCGGTGTTCAGACGGTTATGCAGAGTAGCTATTCGTCTGCGTTCCCGCTACAATGCCCTCGTTCGTACATGAACGTATGACCAGTCCAGCTCCTCAAACAAAACCGGCACCTGAGACGCATCTTCAACGGACGTTGAATGCCGCGTTAAACGACATCGGCACGGATGCCGCATTGGCGGCCATCTTTCATCAAGAGAATGGTCCACTCGTCGAGCATGCATCGCGCGGGTTCATGCCGAGAGATGTCCAAGCCATTCTCCGTACTCTGTCGACGCAACGCGCTGCGGCCTTGACCTCGACGACTCAAGATCCGGACGGTGGGCGTGCCATCCGCTTGCGCTTGATCACTCCCGGGGCGAAATCCCTGCTCGTGGTTCCGCTTCGTCACTTCAACAGAGTCTACGGCTGCCTGGTCATCGGACGGAAAGAGGGGGCAGCCTTCTCCAAGAAGGACAAATCCCAGCTTGAGCAGTTGTGCGACGGCATGACCAAAGCGCTGGACCGTGAAGGACTCTTCAATACCGACGTGGTGTTGAGCCGTGCTTACGTCACCCAGGAGCCGATCCCTCCTCAGCAAACCGGAGCGGATCTGTTTCCGCCGATGACCAAGCACTTTTCCCCCGAGCTCCAAGAAAAGATCGAGGCGGTTTTGACCGAAGCTCACCAATACGTAACGTATGACCGTGCCTGGGCGTGCTACTATGATCCACTGGCGGGAAACGTCGAAGTATTGGGAATCGTCGGCGACGTCAAAACAGACCCCAAAGACGCCAAGAAAGATTTGAAACCCGGTCAACGCCTGACGCTCGACAGTTCGGCGGCGGGATGGGCTATCCGTCATCGCAAGCCCCGCGTGGATCACGATTTGGCTTCCACCCAAGGTCGCTTTCTCGATCACAAACATCTCTTCAAGGATCGGTATCAGTCGTCGCTCGTCATTCCCTTCTTCGTCAAAGGCCAGGTCGGGGGGACGTTTACACTGGGGTCCAAAGACCCGCAACGGTATCAGACTACCGATGCCCGTACCCTGGAGCCCATTATTCTCAAGCTCGCGGAGCTCTTACAGACACCGGCGCCGCAGGCTGTCGCTCCCTCTCCGACGACTGACGTCGGCACGCCAGGACCCCACCCGCCCGTGGCTGTCCCGTCCGAGCCCATTATTCGAAAGCAAGAACGCCAGGCTGCGATTGGAGAGTTCAGCGCGTTCCTGGCGACGGAGATACGAGAACCGTTGGCGTCCATTCGCTCGCAACTCGAAGAGGTGACCGGAGAAGGAATTCTCGACTTCGACCCACAGACCCGTGTCGAGAATGCGATGCGCGACTTGATCAGGATTGAATCGATTCTGAACGAGATCCTCGACTTCGCCAAGCCGCTTGAGCTCAATCGCCATCTATGCCGTATCCCGGAGGTGCTCGAAAGCGCCCTCGTCGTGGTCGGGACGGACCTCGAAGTGACCCGCATTCAAGTCACCAAAGACTACGCCACTGTCATCGCGCCGGTGCGCGGCGACGAAGCCAAGCTTCAACAGACGTTTTTGAGCATCTTCCGGAACGCGTGCGAGGCGATGTCGCCGGGCGGCCATCTCCATATCCAGGTCACTCAACATCGTGCCGGGCGAGGTATCGAGGTTCAGATCCTCATCAAGAACGATGGAGTTCCCATCCCGGCCGAAATTGTCGACAAAGTCTTCGAGCCGTTTTTCACCACCAAGCGCTCGGGGATCGGGCTGGGCCTTGCCACGGTCAAAAAAATCGTCGAGGAACACGGTGGTACTATTGCGATTGGCAGTGCCCCCGGCGAAGGCACCACGGTCACCATTCGTCTCCCTGGTGTCAGTCGAGGACCGGCGTTTCGCCACCGTGGGCGTGGCCGACGCCACCCACGCCGCCCGAACTGAAGCCTCCGTTTTGTCTCATCCTGAGGGTTCGCATGCCCGCTGTCTGTGACAACACGATGAGAGTCCACCGATCATGTCCGCCCGTTTGACAGAATGATCCTCCATCGCTATGATTCAGCCCGCAGGTTGGTTATCTGAATAGAAAGCTCTGAACGTATATATTATCCATCGTCATAGCTCAAGGGAGATTGGGTATGAAACTTCTTAGCGGTGCAGTCGCGACAGTTTCCTCGATCCTGTTTGCCTGTTCAGTGGCGTCGGCCAACCCGGCACTGCTGCCAAAACATGAAGGCTACCCCATGAAGAACACAGGCAGTCCGGTGAACGGCCAAGCAACGGCCAACGATCCCGGCCAGCCGGACGCGCACGGAACCTCTACGCTGTTGAAGTCGGCGGACTCGGTCAAGAGTGCCGAACAGAAACTGGTTAAAACCGACAATGCGCGAATCACCGAGGGTCAGGGTGCAGGCAGGCTTCCAAATGTGGAGGGGCCTCAGATCCAGATCGCCCCGCCGGTCACTTCTGCGACCAAGATCACCGGCGATCGTAAAATCGACTAGATTCAGTTCCATGAGTCGGGGGAAGTCTTGCACTCCAAGTCTTCCCTCGATCAGCGGTCTTGCTTCTTTCCCTCCCTAAAAGAGCGCGTTCCACTGTCTGACCCGACCAGTCGAAACCGCCAGGGTTTCTGCGCCCATACACCCGCGTAGTCAACTCCGATTCTCGGGAAGGTGCCGACCTCCTTTCTGAAAACCATGGCGCCTCGATCTTCAAACCAGAGGGATCGTCCATGTGTCAGGTCGAGTTGATGCAATGACCGATCGATGCCCAACTCGCGACAGAGCTTTCCGGGCCCATCAATCAGCTTGCCATCGACTTCAATCGCTCGAATCAGCACTGCAGCGGGAAACTCCCTCTCCTCCGTCACCACGTTCAACATGTAATACATGCCGTAAATCAAGTACACATATGATATCCCGGGAGGGCCGAACAGCACCTCCGTTCTCGCGGTCCTTCCTTTCGAAGCATGACAGGCTTTGTCCTGTGAACCGATATAGGCTTCCACCTCGATGATCTTCCCGGCAACGGTCCCCTTTCCGTTCTCACGCGCCAGGTACTTGCCGACCAGTGACCGGGCGACGGTCAACGTAGGACGATTGAAAAACTGACGAGGCAGAATCGACATGACAATGCTAGGTCAAGAATTGATGTTAAATGTGGGACTCTCTCAATTCAATATCCCCCGCACGGTGACTCAGAAATACCATGCTATCCCTCCCATAAACGTCCGTGGATTGCCCGGCACGAAGTGAATGTCTGTCACCGCTGTCGGCTCGTTCCGTAAACGCGAATCGAACGCAAAAATCGCCTGCTCCCACTTGGTATTGAAGAGGTTCTGGATGAAGAAAAACGCTTCCAGGCGCCCGTGCGGCAATTTGACGGGGATGCGATACCGCTCCGAAAGATCAAAGGTGATCCACGAGGGAGACTTGATAGTCCGATCTTCGACGAGGGGACGAACTCCCAGATAGGTGGCCTGCAATTGCGACGTCAAGCCCTCCGGCCATTGTAGAATAGCCGCTCCGTAGGCGGTGTATTCCGGTGCCAATGGAATGGCGTCTCCATTGCGAAATTCCGCGTGCGTCCAGGTAAAGCTGCCGTTGACGTAGAGCGGTCCCCAGACTCGCCCCCGGGCGGCGACCTCCACACCTTGACGTCTGGTCGCCCCGCGGATCTCCGTCGTCCCTTCGTCTCCGACCAGAATGAGTTCAGACTTCAGATCCAATCGCCATGCCGTGGCGATCAACTCAAGGCCTTGTGGACCCCATGGCCTGGAGCGGATCCCGACCTCGTAGCTTCGTGCTCTCGCCAATGGAGAGGCTCCGATGGCCACCGCCGATCGGGCATCATTGCTGTGAAAGCCTTCGCCGTAGTTGACGAAGAATTCCGTCCTCGCCCAGGGCCCGAGCATCATGCTCATTTTCGGAAGGACCATGCCGGAATCTTGTCGTCCGTCGGGTCGTTCGGCACAGGTGAGACAACGGTTACTTACATCAAATGAAAAGAATTCTCCGCGTACCCCTCCGGAAAACCTGACCCATGGCACGGGTTGGATTTCGGCCTTGATGAAGGGGGAATACGATACGCTGAGGGCGTCGCTGTCGATGGTGGTGCCGGTTGGAGTCCGAAAAGTCTGCGTTCCCAATTTCGTATGAACGTCGTCGACTCTCGTCTGAAACCCCACGGTCCCAACGGTCGGCATGCCCAGAAGTTCCACCCGCTGTTTGAACCCGATGTCGCCGCCGTAGATGGCCCGACGATCGAATTGCGCAAAGCCGTCGCCATTGACGGGGTCATTGAGGAAGAACGTAAAATCCGTGAACAGGTCCAGCCGATAATACTGACCATAGGCGTTCGCAAAAAACTGACCGCCCGACGTCGTATCGTAGTGATAGTTGAATTGGCCTGTTGTCCTGAGAGTGTTTCCCCCTTCATACGGATTGATTGAGCCGAACCGATCCAGGAGACCCGTACTCACGGCACGGAACGGAATCTCACCGGAGCCGTCCCACCTGGACTGAAGAAAGGTGGCTTGCAGGCTGAGTTCATCCCGCCCGGTCAAGTTCGTGGTCACTTTGCCGAACACATTGGCCCGATGATATTGATTGTCGTTGAGGTAGGGGCCGTTCGTGTAGAACCCCTCTGCGGCGAATAACGTGCGCACGCGATCGTTGGTCGGAGAAAGCATCAGCAGGTACCGCTGCGTGCTATATTCCCCACCCGCTCCCTGAATGACTCCCTCTTTGACCATGTCGCGCGTTCGAAAGTTCACCGCTCCCGCCGTGACGAAATCTCCATACTCCGGCAAGTACGAACCTTTGTGAACATCGACTCCCTCGATCGTCTCCGGGATAATGAAGTTGAGGTCCGTGTAGCCTTGTCCGTGCGCATGGGTTCGCAGGTTGATCGGCATCCCGTCAAGAAAGAACCCGACGTCCGTCCCATGATCCGCGTCGAAGCCTCGGAGGAAGTATTGATCGGCTTTCCCGGCCCCGCCGGAATGTTCAACGGCCACAAAGCCGGGGATCAATCGAAGGACCTGCGCAGGACGTCCTTGAGGCTGCAGGACAATTTCTTTGTCGGGGATGAATTGCTGAGAAGAGGCCGCCACCGGCTTTTCGCCGACGACCGCCACTTCCGGCACTTCCAGTTCAGGTACGTCGGGATCATGGGCAAGAACGCCGTCGCTCCAATAGAGGGCTATGGCTAAACACACACAATGGGCGACTGAGGTTGATCGTGTGTTCACACTATGTCTCAGTGGGGTGAACAACTAACGAAGTGATTTTGCTGTCGTCGTCATCGTCAGTTTGCCGTGTTTCACGCCCTTGACCGATACCAGAGCATCCGCCACTTTCTTGATGTCCGTCCCCTTACCCTTCACCACCAACACTTCGAGACAATGGTTGTGATCGAGGTGCACATGCATGCCGGAGAGAATGTGCCCATGGTGGTCATGCTGAATGTCCGTCAACTTACTGGTCAGATCGCGCACGTGGTGGTCATACACAAACGTGATGGTGCCGACCGTTTCCTTATTTTCGTCCCATTCCTCTCCCACCAGGTTGTTTCGTATGAGGTCACGGAGCGCCTCAGACCTGTTCGTGTAACGCCGACGCCGAATATGACGGTCGAACTCCGCCAGCAACCGCCGATCCAACGACACACCGAACCGAATTAGTCCGTCCATAGCGCCTCCCATTACTAGTGCCACGAATATTGTTTTCGTAGCACTATTAAGCCAGAGATCGCAACTAAAACTTGTACTGCTCGCTTTACGAACCTTCAGCTCTGTTCGGATTCATGAAGGGAGTGAAATTGGTATCCGACGAAAAGCTATTGCAGCATCTCATTCTGTGGAGAGGAAATCACGAGCAGCAGACAGCCGTCGTCCGTGGACGTATCATGATGCACGGTCCCGGCTTCGGCGCGGTGATAATCCCCGACCGTCATCTCACGGCCGGCAATAGTGCACCCGCCTTCGAGTACATAGAGCTCTTCCACCTCGGTGTGGCGATGCGGCGCATAACTGGCGCCCGGTGCAAAACGGAGGAGCGTAGTGGTCCTTCGAGAAGTCGGATCGAAGGAAAGTATCTTTGCCACCACTCCTGGAGCGATTCCCCGCCAGGTTCCCTCCGACGCCCTGATGAAAGTGAGCCCCTTCGTCGGGTGTTGAAATGCGATCTTGGCCTTCCAATACCTGATTCGCTCGGAGGTCATGGAACGAATCGTAAGAGTCCGCAGGAAGTTTGAAACGGCTGTCCAGCATGATTGCAGCCATGTTGAGAAAGAGCCAACATCCTGGGAAAGACGTCTCTCCTTTTCTGTCTCATTTCCATCACTCACGAGGGCGGGCGATTCGCTGAGAACGCGCGCCGAACCCGTGACTTTCAGCCGGACATCCGAATCCCCTTCCATTCTGGAGAGGAGCCGCTCCCGTACCGAATCTCGAGGCTTCACAGGAACGGCGCCTACGGCCAGTGTATTCGCAACTAGTTCAAACTGATCAGTTTCGCGATCAACTTCCAACGCGATGTGCTTGACGAGCCGCTCGCGAAGGGTCGGCGGAGGCGTAACCGGAGCGACGGCATCGGCCAAGGCACCGATGGTCACTTGATAGGCCCTCACCGTTTGTCGTAAGAGATCTGATTCTCCTCGGAGTTCCATCATAAACGCCTGGCGATCCTCAGGACCCAAGACCCCGAGGACATGAAGCATCGCCTGTTCTTCCAATTCTTCGGGCAACCGAGCCTCAGTCATGGCAGTAGACCCGCCTCATAAGGCGCGAGCGCTTCGCGCAACTTAATCATACCCAACCGGATCCTCGTCTTTACGGTACCGAGGGGTAACTGCAGTTTCTCGGCGATCTCGCTTTGACTCAACCCATAGAAATAAGCCAGGGCGATGGCTTGCCGTTGCTCCGCAGTCAACATACTCAAGGCCTGCTGGACGTAGCGCCGGCGCTCCTGGCCTTCCACGTTTTGTTCCGGTGTGTCATCGTCACTGGCAAACAACGCAGCCGCGTCCAGCGATTCAATGCGTCCGTGCTCGACTGCCCCGGCGCGAAAACGATCGATTGCCCTTGTCCTGGCCAACATCATCAGCCAGGCACCCGGTGCACCTCGGGTGCTGTCATAGGTATGGGCCTGACGCCACACCTGAGTGTAGACGTCTAAGGTAACTTCTTCAGCTGCTTCGCGATTATTGAGAATTTTGAGGACGAGCCCAAAGACCTGAGGGCTCGTACGATCGTAAAACGCGGCGAGCGCTGTCTGATCACCCTGTGCTGTCAGGGCAATCAGTTGTATCCACTCTTGATCTTGAGCCGTTTTGGTCGTTTCCGATGACATGAGTAGCATGCGATCTCCCCCCGGAACTCTACGAGAGAAGGGGGAAGATCGGATCTCTCTGATGGCAAGATTTGTCAGCACAATTGACGGAGGCGGGACTATAGCACCGCGCAAATAGCCCAGCAAGCAGACCTTCCGCAAGAAAAGATCCAAATGGTGAAATCCTCTCGTAGTGGAGAACAGACCGCCGGCAGGTGCTGATGACGACGTGAGATTCATAACAGCCGCATTTCACCATGTAGAGGGAGTAGCGCCATGAAATCACCAATATTTTGGCCTCTGGGAGTCGTCTGCGCCATCGGACTTTTGTCCGGCTGCAGCGGGAACGACAACGTGCCGATCATCACTCCAAGCGGCCCAACGGCTTCAGCGGAGGATCAACGCACGCCGGAATCGGATGCGCTCACGTCCGAGGAAGCCGCGCTGGTCAGCCAAGCGGAATCAGAACCCGATCTGCCGCCAAAGCAGGACCTGTAATCCAGCCCGTCGAAAGACGGATCTGTCCACAAGGAGGACCCCATGTTCGCTCGAATTCGACCACTCATGTTGACACTACTCGCGCTGGTTATGGCCACGTCGGTCTTGGCGGCCAGCCATCGCGAGGCCCCGTTGATCGCCAACGACCCGACGGCGGATATCACGGACTTCTATTTCTTCCGGAGCTGGCAAGACCCCGACAAAGCCATCCTGATCATGAATGTGATTCCCAGCCAGGAGCCGGGATCCGGCCCCAACTACTTCAACTTCGCTGACGACGTGCTGTACGAGATTCATATCGATAACAATAAGAACAATATCGCGGCCAACATCGTCTACCAGATCCGTTTCAAGACGGAGATCCGCCAGCCTGGCAATGTGTTCCCTTTAGCCTATGTCGCATTGCCCCCCATTACCTCCCTCACCGGAGGAGGATCGGAAGGGTTGCTTGTACGGCAAAGCTATACCGTCACGGAACGGCGTTATGGTCAACCGCCGCGCGAGCTCGGTACCGGCCCCATGTTCGCGGTGCCGTCGAACGTCGGCCCTCGCACGATGCCGAAATACGAAGACCTGGCTGCCAAAGGGATTTATCCTCTGAAGAACGGCGGGAGAGCCTTTGCAGGTCAGCGGGATGAGACCTTCTACATCGACTTAGGGGGCACGTTCGATACATTGAACCTGCATATCTCGCCGATTCTTTCCGATGCAGATGATGCCAACGACGCGATCATTGTCGGAGCACCGGGTGCCGGGACCGCCGATACGTTCAGCGGTTTTAACGTCAACACCATCGCGCTGGAAATTCCCATCAGCGAGCTCATCGGCCCGAACGGCAACAAATTGCTCGGCGCCTATGCCAGCACGAGCCGGCCGAAAGTCAGCGTCATCAAGAAGAACGGCGACCGTGACAACAGCGCCCGATTCGTCCAAGTAGCTCGCATGGGCAACCCGCTCGTCAACGAGTTGATCATCGCGACGAACATGAAAGACAAGTGGAACGCAACGGACGCGGAGGATGAGAACGATTTCGTCTCATTCTACTGCAACTCGGCGCTGGCCACGGCACTCAATGCGGTGTTCGGCACCGGCTTCCCCACGGCAAATCGGGAAGATCTCGTGAATGCCTTGCTTCGCTATGCACCGGGTCCGCCGGTCTGCGGCACCGGCAAAACCAATGAAGCGCTGGCCGATCTCCTGCGAGTCGACTTGGATGTCCCACCGACCCCGGCTGCCGGCCAGAAGCGACTGGGCCCGCTCGCCCATGACGCGAGCGGCAATGCGACGCCGGACAAAGCCGGCTGGCCGAACGGCCGCAGACCGAACGACGATGTGACTGATGTGGCCTTGCGCGTCGTGGCCGGAATCCTGATGAACCCCGCCGTGCCGAACCTTGGAGACGGCGTGAATTTCAATGTGGGGTCGGTCGGCAGCAACAAGACGGCCAACGGAATTGCGAAGGAGTTCCCATTCCTCCCCACTCCATTCGATGGCCGAGATCGTCGTCACATCGATCCGCGGGAGGCATTCTAGCCATCACCAAACGGGTGCCGCACCAGGTTGCGGCGCCCGCTTCATGACAGGAACAGGCATGAGCGGACAGACGACGAAGCACGATGCTCGAATCCCATTCCTGCAAGGATGGGTCGGCTCGATAGTCCTTCATAGCCTCTTGCTTGTGAGCTTCTTACCGCTATTCCGCCAATCGATGATGACCGTTCCCAAAGAACCGTTTCACTGGGAGGTTGCGCTGGTGCAATCGAGAGAAACGACCAACGAGTCGGTGCCCATCGTTGATACCACCTCATCAGCCGTAGCGAAGCAATCAGATCGCACACCCACCCTCTCTCACACCGGCCGCACAATCCGCCATGGAGCCCCATCTGCCGAACGCATCACCTCACTGACCCCAAAGACCGGAGCACCGGTCACGCCGAAATCCACACCGGACAGTTCTTCACCAGTCACCTCACTGAGGGAGACAGCCACAACCTCCATACCGAATGAATTGCCCCCTACTCTGACCCAGGCGACAGAACCGCCACGACAACAGGCCGAAACACTGATCGGTTCAACGCCTCCAGCACCCGCTCGACTTGAAACAATCGCTACCGCCACTACCATCGCAGAAAGCACTCCCCCTCCTGATGCCACCCAACCGTCGCCAGGACCGCTCACAGGATCAGACGCCACTGTTTCCGCGATACGACCCGACTATACCTGGCTTCAGCAAGCGATCTTCCACCGGCTGGAGGAACTCAAGCGATCTTCTCGTCCGTCACTCGATGACTCGCGTCCTCTTAAGGTCACGGTCAAGGCCGTCGTCTCACGTGAAGGGGCCTTGCTGGACTCTGCGGTCGTGAAGAGTTCCGGCCTGGATCGCATCGATCAGGAAGCGATGGCGCTCGTGCAACGGGCGTTCCCGATGCAACTCGACCACCCATTGGACCGACAGCAGATCGTCATGCGCATTCCCATTACCTATTCACGAGAGTAGCCCAATGATTCGATGTCGACCTCTCATTGTGCTCGTTCTGCTTGGATGGTTCATGCTGAACCTGGTCGGCATGGCTTTTTCTGAACCCTATCGCCCGACCGATGATGCCCAG
>Ga0073934_10010165_pt1 | contig 11766 bp, 10 predicted proteins | sample LarsenN4metaG_FD_76834 | JGI IMG/M metagenome (GOLD analysis project Ga0073934, IMG submission 76834) | Hot spring sediment bacterial and archeal communities from British Columbia, Canada, to study Microbial Dark Matter (Phase II) - Larsen... ... | reverse complement strand
TGGGACCTGGAGCGCGTGCCGGGGGGATCCAGCGGGGGATCGGCCGCGGCGGTGGCCGCAGGCGAATGCGCCGCCTCCCTAGGGTCCGACACGGGAGGCTCGATCCGCCAGCCCGCTGCCCTCTGCGGGGTCGTTGGGCTCAAGCCCACTTACGGCCGCGTCAGCCGCTGGGGCCTGATCGCCTACGCCTCTTCCCTGGACCAGATCGGCCCGATCACCCGCACGGTGGAGGACGCGGCGCTGGTGCTGGAGGCCATCGCCGGGCGCGATCCCGCCGATTCCACCTGCCTGGACGTGCCCGTGCCAGGGTTCGCCGCCGCCTGCCGGGAGAACGTCGCCGGCCTCCGCATCGGGGTCCCCCGGGAGTTCTTCGCCCGGGGAGTGCACCCGGAGGTCGGCCTGCGCGTGCGCCAGGCGGTGGACCTGCTCTGCGCGCTGGGCGCCGAGGCCGAGGAGTGCTCGCTGCCCTCCACGGAGCACGCGCTGGCAACCTACTACATCCTCGCCCCCGCCGAGGCCAGCAGCAACCTGGCCCGGTACGACGGCGTGAAGTACGGCCACCGCACGCGCGAGCTGGCCGGGCACGTGGGGCTCATGGAGAAGACCCGAGACGAGGGGTTCGGCGACGAGGTGAAGCAGCGCATCATGATCGGCACCTACGCCCTCTCCGCCGGGTACTACGATGCCTACTACAAGCGGGCCCAGCAGGCGCGCACGCTCATCCGCAGGGACTTCGAGCGGGCGTTCCAGCGCTTCCACGTGCTGGTGACGCCCACCTCGCCCACCACCGCCTTCCGGCTCGGCGAGAAAAGCGGGGACCCGCTGGCCATGAAGCTGGCCGACGTCTGCACCCTGCCCGCGAATCTGGCCGGCGTGCCGGCGATTTCGCTGCCCTGCGGGTTTGTGGACGGCCTGCCCGTGGGCCTTCAGATTCTGGCCCGTCCATTCGATGAGGAGACGCTCCTGCGCGCCGCCCACACCTACGAGCGGGCGGCCGGCTGGCACACCCTCCGGCCGACTCTTCCGGCCGCCGGTGCCCGGGATGGGAATGAGTGACAGAGGCTGGTGCCGCCCAGCGGACCAGGAGCGGAAAGTCCGACTGGCGGGCTCCCTGGCCGCGGCGATCAGCGAAGGACTCCAAGGCGCCCGGCCCCGGGGTTTGCACAGGGGCATGCCCGGCGAGAAGCACGATGCGTGAATACGAAGCGGCGATCGGGATGGAGGTGCACGCGGAGCTCTTGACCGAGAGCAAGATGTTCTGCGGCTGCCGCAACGCCTTCGGCGGCGAGCCCAACACCCGGTGCTGCCCCGTCTGCACGGGCATGCCCGGCTCCCTGCCGGTCATCAACCGCCGGGCCGTGGACCACGTGATCCGCACCGCGCTGGTCCTCAACTGTCAGATCAACCGGCACGCCCGGTTCGACCGCAAGAACTACTTCTACCCGGACCTCCCCAAGGGATACCAGATCTCCCAGTACGACGCTCCCATCGGGGTGAAGGGCTGGCTCGACGTGGAGGTGGAAGGCCGCAGTCTCCGGGTCCACATCCGCCGGGTGCACCTGGAGGAGGACACTGGCAAGCTCTTTCACACCTCCCTGGGCGAAAGCCAGGTGGACTACAATCGCGCCGGGGTGCCACTGATGGAGATCGTCACCGACTTCCCTCCGGACATGACCACGCCCGAGGAGGCCCGGGCCTACCTGGCGGAGCTCCGCTCGCTCCTCACGGCCATCGGGGTCTCCGACGGCAAGATGGAGGAGGGCAGCCTGCGCTGCGAGCCCAACGTCTCCGTGCGCCCACAGGGCACCCAGGGCTATGGCACCAAGACCGAAATCAAGAACCTGAACTCCTTTCGGTCCGTCTACCGGGGGATCGCCCACGAGATCGCGCGCCAGACGGCTCTGCTGGAGCGGGGCCAGCCCGTGGCTCAGGAGACGCGGGGCTGGAACGAGGACCGGGGCGAGACCTTTCCCCAGCGCAGCAAGGAGGTGGAGCAGGAGTACCGCTACTTCCCAGACCCGGACCTGGTGCCTCTGGAGATCGACGACGGCTGGATCGAGGCGATTCGGCGCACCATGCCCGAGCTGCCCGCGGCCATCCGGGCGCGGTTCGTCGCCCAGTACGGCCTGCCAGCCTACGACGCCGCGTTCCTCACCCAGTCCCGGGAGTGGGCACGGTTCTTCGAGGAGGCTGCCCGGCTCTCGGCCGACCCGAAGGCGGTCTCCAATTGGATGATGGGCGAGCTTGCGCGCCTGCTGAATGCCAGCGGTCAGGAGATCGGCCAGAGCCGCGTGACACCGGACCACCTCGCCAGCCTGCTGGGCCTGCTGCGGAACGGCACGATCAGCGGCACGATGGCCAAGGAGATCTTCCAGAGGGTGTTCGAGACCGGCGAGGAGCCGCGGCGACTGGCCGAGGCCGCCGGGCCTCAGATCAGCGACGAATCGGCGCTTCTGGGGATCCTGGAGCGGGTCATCGCCGAGAATCGGGACGTGTGGACGGCCCTCGTGGCGGGCGACGAGAAGAAGGCGGGCTGGCTTGTGGGCCAGCTCATGCGGGCGTCCGGAGGCAGGGCGAATCCCCGGGAGGCCAGCCGCCTGCTCCGGGAGCGGCTGGAGCGCGAGCGGGCCGAAGGCTGAGCGGCGGCTCGCATTGAGCCGGTGTTTCAGCGTCCGTGGGAAGCCCCGCGGACCCGTCCCCTGCGGGCCTGCGCCCGACCGCTCCGGGACGCGCTCCGGCGTGCCGACCTTCTGCGATTCGCCCCGCGAGCGGGAATCCGCTGTGCGCCGGCGGGGAATGGCGTATAATGCGGGCTGGCGGCCCGGAACGCGGCCGCGCCCGAGGAAGGACCGATGATGACCAGGTGGATGCGCCCGTGGGGGCTGGCGGCCTGCGCCGCGGCCCTCTTTCTCCTCCCCGCGGCCACCGCGGGTGCCCAGAAGGGCACCGCCCCGAAGGTGCCCGCGACTGTTGAGGCCATCCTGGACGCCACGCTGGACCACGTGTGGCAGCTCACGGACCTGCACTGGCACAAGGGCGAATACAACCACATCCTGAACCTGTACAAGGTGGTGGTGGCTGGCTGGCCGGACCAGGTGGAAGCCTATGCCAACGGCGGCTGGCTGCTCTGGTCCATGAACCGCGATGCCGAAGCCATCGCCCTCTACGAGCAGGGAATCAAGGCGAATCCCAAGTCGGCCTATATGTTCGACGAACTGGGCCAGCACTACAACCGGAAGAAGGACTGGCCCAAGGCCATTCGCTACCTGGAGCAGGCCGCCGCGCGGCCCGACGTGCAGCCCCTCACCCTCCACACCCTGGCCCACTGCTACGAGAGGACCGGCCGGCTGAAGGAGAGCCTGAAGACTTGGGAGCGCGCGGCCGCCGATCCACACAACGCCGCGCGCCTGGCGGCCCGCAACCATGCGGCCCGAATCAAGCGCCTGCTGGCGGAGCGCAGCCAGTAGCCGTCAAGGAACTCCCGCATGACCTTTCTTCCCCCCGCCAACATCTTCTGGGTCCTGGCGGACCTGCTGCAGGTCTACTCCCTGGTAATCATAGCGGAGGTGATCGTCTCCTGGGCCATGATGCTGGGGGCCCGCATCTCGCCCTACGCTCCCTGGGTGCGCGCGCTCCAGCGTGTCACGGATCCCGTGCTGGAGCCGATCCGCGGACTCATTCCGCCCCATCGGCTGGGCGGCATCGACATCTCGCCCATCGTGGCCCTCTTCCTCATCCAAATCGTGCAGAACCTGCTCTTCAAGGCGGGCAGCTAGCGCACCCGGCCGCCTGATGGACCTGCGCGAGACGCTCCAGCCGGCCGCTCTGCCCCGCACGGGACGCCGCCGCACGCTTGCCATCGGGCTGGTGGTGGCGGTGCTCTTCGCCGTGTCCTATCTGGCCATGCGGAGCCCCAGGGCGCGCCAGAGCGGAGCCACCGTCCAGCTGATGGTGGAGGCCGCCCAGAACGCGCGCACCGCGTATCTGGCGAGCCGCTCGCCTGTGAAGCTCCGGCCCGTGGACGTGGAGAGGACGGTGCGCGCCGCCATCGCCGCCCAGCGGCGCCTGGCGGACCGTCAGCGCACCCCGAGCGCCCTGCGCAGGCTGGCCATCCTGCAGCACGCCCTGGGCGACCCGGGCTGGCGGGAGACGCTCCTGCGGATACCTTCGGCGCCCCGCACCGACCCCGTGGAGGCCACCCGGGAGCTGGACCTGTGGCGGCGGGTGATGGAGGGTCCCGTTCGGCCGCGGGACGTTCCCGCCCTGCGGGAGCGCGTGCTGGCGCTGGACCTGGGCTGGCACCGCCACCTGGCGCTGGAGGCGCTCCACCGCAACGCGGGGATGGATGCTGAGGCGCGCCAGGCGGCCGGAATGGCCGCCGCCTCCGCCCGCACACTGGCCTTGCTCGCCCTGGTCCAAGCGGCCGCGGCTCTGGCCGGTCTGGGTGTGCTGGCCTGGTTTCTGGCACATCGGCGCAGGCTCTTCGCCCTGGCCCCGCGCCTGCGCCAGCCCCTCTCCCGCGAGAAGGCCGACGCTCTCTATTCGGTCTTCCTGGCCTACCTGCTGGGCATGGCCGCCCAGGTTGGGCTGTCGTTGCTGCTCAGGCTCTGCTTGCCCCCAGCCACGCGCCAGGGCATGGGCTCGGCGGCCATCCTGGTGAGCATCCCCCTGGCGCTCGTGCCGCTCGTTCCAGCATGGCTGGTATTCCGAAGGGGCCAGGCGAGGACGGGCGTGACCCTGGCCGACGTGGGGCTGCGGGGTCGAGGCGCGCTGGCCGGGGCAGCCTGGGGCGTCGGCGCCTACGCGGCCAGCCAGCCCGTTCTTCTGGCCACCCTGCAGCTCTCCCAGTGGCTGTTCCGAGGGCTGGACACGCCCACGAATCCGGCCATCACCGAGTTTGTGCGGAGCAGCAGCGCGCTGGCCCACGGCGTGCTCTTCCTGCAGGCGGTCCTCATCGCCCCTGTTGTGGAGGAGGCTCTCTTCCGGGGGGTCTTTCTGCAGGCCCTGCTGCCACGCCTGGGCCCGGCGGGATCGGTGCTGGTGAGCGCGGGGCTCTTCGCCCTGCTGCATCCCCAGCTCCCCACAGGCTTCCTGGGCCTCTTCGCACTGGGCGCCATTTTTGGCGTGGTGTTTCTCCTGCGCGGCTCGCTTGTGCCCTGCATCCTGGCCCATGCGATCAACAACGGGCTGATCCTGGCCTACCTGGTGCTGCTCCTGGGAGGATGACCGATGACAGCGAGGCTTCGTGTGCGGCTGACACCGCGGGCGGCACGCGACCGGCTCACGGGGTGGCGCGATGGCCTGCTCACCGCGCGCGTGGCGGCGGCTCCCGTGGACGGCGCCGCCAACGCCGCGCTTCTGGCGCTGGTGGCCCGGGCGCTGGGCGTTCCCCGTTCCCGCGTCAGGCTGCGGTCGGGTGCTTCCTCACGCGAGAAGACTCTGGAGGTGGAGGGGCTGGATCAGGAGGCCGTCGCGGCACGGCTCGCGGCCCTGCTCCCGGGGGACTCAACATGATCTGGCTGCTTCTGCTGGCCGGCACTCCCCTGCAGTGGGCAATCCTGGCCCTGGTCGTGGTGGTCCTCTTCGCCCCACAGTTGCTGCCCCTGCTTGCGCGGCTGCTGGGGCTGGAAGCGCGGCGGAGGCTCCTGTCCTGCCTTCCCCCCATGCTCCGCCCCCGCCCGCGCAGACCCCCGGCGGCGCCCGAACCGCCGGACGCGGCACAACCGGCCGGGCCGCGAATCACGCCCCGGGCCGGCGACCCCGGTCCGGTGATCCGGGACGCGGTGCCCGCCGAGCCGCCAGGGCCGCGGAGGCCCGCGGGCCAGTCGCCCTGGCCCATCGTGCTGGCGGCATCCGTGGCCGCGCTCGTCCTGCTGTGGCTCCTGCTGCGGCCGCAGTGACCGAACGGCCGGCGGCCCGTGGAGGCCCCTGCGGGGGCGGGTGCCGGGAGAATCACGGCGGCGCGCCCTCAGGCGCGGCGCCGGGCCTGCCTGCAAGCAGCTCCCTCACCCGCCGCGCCATGTCATCAAGCGCGGAGGCCAGAGGCCGCGACTCCACCCCCGCCAGCTCGAAGTGGCCCTGGGACTGGGCAGTGGGCACGAGGAGCTTGCGCGCGGGCGAGAGGGCCACGGCACAGGCCATGGCGGGCGTGATCTCCCCCATGAGCGAATGGGGAATCGCCGCACCGATGGGTCCCAGGATCACGTCCGCGCGAGCCGCGTTCAGCAGGATCGCGTTCTCGCCAGTGGCCCCCGAGGTGGCACCGGCCTTGAGCATGGCCGCAGTGGCGATGGCGTTGGTGCCCAGCGCCAGGAGCTCATCTCCCTGGCGCAGGGCCGGCGCCACCCGCGCCGCGATCTGTGCACCCAGCCCGCCTCCCATCCCGTCGATGATCGCGATCCGCATCGCCGCCCCTATCCTCCCTGAAGCGCGCGCAGGCCCCGCACAAGGCGGCCGATTCCCTCCGCGGCGGTGCGCATCTCCAGCGCTCCATAGGCGATGCGCAGCCAGCACCCGGCGTCCAGGCCGAACGTGCTGCCGGGGAGCACGCCCACGCCGTGGTCACGGATGAGCCGCTCCACCAGCTCCATGGCGGGCAGGCGGCAGTCAACGCGGACCAGCACGTAGAAGGCGCCGTCGGCCGGCGTGACATGGCAGATGCTGCCCAGCTCCTCCAGGGATTCCAGCAAGAGGCACCGCACCGCCTCGATCTCCCGGCGCATCTTCAGGCAGTAGGACGGCCCCTCCTCCAGGGCTCCCACCGCAGCGTACTGGGATATCACCGGCGGACAGATGAGGATCGTGTCCTGCACCTTCTTGACCGCCGTGAGCAGGCGGTCCGGAATCGCCATGCAGCCGATGCGCCAGCCGGCAAATCCGTAGGACTTGGAGAGCGAGAAGAGCGAGATCGTGTGGCCTTGGCTCCCGGAAATGGCGCCCGGCGAGAAGTGCCGGGCAACACCGTACACGAAATGCTCGTAGGCCTCGTCGTGGATGTGGAAGACCCCGCGCTCCAGGCAGAGCCGGTTCACGGCGCGCAGGTCGTCCTCCGGGTAGACGGCGCCGGAGGGGTTGTTGGGCGAGATGGTCACCACGGCCCGGGTGCGGGGCCCGATTGCGTCGGCGATTCGGTCCACGTCGAGCTGGAAGCCCGGGTCCGTGGGCACGAGCACCGCCCTGCAGCCGGCGATTCCCACCGCCATCTCGTGATTGAAGTAGTAGGGGGTCTGCAGGATCACCTCGTCGCCGGGGTCCGCGATGGCGAGCAGGGCGTTCTTGAAGGCCATGTTGCCGCCCGCGGTCACCACCAGCGCCGTGCCCTGGCCCACGCGGATCCCGTTCTCCCGGCTAAGCTTGGCAGCGAAGGCCTCAAGCAGGGGAGGAATCCCTTGCACCGGCCGGTACTTGTGGTTCTCAGGATCGGCGAAGAAGCGTTCGATGGCCTCCCGGGCTCTGGGCGGCGGGCCGTAATAGACGACCCCCTGGCCCAGGGAGATGCAGCCGGGAGTGCTCCGGATCATCTCCCCCACCACGGGTATGACCGGCGTCTGGGTGGCCTGAAGGCGGGCGGACTCGCGCATGGTGGCCTGGCTCTACGCACAGCGCTCCGGCACCGGGGCGCCCTCCCTAATTGGCGAGCCGCCCCGCGCAATCCTGTCCCTGGCGGGCCCGTCGTGTAGAGTATAGGGGAGAGAGCGCCGCTCGCGCCCATCGCAATGCCATGAGCCAGACCGCAGTGCCAAGCCCCAAGGCGTGTGTGATGCCGGTCCCCCCGCCGGCGGGCCGCTCCGCGCCGCGCAGATGGCAGCTGGGACTTGTGGACGCCCTGCTGTGCACCGCGCTTCTGGCCATCGCGGCGGCCACCCGCATGCCCGCCACCCGGGGCGATCTCTGGCAGGACGAGGCCTCCTACGCCCTGGCCGGCGCCCGGGGGTTTCAGGCCAACCGATGGGACCGCTCGGACTCAGCGTCCGATCCGGAGAAGCTCCTGCGCCTCCGCCACTACCATCCGCCGCTGACGGTGCAGCTCCTGGGATTCGCGGCGTCCCGCTCGCCGGTCGAAGCGAGCCTGCGGCTGCCCTTCGTGGCGGCCGGCTGCCTCTGCGTGCTGCTGGTCTACGCCCTCGGGCTGGCAGTGCTGGCGGGCCCGGACGGCCCTGCCTCCCCGGCCGCCTCGCGGTGGGCGGCATTTCTGTGCGGCCTGTTCGCGGCCCTGTCGCCTCCCATGATTCGGGCTGGCTCCCATGCCCTCCCCTGGGCCCTCATCACCCTCTGGCTTCTGGCGCTCTTGTGGGCGCTCATCCGCCTTCTCCAGGGGCGGCACGTGCTCTGGGGCGCAGCGGCTGGCGCCGCACTGGGCGGGCTCTTCGCCACCTCGGAGTACTTCCTGCCAGCGATTCTGGCCTCCCTGGCGGCGGCCGTGCCTGCGGTTGCCGTGTGGACCCGGGGAAATCCCCCCAGCCGGCGGCGGGGTGCGGCCACAGCGGCGCTTGGAGCCGCCGGCTTTCTGGTGGTGGCCTGGACGCTCTGGCCCGCGGGGCTGTCGGGGGCATGGCTCACGGTGCTGAGCCACTACGCGCGGATGGCCGACGATCCGTGGCCGGTGGTGATCGAGGGTGTCCCCTTCGAGCGGGCGCCGCGCTGGGCCTACCTGCACTGGTACTCCCGGCTGTTCCTGCCTGCGTTCCTCTATTGGTGTGCCGGACTGGGCGCGATGGCGTGGCTGGCTTGGCGGCGGCGGCTGGGGATCCCGGCGCAGGCGCTTGCGCTCTACACGGGAGTACTGCTGGCGGTGGCCCACGCCTCCCACATCATCGGGCCGGAGTACCTGGCACACGCGGTTCCGTTCCTGATGCTCGTGGGAGGGTTCGCCCTGGGAGCGGCGTCGGCCCGTCCGGACCTGTCCGCATGGGCCACTGTGGCAGTCCTAGCCGGAATGTGGCACCGGCCGGCTGAGCCTCTGGCGGGAATGGAGCCCCGGGCCCTCCAACCCCGGTGGCCGGAGGCGGCGCGATTCCTGGCGGCCCGCTGGCGCCGGGGCGACCGCGCTCTGGCTTCACAGTACGGCCTGTCGGCGCGGTGGCATCTCATCCACATCAGGGGGGTGCCGGCGGCCGAGGGCGATATCGAGGCGCTGCCGGAGTCCTCCGCCCGAGACAGCCTGGTGCAGGAGTTGAGACAGGGCCGCTGGCGCTTTGTGATCGTGGGCAATCCGTTCATGGACTACGTGCCCACCGCCAACGCCCTGCGGCACATCTACCTCAAGTGGCCCGTCGTCTGGGCGAGCCGGGAGTCACCTGGGGAGCGGAGCCGGCTGGTGATCCACGAGCGCCCGCCCCGCCGCGCCGACCCTGCGAGATCATGGAAGCGTCCGCCCGCCCACGCGCGCCGCCATCAGCTCGGCAATGGCCCCGTCGCCGTCCACCACGCGCACAAGCCCCAGTCCCGGCGCCAGATGCATGGTGCGGGTCGTTGAACGGCCAAATGAAAGCCGCGCGCCGCCGGCGTCGAGCACCGCATGGCGCGTGGTGATCTTCAGGCAGTCGCGGAAGAGGCCCGCCGGAGTGGAAGCGTCCTCGAAGCCGTGGAACGTGACGTCCAGCGTGGCTGCGTCGGCCGCGGCCGCCGCGCCTGCGCCGCGCGCCTGCACGCGTTGGGAGCGCGTCCGGCCGGGCAGAACGAGGCCGAACTCGAAGGAGGGCGTGAACACGTGGCTCGCCTCCGCGGGCGGGCCGGAATCCACAGCGGCCAGCTTCAGGCCGCCTGCGGTGTCGGCCTCGAAATAGAAGACCGCCTGCACGGCGTCGCCCACCGTCTGGCGGTGCGGGATCACCCGCCGCCCTCCGATCGCTGTCTCGCTGGCAATCTCGGCCCGTATGGTCTGGGTGGCGCCCGTGGGCCGCCGCACCCGGTAGGTCCATTGGTCTCCCGTGTGGAGGGGCCAATAGGCCGCGGTGTTCAGCGCGCCCGGGCCGCCCCCGCTCCCGCATCCCACGGCAGTCGCCGCCACGGCCGCGGCGAGCATCCGGCGATAGCGCATCTTCTCCCCCTGGAACGGATCTGCCACGGGGTCCGTCACACCGGCCCCCCCGTGCTGCCCCCTTAGTTCGATGGCCGAGGGGGCATTCCTACCGATGAGCACTATCGACGCGGAAAAGCGCGTGCACGGCTCGGCACGCCGCGCCGGCGTGGCGCGGAAGCCGGGGCCGGGGATCGGGACTCGGCGACCCACCTCAGGCGTGCGCACGAAGCGCCCGGCCGGCGATGGGCTCGCCGGGTCGGAATACCCTCGTTCTCCCCACCGCGCGTCCCGCGCTGGGTCCGCGCCGCCCTGGACACCCAGGCCTTCCAGATCCGCCCGCTGTTCCGCCTGTAGAGCGACGACGCGAAAAGAGGCGGCCCTGGCGCCGCGATGGCGCCAGGGCCAAGAGACAAGAGTAAGGAGGAACATGCGCACCCCTAAAGACGCGCGGTTCTCCCCTTGCGTTCCGTCTATCTGGCGCGGACGCGTGAGGAGGTCCCCCGGCCGAATCGCCGCGCATAGGCCTCCCCGTGCACCTCCCGCGCCGCAGCCACCAGCTCGGGATACGGCACGTCGGCCACATTCACGAACCCAATGTTGTAGTTCTCCCCGTCGAACCAGCGGCCGGTGAGGGGCTGGTCCACCCACTGGAACCAGTGGCAGCCCACGAGCGCGGGATGATCCACAACGGACCGCACGTATTCCCGGTACATCGCGGCCCGGTCTGCCTGATCGCGCGCCGCCACGAGTCCCGTGTGGAACATCCCCCGGTCCAGGGCGCCCGAGTGGAACTCGCCGATGATGCAGGGCTTCCCCAGGTCGTTCAGAAAGCCGTAGCCCTCCCCCTGGAGGCTCCGCACGTAGAAGTTGAAGCTCACCACGTCGGCCACCTCGGCACAGGCCTGCACCGCATCGGGACTTCGCCAGGCGAACCGGCAGCCCAGGTAGAGGTGTCCGGGATCCAGCCGGGCCAGCTCGGCTTTCACCGTGCGGAAGTAGCGCAGGGCCAGCTCACGAACGAACGCCGCCAGGTCCTGCTTCATCGCGGGGCTGAGCGGCCCGGCGGGCCGGAAGGGAGCCTCCAGCGCGCTCCAGTCGGCGACTGGACGCCCCCAGGCTGCGCTGAGCGCCGCCGCCTGGCCGTACTTTGCTCGAAGCTGGCTGATCAGGGCGCGCTTGGCGGGCGCATCCGCCCCCAGGGACAGCGCGCCCAGGCCCAGGCCGTAGCGTCCCCCCTCCTCTCCCTGGCCAGCCCAGCTCAGCTCGTTGTCCACGAACCAGCCCACGCACCAGGGATCGCCTCTCACCTTCTCCGCGACGGGTCGGAGGGAGTCGGCCACACTCTGGGCGAACCTCGGGTCGAACGGATCGTGCATCTTGCCCCAGTAGTCCGACCCGCTGCCGAGGCGCGCGTGGGGTCCGTCCACGTGGGCAGTGGCCACATAGGGGATCCGGCCGTTGCGGTAGAGGCGCTGGTCGGACCAGTTGCCGATGGTGTTGAATCCCCAGGAGGCCAGGCGGCGCAGGGCGGTCTCGAGCCAAGCCTGATGGAACGCGGGGCCGTGCTTGCGCTCCAGGTTGGCTGCGTGGAAGGAGAACGCGCGGCCCTCCCTCACGGGCCCCATGTGCACCCCGCGCACCGTCTCAAAGTGGCGCGCCAGAGGGTCGCCCTCCTTCGGGAGCCAGGTGAACATGCGCTCCCGACCCGTGACCATTGTCCCCTCGTCATAGCGCACGCAGTCGAT
>Ga0073934_10010164_pt1 | contig 11767 bp, 10 predicted proteins | sample LarsenN4metaG_FD_76834 | JGI IMG/M metagenome (GOLD analysis project Ga0073934, IMG submission 76834) | Hot spring sediment bacterial and archeal communities from British Columbia, Canada, to study Microbial Dark Matter (Phase II) - Larsen... ... | reverse complement strand
CGGCGGTCCGCGTCGCTTCCGGCGGCAGGTAGACTTCCCCGACGTGCCGGCTGGACCCGTGGAGCCGGCGCAACAGGTCCCGCAGATGGGTCTCGAAGCTGGCGTAGCAATGCGGGCAGCCGAGCCGGCCGGCCTCCCGGAAGTCCTTGAGGGTGGCCCCGCAGAATCCGCACGGCGTATCGTCCGTGGTGGTCGGCAGGGCTCCCGCCGCCCCCTTGCCCATCGAGGCCAGGAAGTCCGAGAGCGGGAACTTGGCGACGCTGGCCCCGGTCTGAACCCCTTTCTCCGCGGCGCAGGCCTCGCACAAATGCAGCGTCGTCACCGAGTTGTTGACGATCTGCGTCAAGTGAATGGCGGCCGGTCGCCCGCCGCAGCGGTCACACTGCATCAGGGCAACACCTCCACGGGACGGGCCGGATGCAGCCGGCCGTTCTCCAGCAGGAGGACCCGGTCTGCTCGCTCGGCGAGCAAGCGGTTGTGGGTCACCACCACCAGGGCGGTCTCCAGTGTGCGCGCCAGGCCGAGCAGCAGGTCGTGCAGCAGTCCGCTGTGCGCATGATCCAGGTTCCCGCTCGGCTCGTCGGCCAGGAGCACCTCCGGGTCATGGACCAGCGCGCGGGCCACCGCGCACCGTTGCTGCTCGCCCCCCGAGAGCTGGGCCGGCCGGTGGGTCAGTCGTCCGGCTAACCCCACCGCAGCCAGCAGCTCGGCCGCGCGGCTCTCGGCTTCCGCCGGCGCCCGCCCGGCGATCAGCAGGGGCATCATCACGTTCTCGAGGGCGGTGAACTCGCGCAGTAGGTGGTGGAACTGGAACACGAAGCCCAGGCGCCGATTGCGAAGCACATTCTTCTCGTCCTCGGACAGGGCGCTGTAGGCCACGCCGTCCAGGATGACCTCTCCGGCCGTGGGTGCCTCCAGAGCGCCCAGCAGGTGGAGCAGCGTGCTTTTCCCCGCCCCACTTGCCCCCACCACCGCCACCACTTCACCCCGCCCCACCGCGAGGTCAACCTGGTTCAGGACCTCGACCAGCTCGTTGTCGCCGCCGCGGTAGGTCTTCCGCAACGCCCGGGCTTCGAGTATCGCCGTCATTCGTACCGAATGGCCTCGACCGGGTCCAACCCGGCGGCCTGGCGCGCCGGGTAGATCGTGGCCACCGTCGCGACCACCACGCTCGCCACCACGATCAGCGCCAAGTCCACGGGGTCCACGCGTACTGGCAGGTGGTCAATAAAATATACCGTCGGGTCCAGAGCGATCAGTTGCCGCCGGTCCACCAGGCGGGCCACCAGCATTCCCAATCCGGTGCCCAGCGTGGTTCCCACCACTCCGATCACCGCCCCCTGCCAGACGAACACGCGCCGCACCGCCGCCGCCGGGAGCCCCATGGCGCGGAGGATCCCGATCTCGCGGGTCTTGTCGGTCACAACCATAGTGAGCGTGCTCACGATGTTGAACGCGGCCACGATCACGATGAGCAGCAGGATGAGCCCCATGGCGAGCTTCTCCAGCTGGAGCGCCGAGAACAGCGACGCGTTTTGGCTCTGCCAGTCGATCGCGCGGTAGGGGTACCCCAGCGTGTCCTCGAGTACCGCGCCGATCTCGCGCGCCCGCCAGGGGTCGCTGAGTCGAACGTCCAGGCCGGTGACCCCGTCGGCCAGGCCGGCGTACCGTTGCGCCAGTGGCCGCGGCAGCACCACGTACGCGTTGTCGTACTCGTACATCCCGGTCTCGAAGTAGCCGGTGACCTCGAAGGTCCAGAACTTCGGGATGAAGCTTCCGAGGGCGGCGTTGAACCTGCTGCCGGCGGGCGACACCATGGTGACGGTGTCCCCCGGGAACGCCGACATCCGCTCCGCCAGCCGCCGGCCCAGCACGATACCTCCGTCCACCTCCTCGCGCGTGGTTCGGAACGACAGATCCCCGCGCACAAAGTGCCGCGGCAACGACGTCACCGACATGGCGCCGGTGTCGGGCTCAATGCCCAGGACCCTGACACCCTGTGCGTAGTCGTGACCGGCGGTCACGAGCCCCTCGGACAGGACGAAGGGCGCAACGGCGAGCACGCCTTCCTGCCGTCGGACCTGGTCCAGCACGTCTGGCCAGTCGTCCAACCGCAATCCCTCGCCGTACGTGGTGACACGCAGGTGCGGGCTGGCCACCAGGATCTTCTCGCGCAGATCGGTTTGGAGCCCGTTCATGACCCCCATCACCACGATCAGCGCCATCACCCCCACGGTGACACCGCCGGTGGCGATCAGCGTGATGAGGGACACCAGCCGCGACGATCGCCGGCTACGCAGGTAGCGCTTCGCGATGGTGAGCTCGAGGCGGGTCATTCTTCCGGTCGCAGCAGCGGGAACAGGATGACGTCCCGGATGGACGGACGCTCGGCCAGCAGCATGACCAGGCGGTCTACTCCCAGGCCGGCGCCGCCGGCGGGCGGCATCCCGTATTCCAGGGCACGGACGTAGTCCTGGTCCAGCTGATGCGCCTCCCGATCGCCCGCCGCCCGCGCCTGCGCCTGGGCCTCGAACCGGGCGCGTTGCTCGTCCGGATCATTCAGCTCGCTGAAGGCATTGGCCCACTCCCGGCCCTGGACGTAGAGCTCGAACCGTTCCGCCAGCGTGGGATCGCCGCGCTTGGGCTTGGCCAAGGGCGAGATCTCGATGGGGTAGTCCACCACGAAGGTCGGCTGCTCCAGCGTCGGCTCCACGAACTGCTTGAACACCTCGTCGATCAGCTTGGTGCGCGGGAGCGCACCCAGATCGACCGGCGTCCCGTCTCCGGCCAGGACCCGCCCGCCGGCGAGCCGCTCGCGCAGCTCGGTATCGCTGGCCCGCGCCAGGTCGAGCTCCGCGTGCGTGGCCACCAGCTCCCGGTAGGGGCGCCGCGGCCACGGCGGCGTGAAGTCGAACGTCTGGCCGAACCGCTCGATGGCCGGGCCGCCGTAGAGCTCGGTCATCAGGCCGGATAGCATGGCCTCCAGGATCCCCATCACGTCCGTATAGTCGATGTAGGCCTGGTAGAACTCGAGCATCGTGAACTCGGGGTTATGCAGTCGGTCGAGGCCTTCGTTCCGGAAGTCCTTACCGATCTCGTAGACCCGCTCGAGCCCGCCCACGATACAGCGCTTGAGGTACAGTTCGGTCGCGATCCGGAGGTAGAGCCGCGCATCCAGCGCGTGGTGATGGGTGAGGAACGGCCGGGCCAGCGCGCCGCCATAGAGCGGCTGCAGGACCGGGGTCTCCACTTCCACGTAGTCCCGCGCATCCAGGAAGCGCCGCAGATAGGCGATGACCCGGGCCCGAAGCGCGAACACCGCTCGGGCATCCGGATGGACGGCCAGATCCGCGTAGCGCTGGCGGTACCGGGCCTCCGGGTCGGCCAGCGTCCCGTGTCGCTCCCCAGCCTCGTCCTCCTTCCCCAGCGGCAGAGGCCTCAGCGCCTTGGCCAGCAGGGTCACCTCACGGGCCCGGACGGTGATCTCCTTGGTCTTGGTCTGAAACACGGCGCCCCGTACCCCGACGATGTCGCCTAAGTCCAGCAGGCCAACGAGGTCGTACGCCGCCTCCCCGAGGTCGTCTCGCTTGAAGTACAGCTGAATGCGGCCCGAGGGATCCTCGAGGTGCGCGAATCTGGTCTTCCCGTGGTCGCGCAGCGAGACGAGCCGGCCCGCGACCGCGACCGTGGTCTCCCCTGCCGGCGCCAACGCCGTCAGCGCTTGCGCGGCGGTGTGGGTCCGCTCGTAGCGATACGCGAACGGGGGAATCCCCCGCTGGCGCAGCTCCTTCAGCTTCTCGCGGCGGGCCGCTTCGACGAACGACGATGCCGGAGCGCTCACGCGGCCTTGCTCCCGAACTGCTTGAGATAGGCTTCGATGAAACCGTCCAGGTCGCCGTCCATCACCCCCTGCACGTCGGACACCTTGATGCCGGTCCGGTGGTCGTTGACCATGGTGTACGGCTGGAACACGTACGAGCGGATCTGGTTCCCCCAGCTGATGTCGGGCTTGGTGGCCTCGACCGCCGCCTTCTTCTTTTCCCGCTCCTCCAGCTCGCGCTGATACAGCGCCGCCTTCAACATCTTCAGGGCGGTGGCCTTGTTCTTGTGCTGGCTCCGCTCTTGCTGGCAGGACACCACGATCCCGGTGGGGGAGTGCCTGAGCCGCACCGCCGACGAGGTCTTGTTGACGTGCTGGCCGCCGGCCCCCGAGGCGCGGAAGACCTCCATCACGATGTCTTCGTCCTTGAGCTCGATCTCGATGGTGTCGTCCACCATCGGGTAGACGAATACCGAGGCGAAGGAGGTATGGCGGCGGGACTGGCTGTCGAACGGCGAGATCCGCACCAGGCGATGCACGCCCTTTTCGGCCTTGAGATGGCCGTAGGCGTACTCCCCCCGGATCTCCAGCGCCACCGACTTGATCCCAGCTTCCTCACCTTTCAGCAGGTCCAGCGTCAGCACGTCCCAGCCGCGCCGCTCCGCCCACCGGGTGTACATGCGCATGAGCATCTCGGCCCAGTCCTGCGACTCGGTGCCGCCGGCGCCGGGGTGGATGGTGAGCAGGGCCGACCGCTGGTCGTCGGGGCCCTGCAGCATGTTCTGCAGCTCGAGCTGCATGACCCCGGCCAGGAGCGCGTCCGCTTCCTCGCTGAGGCTGCGCTCGAGCTCGGGATCCGGGTCGGTGGCGATGAGGTCGGCCAACTCGATGGCATCATTGGCGCGCCGACGGAGCGCGTCGAAGGGCTCGGTCCAGCGCTTTACCTGGCGTAGTTCATCGACCACTTGTCGGGCGCGCTCCGGGACGTCCCAGAACCCCGGGGCGGCCATCGAGGCTTCGAGCGTGGCTACGCGTGAGGCCTTGGCCTCGAGGTCAAAGGTGACCTCGGAGCTCGTCCAGGCGCCGGTTGATGTCCTCCAGTCGGTCAGTAACGTTCGCGGTCATTCTGTCTGCTCCCCCGAGCCACCGTAGGCTCCCCGAACGAGTATCATGGGGGGAGCCACTCGGCTGCCACAATCCCGGTTTGAAGTTCCCTGCCCCCCATAGGTTGAGCCGCCGCCCCACAGGCTCCGGAGCGACGGCTCTCCCACGGCACAAATATAAGCCCCGCTGCGAGTTACCGCAATCAGAAGAGCTTCTGGCCCCCGGCCAGGATCTCGTTCAGCGCGTCGGTGAAAAAGGGAGTGGACTTTGCCAGATCCTCACCCACCTGCTGGAGGTACTCCTCCCAGCTTTTCTTGATCTCCTCCTCGAACGCCTGCTTCAAGTTGCCTTCCTTGAGCGCCCGCTGCCGCTTGTCCGGCTGGTAGACGATCATGTCGGATACCAGGGCCCGGGCCAGGCGCCGGGCTTTCTGGCGCGGGTCCTGCGCCAGGAAGGGATTGACGGTCTTCGGGGCAGCGGTGGCGGGCACGGGTGCCGCGGCCGCCGGAGGGACGCCCTGCCGCGGCGCCATTGAGGGTGCGGGCGTGGGAACCGGACGCGGGGCGGTCTGTGGCGGGATCGGAGCCGGCTGCACGGGCGCTCCCGGCGTGGGACGGAACACCGGGGCGCTGGGGCGTTTGGGCGCCGCCGGGGCGGGCGGCGGAGGTGGAGCCGCTGTTGGGGCCTCGGGCCCGGGGCGTGGGCCGGTGAACGGGCGCGACAGGCGTGGCGCCGGTCGTGCTGGGGGCGCCGTCGGCGTGGCGGGCGCTGCCACTCCCGCCGGCGGAGTGGCCGGAGCAGGTGCAACGACCGCGGCCGGCGGTGGGGTCGGAGCCGGGCGCGCTGTGGCGGGCCGCGGCAAAGGCGCGGCGGCGGATGCTGCAGCGGCAGGTGCCCCGTCCTCCGAGCGCCGCACCGCGATCACGTAGGCGCAGACCGTGCAGCGCGCTCGAGTCCCTGCCTCGGGCACCTTGGCGGGATCGACGCGAAACACAGTGTCACACGAGGGGCACCGAACGTTCACGCGCTGGCTTCCTTCTCCACCTGGTCGCCGGCGTCACGCCGCCGGTCGAATACGTAGACCGACCCCGGGAGGGTCTTGGCGTAGCTCTTCATCTCGGTGGCCAGCTCGCTGACCTGCGCCGGGTGGTTGAACCGCCGGCGTTCGTTGGTCACGATGCCGATCGAGAGGGTCATCAGGGGCACGCGGTGCAGCTGGCCCCGCCGGTCCTTCCCAAAGAAATAACCGGCTCGCCGATCCTGGGCGTTATACTGGAACGGCAGCAGCGTGTCGAAGACCGAGATGATCTCGGTGCACACCTCCGGCACGTCCGCGATCGGCACGATGAAAATGAAATCGTCGCCGCCAATGTGACCCACGAACCCGGTCTTGGGACATAATCCCTTGACTACGTCCCGCAGGACTTGGGACAGAATATAGATGACGCGGTCGCCGTCATTGTAGCTGTAGCGGTCGTTGAACTCCTTGAAGTGATCGATGTCGGCGTAGCAGACGGCGAACAACTCCTCGTTATCCAGCCGGCGCTTGATCTCCCGCTCGATTTCGGTGGTGCCGGGCAGCCGGGTCGACGGATGGACCCCGACCGTGCGCTCGGTACGCTGGAGCAGGCCGTCGAGCCGGCTGCGCTGCTCCGCCGGCTCGAACACCGGCGTGATGACCTCGTCGGCGCCGGCCTCAAACCACTCGCGCACGGTTTGCGCGGCGTGGCGACCCGACAGGAGCGCCAGCGGCACGATGGCCGTGTATGGGTCGCTCTTGAGGTTGCGGCAGAGGGTGATCGCCTCAGGCCCGGCGGCATCCGAGTCCACCACGATGAGCATGGGCAGTCTGCGCCGAGCCGTGGTTTCGACCGACGCGCGGTCCCGCAGGTGGATGAGCGGCACCTCTCTGCCGTCGAGCCAGGCCTTCAACAAGTCGCTTGCGGGGTGCTCGGCGGGGGAGTAGTAGAGGACCGTGGGACGAGCCCGCACCGGTCTCCTCTTGTAATTGTAGTAGCGTGGAGAACTTACGCGCCTCCCTGGGGGAAGTCAAATGACCGGGCGCTTCCCTTAGAACGCGGCTCGCAACGAAACGAGAACCTGCATTCGCCCGCCGCGGAGCCCCGTTCCACCCAGGCGAACTCCGCCCGAGACGCCGGATGGCCGGGATAGCCCGCGCCGTCGCGTCGTGATCAGCGCGTCAATGGCGCTGAGCAAGTGGTTGGCCAGCAGCAGACCGAGTTGATCCCGGGCACGCCGGAACGCTCGGTCGCTGGACCGAATCGTCTGGCGGTAGAGGTCCTGCTCCAGCGCCGCGCCCCGCCAGGACCACCGGAACTGGGACCCCACGGCCCGGCGGCGGTAGAAGTCCAGCGCCTGGAGGTACTCCACGGAGTTGGGCGCGGGGATCGAATCAGGATTGGCGAAGTAGGTTTGACGCGCCAGCAGCCAGATTCTTCCGTTGAAGGTGCGTTCATCCCAGGGTGGCACCAGGTCAGGCCCGGGGTCCAGGTCGAAGGGGCCGCTCTCGATGAACTTGGCCATGGCCTCGAAGTACTCGAACGCCGTATCCCGGACCGTCGGGGAGAACGCCCCGCGCGCTACGCTGAAGGCGAGCTCCCGGTACTGATCCGCGTCGCGGGTGCCGTCGTGTTGCAGGGAGAGGAACCGGGCGAAGAACAGGACTTCGGCCACCAGATAGAGCGCGCCGCGCTCCGCGCCTCCCAGCAGCTGGCCCGTGCCCGGCAGGACCAGGGATGCGGCGGGACGAACCCAGCGGGCGCGTGACGAGTCGCTGAGGAAGCGCCAGAGGGAACCGGGCGGCGTAGCGCCATCGGGGGGGGGCTGTTGCTGCGCCCGCGAAGACGTGGCCACCAGCAGGCCTGCGGCCACGGCCGCGCAGGTCCAGCACCGCCCGGCCCGCTCGCTCACAGCAGCACCCGCAGCGTGAGGTACACCGGTTCATCGAGGTTGCCACTGGTGAAGAACACGCGGGCGAAGTCCACCACCAGCCGGTCAAACTGGACGCCGGCGCCGAGCGAGGGCCCGCTCGACTCGGAGCGGAGAAAGGCGTAGCCGCCGCGTAACCGGATCATCTCTCCGTAGCCGAACTCGGCTCCGACGCGAAGGTCGGGCGTGAGGGTGCCGCAGCAGGAATTCTCCGCCGCGACGAGTAGGCGGGCGAAGGCGGGAGAGGCGCCGGGGGACTGGGGCAGGTCCACGCGATACTCCGCGCCCGCCGCAAGGCGCGTGGGCAGGGGGTCGGCCTGGCCCGCGTTCTCCAGCTGGAGATCGAACCCGGCATGGCGGAGCGCGAGCCCGAGGCGGAGCCCGCCTGGCTCCGCGGCCCCGTACTGCACGCCGAGGTCTACGCCGTGGGTGGTGCCCACGATGGGGCGGAAGGCGCCGCAGTCGCCGGAGCAGTCGTTCCGGAGTTGGATCAGCTTGTAGTTGACCCCGATGGTCCACGTGCGGGTGAGCGACGTGGCATACGACGCCACCAGCTCGACGTTGCGAGGGGAGATCTTGCCGGTGGGCAACTGCCCTGGGGCCGGAATGATGTCCTGGGAGCCGTAGTCGACCAGGTATGCGGCGAGGCCGATCACGCCGGCCACCGACGACGCCAGGTAGCCGGACAGCGCGGTGTTGTTGGAGGCGAAGGTGGCGGCGTGGTGGACGGCGAGCTGGCTTTCCGGCATCAGCGCCAGGCCGGCGGGGTTCCAGAACGCGGCCTCGGCGGTGCGGGCGTCGGCGATGCCCGCCTGGCCCAGGGCCGTGGCGCGGGCCCCGACCGCGATGAGCAGGAACGTCGCTCCGCCATCGGTGACCTCTTTGGGTGCCTGTCCGGCCAGCGTGCCGCTGAACCCAAGGCCGGCGACGATCAGGGCGAGCCTAGAACGGCGTCGCCTCATCAATGAGCATGATCGGGATATCGTCCTCGACCGCGTAGATGAGGCGGCAGGCGTGGCAGACCAGCTCTTCCTTGGGTTGGGTGCGGTATTCGAGGTTGCCTTTGCACTTGGGGCAGACCAGGATTTCGAGCAGGTCGGGTGCCAAGCTCATGGGTGGGCCTCTCTGGTGGAATGCGCGGGCCGAATATATACCGGAATCTGGGGAATATCGAAGCCGCAGCCCTCGGACTACGGCGAGCCTTCGGCACGGAGCCGGAAGCGAGTCTCCAGCCCCTCGGCGGAACTTGGGCCGACGTACAGGGTGAACCACCCCGGCTCCACCAGCCACCCCTGGTCCGGGGCCCAGAACGCCAGGTCCTGTGCCGCGAGTCGGAACGCCACGCTCCGCGTCTCTCGCGGCGCCAGGTGGATGCGCTGGAAGCCCCGGAGCACACGAACCGGTTGGGCAACGCTCGCTATCTCGTCCCGCACATAGAGCTGAGTTACTTCGTCTCCCGCCCGCGAGCCGGTGTTGGTCACATCGACAGTAATGGTCAGCGTGTCCCGGGGTCCGATCACGGCGCGGTCGACCCTTAGGCGCTGGTACGCGAAGGTGGTGTAGCTCAAGCCGTGCCCGAACGGGTAAAGGGGTGTGACCGGGACGTCGAGATACTTCGAAGTCCACTTGTCCTCGCCCGGGGGTCGGCCGGTGTTCTCGTGGGCGTAGTAGATGGGCACCTGGCCTAACCCGCGGGGAAACGTGATGGGCAGCTTGCCTCCGGGGTTGTAGCGCCCGAACAGCACGTCGGCCACGGCGAGGCCCATCTGCACGCCCAGGTACCACACCTCGAGAATCGCCGGGGCGTGCTCGGCGACCCACGGGATGGCAAGCGGGCGTCCGTTGGCGAGCAGAACCGTGGTGGGTTTTCCTTGGGCGAGGACCACGCGGGCCAACTGCTCCTGAACGCCGGGCAAGTCGAGGTTGGCGCGGCTCGCTGCCTCCCCGCTCATGTCCTCCCGCTCCCCCACCGCCAGGACCACGGCGTCCGCGCTCCGCGCGGCACGAGCCGCGCCCGCGAACCCGGAGGTGTCGGTGCCCTCGACCTCGGCGCCCTTGACGTACAACACGCGGGTCCGAGGTGACGCGGCGCGCCGGATCCCCTCGAGGATGGTGACGGCGTCCTCCGGCCGGCCTGCGGCGGCCCAAGCCCCCAAGGCGGAGCGGGCGTCGTCGGCCAGCGGGCCGATCACCGCGATGGTGCCGAGATCTTGCCGGAGGGGCAGGACCCCGTCCTGGTTCTTCAGCAGCACGATGGCCTCTCGTGCCAACTCGCGCGCCTGGGCCAGGTGTCCCTCGGTGAGGGTCTGCGAGCGCTCGCGGGCCGGGTCGCTGTAGCGGTAGGGGTCCTCGAACAAGCCGAGCGCCGCCTTGGCGCGGAGCACGCGACGCGCGGCGTCGTTCACCAATTGCTCCGAAACCCGGCCGGCTCGCACCAAGGCCGGCAGATGCTGCTGGAAGATGCCGCTCACCATGTCTACGTCCACACCCGCCGTGAGCGCAAGCAAGCCGGCCTCGACCTCGTTGCCGGCGACGCCGTGCCGTTGCAGCTCCATCACGGCGGTGTAGTCGCTCACCAGGATTCCGCCGAACCCCCACTCCCGGCGCAAGACGTCCCGCAACAACCGGCGGTGCGCGTGCATGGGGATACCGGCGATGGCGTTGAACCCAGCCATCACCGACCACGCGCCCGCCCGCACCGCAGCCTGGAACGGCGGGAGATAGACTTCCCGGAGGGTCCGCTCGGAAAGGTCCACGGAGTTGTAGTCCCGTCCCGCTTGGGCCGCGCCGTAAGCCACGAAGTGTTTCGCGGTGGCCAGCATGGCGAGTGAGTCTGGGCGGTCGCCCTGAAATCCCCGGACCAGGGCCGCCGCCATCGTGGCTCCCAAGAACGGGTCTTCGCCGGCGCCCTCGACGACCCGTCCCCAACGCGGGTCGCGCGCGATGTCCACCATGGGGGCGAAGGTCCAGTGAATCCCGTGGGCGGCGGCTTCGGCGGCAGCGACGCGGGCGGCGCGTCGAACGGTCTCGGCGTCCCAGCTGGCCGCCTGCGCCAGCGGGACCGGGAAGACGGTGCGGAACCCGTGAATCACGTCGTGCGCGAAGAGCAAGGGGATCCCCAACCGCGATTCCTCGACCGCGATCCGTTGGACTTCCCGGGTGTAGGCCGCGCCGTACACATTGAGGAAGGACCCGACCCGGCCCTGCCGGACCAGCGCCAAGTGCTCGGCTGTGATTTCCGGCCGGCCCCGGACCCACTGTCCGGTGTATTGCGCGAGCTGGCCGAGTTTCTCCTCCAGCGTCATCTGTGCCAGGAGCGAGTCAACCAGACGGTCGCTCGCGGCGCGGGCGCCCTGTTGGGCGCCGGCGGCCGGGGTGCCGAGGAAGCCGCACAGGGCCACGAGCAGGAGCGATGCTCGAAGGTTGGACAGGCAATACTGACGTTGGACGGGGATCATGGTTGCCCGAGCTGCGAGAGCGACGAAGCCCGCTTCGATGTTCCGAAGCGGGCTTCCATTGAGAGGCTGGCGACGGCCTACTCTCCCATGCCCTCGCGAGCATAGTACCATCGGCGCTGACGGGCTTAACTGCCGTGTTCGGGATGGGAACGGGTGTGGCCCCGTCGCGCTAGTCACCAGCCAAGACCGTTATCAGTGGTCGGTTGTCAGTGATCGGTCACGAAAACCGAAAACTGACGACCGATAACCGAACACCAATTGATGGTCGCGTGAATGTCGGAAAGCGAGTGGTCAGTTGGAAGAGATCAAGCTACACGGGCGATTAGTACGGCTCGGCTGAAGCGCTTACGCGCCGTACACCTGCCGCCTATCAACGTGGTAGTCTCCCACGGCCCTTCAGGGACCTCGCGGTCCAGGAGTGTTCATCTTGGGACGG
>Ga0073934_10010163_pt1 | contig 11767 bp, 6 predicted proteins | sample LarsenN4metaG_FD_76834 | JGI IMG/M metagenome (GOLD analysis project Ga0073934, IMG submission 76834) | Hot spring sediment bacterial and archeal communities from British Columbia, Canada, to study Microbial Dark Matter (Phase II) - Larsen... ... | reverse complement strand
GTCAAAGATCAAAAACCGTGCCTCCGGCGACATTGATGACCATTTATCGAAGGCCGATTTTGCTGCCGTGACGGCCAATTCAACGTCACGTTCATCAGAATCCGGTATTTGTGAATAAACAATACCGCGGGCGGGCTCCCAATTATCCAGGTATTGTCCGGAAACCGGCGGCAAAAGTTCGCCGCCGATATAATTTGCCAACTTCTCCATCTATTTTAGCCTGCCGTATTTACGCAGAATTTCGCGAATCTGATCAATCGGTACAGCCTCAATGGTGCGTCCATTACCGCTGATTGTAGTAGCCCGAAAGATAGAATTTAATATTGCCTCTTCAGTACATTCGATTACTGCCTGGAAAAGCGGGGAGATCGCGTCGTTACCGATTACTGAAATCTTGCGAATGTTTTCGCTTGCAAAGATGCGGTTTGCAGTTGAAAAGGCTATTGCGTAATCACCGCTTCCGTTTGACATAGAGGAACCGGTCCTTGCCAGTCCGGCCATCGAACGTGCAGCCAGTCTGTATAATAGACGATGGTCTAGCGGAGCATCGGTGGCAATCACGATTATTATGGAACCGTCACCGGGAGTGAATTTAGGTGTTTGGCCGGAATGCGGATTTTGCCTAGAAAAACTGCTCCGATTAGAAGATTTTAATGCGAGTTCTTTACCGACGGGGACACCGTCAACATACAATTGGCCGCCGAAATTAGTCTGGACAAGAACTCCAACCGTAAAGCCACCTAAATCGGCAGGCAAACGACGCGATGAAGTTCCTATTCCACCTTTCCACCCAAAAGCGATTGTGCCAGTTCCGGCTCCAACAGAACCCTCCTCCACGACGCCGGATTTGGCTGACCTGATTGCATTGAAGACGTCATCACGCGAAATTGCACGAAGACGAATATCATTTAGAAAACCGTCGTTAGTTTCCGCAACTAAAGGATTTACTGACCGTATATCGTCGTTTCCCGGCAATGAAAGCATATAATCAATCAGAAAGTCAGCGACCTTTGGCACAGACATAGTCGAGGTTAGCAGAACCGGCGTTTCAATTTCCCCAAGTTCGTTAACCTGTGTAGAGCCTGCCAGTTTACCAAATCCATTACCCACAAATATTGCAGCCGGAACTTTCTGTCGGAAAAGATTGCCACTGTGCGGTAACACAGCCGTTACGCCTGTTCTTATGTTGTCGCCACGAATAATTGTAGTATGGCCAACAAAAACGCCCGATACATCCGTTATCGCATTAAATTCACCGTTTGGGAAAATTCCGATGGAAAGTCCCAGATCACGCACGCGCGGTCTCTCCACGCTTTGCGAAAAAACCGTTAAGGCAAATAGCAATGCGGTAAGGACTATTCGCAGCGATCTTGTCAAATCATTCATACTTTTGCATAAGTGAGCCCTGTCTGCCCTTGATATTTTCCTCCGCGATCGTCATAGGAGACGGAGCAGTCCTCATCAGATTCAAAGAAAAGAATCTGGCCGATTCCTTCATTGACATAAACCCTGAGCGGCAGGTTTGCAAGATTGGCAATCTCAACGACCAGCCTGCCTGTCCAACCGGCTTCGAGCGGTGTTGTATTGACCAGCAATCCGGCCCTGGCATAGGTTGATTTACCAAGCGCAATTCCGGTAACGTTTCTCGGTATTCTGAACGTTTCTACCGTTACACCTAAACCGTAATGATGAGGAGGCAGCAAGTAATATCTTGCGCCATCCTCTGAGGTTCGTAGTTCAGGTTCTATAAGTGAATACTGCGCATCAAATCGTTTCGGATCAATCTCAACCGCGTGAGCTGATGTGAAAATTCGGAAGCCGTCATCGGCAAGCCGCATATCATAACCATAGCTGGAAAGTCCGGCAGAAATTATACGCTTCCCTTCTGCTTCACGTACCAATTCCGGAAGGAATGGCTCAATCATTCCTTCCGCTGCCATTCGTCGGAGCCAAGCGTCAGATTTTATCGTCATAACCGGTAAAAAAATTTTGTAAACAGCATACAGGATATCGTACGGCTATGCCAGATCGGGCACCTCATATTACGTCAGTATCCATATTTCTTCCGTAAGCGGTTAATCGCACGCCGAGGACAATCAGAAAAATGACAATCGCCGGAGCCAGAATAGTAAAAGGGCGGGCAGTCAGCCTGGTCAGATCCGATGCTTCCGCAAGCATATTACCCAGACTCGGCATAGGTTCCTGAATCCCAACTCCAAGGAAAGACATTGAGATTTCAGCAATCAGAAATGCCGGAAGCATTACTGTAGCCTGCGTGATGATTGACCCCATGGCATTTGGCAAAATATGAAACAGCAGAATCCTTGCCGGATGTGCGCCCATTGCTTTTGCAGCAGTTACAAACTCGCGTTCGCGGAGTGATCTTACAAGCCCACGGCAGAGGCGTGCCATTTCTGCCCATCCTACCGTGGAAAATATGGTAATCAAGAGTGCAACCGCTCTTTCGGGCGGCAAATCCAGCGGAAATGCCGCACGGGCAGCTAGTATGATTATCAATGCAGGCAAAGAAAGCATTGCATCGGCAGCTCCCATCAGTGTAAGGTCAACAATTCTTGGAGAATATCCGCTTAACAGACCGATCAGAATTCCAAGAATTGAAGCGAGCAGCGTACCGACCGGCGCTGCAATAAGGGAATACCGAACCGCGTAAACAAGTCTTGAAAAACGATCGCGACCGAGAGCATCCGTGCCCAAAAGATGCACCTTTCCCGAACCCTCCACTATACCAAACAGATGCAAATCTGATTCAAATATGCCTAAAATACTGTAACGAAAACCAGGTACAAAAAAACCTATGGAATTACGGTTATTTCGATTTTCCTCGTAGCGTAGAAAAAGCGGGTCGGTTAGCCTCACTTCGTAAAGAAATGGACGCGAAATCTGACCATTTACATTATCAAAAACCCGAATTTGTGAAGGTGGAGCAGATGGTTTTGTGCGGTCCTGTTCCGCAGGATCATATGGTGCGAAAAAACCGGCGAAAATGGACAAAATCGCAAAAGTGAAAAGGATTGCAAGTCCGAGCCGGCCCCATACTCGCGAATAAAAGCGTCCATTTTTGATAAATCGTCCGGTCTCCATAGGCTTATGAGCGTTCGGCGTCAACCAGCCTTCTGTCATTTACTATCTGTAATAGTTCAGCGGAAAAATTCGCTACCCAAACTGCGAAACTGACAAATACGACGACCCCCATTACAAGGGGAATATCCCGATTCCGGACGGCTGTAACAGTCAATGAACCGATTCCTTGCAGTCCGAATACGGTTTCGGCGATAACGGATCCGCCGATTAAGGCACCGACAGAAAGCCCTGTCAACGTAATTATTGGATTCAAAGCATTTCGAAGGGCATGACGTAGTATTATAGTGGTCTCGTCCAATCCTTTTGCCCTCGCAGAAACGATATAATCCTGTTGCAATGCGGTTTGCAGGCCCCGCTTTGATTGAGCTAAAAACATGGCAATAAAGGGCGGCGTCAGGGAAATTGCCGGCAAAAATAACCCGCCGGCAGCGGGTAAGTTAATTAAATAAACAGTAATTGCCAAAATCATCAAAGATGAAACAATAACGGGCAATGACGCTGTTACCAAAACACAAATTTCTACGAAAGAATCCAATAGCCAATGCCTGTATCTGACAGATGCGAAAGCGAGAACAGACGATACAAAAAGGGCAATAACAAGAGTCAAGGCAGCCAGCTTAAATGTTTCTTTAGCACGCGAAAGAACAAGAGACGTAACCGGGAGCCTAAGGCTGATCGAATCTCCGAAATCTCCTTTTGCGGCGTTGGCAGCCCATTCTAAATAGCGTTGTGAAACCGGACGGTCCAGCCCATAGATATCCCGCAGACGACGAATGGTTTCTGTCGAAATATTAGGGTTGTCGCTAAGTCCTGCAAGTGAATCGCCCCCGGCTGCATCCAGAAGCCGAAAAGCAACCGCCGATACCACGACAAGCATAAGGGCCAGTTGAATGATTTTGCGAATAAAGAGTTTCAACACGAGAGATAGCGGCCGTTTGTACAATGGTGAAAACGCAAACGTATTGTTTCCCATCTGCGATTGAAATGCAACGAAAAAGGCGATAAACTTTGAATCGATTCCTTCGGCCTCCCACGATCTCCCGCACAGATCGCCTTTCAAAACTTATGAAGTTTATTATCCGTATAACGGCCCTACTGGTTTTGGTTTCAGCTTTTTTATTGACAGGATGTAATTCAAAGCCCTCACCCGATTCAGCTGACGAATCAGGAAAACAGCCGAAAATCGGCGGCTCCATAACCTACAGGTTGTCCGGGCCGGTTACTTCACTCAATGTCCTTTTGGCTCAGGATGAACCAACCTTAATTGCGACTTTTTTTCTTTTGAACTCACGGATTGTTTCATTTGACCCTGTGCGACAAGTTTATAAACCGTCGCTGGCGAATTCCATCAGTGTTTTAGATGATGGTCGAACTGTAGAAATTCAACTTCGGGAGAATATTTTATTCTCAGACGGCAAGCCGATTACATCAGAAGATGTAATTTTCTCCCTGGAGGCAATTTACGACCCGAAATCGCGTGCAGATGCTTTTCGTGACTCAATGCTCATAGGCGGTAAGGCAATAATTGCCGAAAAAATAGATGACCGCCGCATCCGCTTTATATTTCCCGATAAAATCGCTTCGCCGGAAAACTATCTGGAAAACCTGTTTGTTTTGCCAAGCCACATATTAAAGCCGGCAAAGGAAAATGGCACTTTGGCTGAAGTATGGAAAATAGATTCTGATCCTTCCGGCGTTGTTTCATGCGGTCCTTTTATTGTCGAATCTGTTACTCCAGGAGAGAAACTGATACTCAGGCGGAATCCGAATTATTGGCGAAAGGACGATGAGGGACATAAGCTGCCCTATTTGGACCAATTAGTTTTGGAGACAATTCCCGATTTAAATAACGCATATGTTCGATTGGGACAGGGAACTTTGGACATCATAGATAGATTGCGGCCTACGGATTATGCAGCGATAAAATCCGCCGGCGGAGTTGTACGCGCAGTTGACCTGGGGCCGGGTTTTTCGACCGATCACATCTGGTTCAATCTTAACCCCGCGACTGCAGATGGTAAATCACGGTTGGATACGCCAAAGTATAAATGGTTTACAGATAATCGTTTCAGGAGGGCGGTTTCCTATGCTATTGACCGTGAATCCATTGCAGCTAACACTTTGCAAGGGCTTGCGACACCACTTTATGGTTTTGTGACACCCGCGAATCGTGTTTGGCTGGATCCCGAACTTCCTAAAACACAGTTTGATCCTGAGCAAGCAAAGAGACTTTTGTCAGACGCAGGTTTTCAGATTAAAAATGGTACGGACAATTCATTGGAACTTATAGACACCGCAGGCAACAAAGTAGAATTCACCCTGGCAGTTCAAAGCGAAAATGAACAGCGGAAGTTGATTGCCGCCGCTGTTCAAAGAGATTTAGCTCAAATTGGCATAAAAATGAATATCGCAACTGCGGATTCAGCTACCATTTCGCAGCTTTGGGCAAAAACATTCGAATACGACGCTATTCTTCAAGGCCTGGCTGTTACAGGCATTGATCCATCAGCTTATGCCAACTTTTTATTGAGTGGGGCAGGAGTCCACCAGTGGCATCCGTTGCAAAGGCAGCCGCAAACAGACTGGGAGGCGAAAATTGACAATCTTTACGCCGAACAGGCCAAAGAAAGCATTCTGGAAAAGCGGCGGGAAATCTTCTTTTCGATACAAAGAATAATTGCCGATGAGATGCCAATAATCCCGATTGCCGCGAGGCACATTACGTCTGCAAGCAACTCCAGAATAGGTAATTATGAACCATCTGTTCTAATTCCTTACTCTCTTTGGAATGCAGATCAGATATTTGTCAGATAATAATCCCCTACGGTTGGTTTGCCGTAGTATTTTTCAACTCCGGAGCAGTGTGGGTGTTTTTCGGCCTTACCGTCCCTGACTGCTTTTGATCGTAAAATCTACAGCCCTCGAGACATCTCCGGAAACACGGTAAATATATCTGCCGAGCGGCAACCCGTCCATGTATATTCTTCTATTTTCGGCTACAGCAACCAGATTGCCGTTGTTATCATATAGTTCAAATCTCAGACGTTCATTTCCGTGATTCTGATTGATTTTTGCGTCAATAGTAGATCGACGCAGTTCAAACGGAACATCAACAAATATTTGGCCTGGCATAATAGTGCCGGAAAATCGCTCGTCAAATCGACCACGATTGTTTTCCTCCGGGCTTGGCGTCGGAGTCGGACTTGGTGACGGAGTCGGGCTTGGTGTCGGAGCCGGGCTTGGCGTCGGAGTCGGACTTGTTGACGGAGTCGGACTTGGTGACGGAGTCGGACTTGGTGACGGAGTCGGACTTGGCGTCGGGGTTCCTGTTCTTCCAACTGTGAAATCTGAACCGGCAGCTGTATCAGAATTTAGCAACAAACCGCCGGAGAGTGATGAGCCGATGAGTATCTGTGAGCGGGCCTGTGTAGCGGTTGAAGTAGAACCGCGGACGTCAAAACCGACAGCCGCATTGATTTTCTCAATACTCAATTTGATACTAATTTCATTGCCGTTAATCTGGCCAAAATCTGCATTACCCAGCGTTTGCTGATTCTGCGTTCCGGTTGCTAATGTTGTGATCTTCCCGTATTTAAAAGTCGTAATTGTTTCATCAACAGACGCGGTTACAAAGATCTGAGTGTTGCCGAAGGCTGATTGCATCGTCCAACGCATATTTGGCGTTCGAACAGATGCATCAGTTACACGCAGACTATATACCAATTGATCTGAAGCGGCGTCATAACTGAAAAAGCCTTCCCGGATATCCTGAGCTGTTGTGCCAAGCTGGTCATCTGCCGGATCGGTAATTTGTGGAGCGTTGGGGTCGTTAACCGGAAATAGATTTACCGGATGGGGTACGGAGGTAAGTGACATCGCCATCCTAACAGCATTATGAGCATCTACATAGCCTGCACCAACGACCCGTTCCTCGTATGGCATCGGTGTCGCAGTTTGCCGGAGAATACTCACCACCTGATCAGGGGTCAGAAGCGGGTTAGCCTCCAACATCAAAGCTACAATACCGGATACCTGCGGAGTTGAAAAGCTTGTTCCCTGCGAGGTTGTGTAATAGGGCAACAATGCAGGTGGAATTGTGGTGAGGTCATTAGAACCGACAAAAAGCGGGATTGTTCCTGCCAGATTTGTCACTCCGGGTCCCTTTGAGCGGGTGCTTTTGATATCTACACCTGATCCCGTGATATCCGGCCGCAGATTGGGCGGGATAGTTGGATCTGCCGGTTGTCCGGCGGTATCGCTACCGGTCCCGTTATCGTTTCCCCGCGATGAAAAAGTTGCCGGTGTGCCAAGACCTCGTTTTTCTGCTGCAGCGAAGGAAATGACCCATGGGGCTACGGAAAAAGGATTGATGGCATCAGGAATATCACCGTCATTTCCGGCTGCAAACACAACAACAATGTTTCTGTCGTGCATTGCACGGGTTGCCACGTTTATGGGATCGTTCGGATCATAAGGAAGATCCGCAAGAGTTGTTCCATAGCTATTATTGCAGACGCGGATATTGTAGCGAAACTGATTTACCAGCGTATAATCCATTGCCTGAATTATCGCAAACGTTGATAGGCCAACGTCATTTCCTGCCGTAATACCTATTAGTTTCGATCCCGGTGCCATTCCCTTGAAAAGACCGCCGGAGGCCGCACCACTTCCTGCGACGATGCCGGCTCCGAATGTACCATGACCTCCCTCTGCGTCTGTCATAGGATTATTTTCTACCGGCACGATGGGCACAAAGCCGTTAGGAAAATTTAAAGGTACTTCGGCGGTTGCGAAAAAGACATTTTGAATGACTGTTTGTCCAAGTTGTAAATCAGGATGCGTGGCATCAATTCCGGTATCAATATATGAGACACCTATGTTTTTACCGCTAAATGGCAATCCATTGTTTATTGCGGTAACTTCCTGATCCCGAATGAGATTCTCAACTCCTGAAATTGTTCGACTCTCAAGGTCGAAAAGACGAAATAATCTGTTCGCATAAAGTGATTTTACGCCCGGCTTGCTTTTAAGAGCATTCAACTGGGACAAATTTATCCGCGTCAAGACCATGGGCAGATACTCGGTAAGATAGCCACCCGTAATTCCGAGAGAGCGAAGCATTGTCAACTCAGATGCTGCCGGCTTTCGTTCAAATGTTATTATCACAGGGGTTAACGACAACGGGGCAGCATTTACCTGCTCATTCAAGCGACGATCTACTGTAGCTGCGTAAGCAGACATTACCAGGCCAATTAGCAAAATCAGGAAAAAAACTATCCGGTTAACCAGCATTTTCATAGGTACCTCCGCATTATGAAACTAGCATCGGGGTCTTGAGCGTTACTTGAATAAATCTTGAAATGCAGCGAGCCAATAAAAAAGGCGAATCGAACTTAAATCGATTCGCCTCTCAAGTGGACCTTCCCTATTCAGGGGCTGTCCATAAAGTTAAGAATAAATTCCTATTGGAGTCTGACAATGCTAACTTGCTTTGTCAGTGGATTTACAGTAAAGCGGAAGAGACCGGAAACCATACCGGTTGTAGCATTAGATATGCTGCTGTTTCCGGATGTCCTTGTCCCGGCGTTTTCGTTTGGTGAACCTTGTGGCAACAATTGATTTGATACTATCTGGTATGTTGAGGGCCCATTCAAAAATCCGAGAACCCGAAATATATAGGTAGTATTCGGTTGAACTGCCGCAGAAACAAATTCGTTTGCGGTAGCCCCGGCTGACCTCATTAGTATCTGACCATTTGCCGTCCGGAGTTCGAAATCGAGATCTACAGCAGTTGAAGAGCTCAATATACCTTCAAGGGCAATCGCATCCGATTTTGTTACAACCGGAATATCATCCCATGTGATGCCTTTGAATCGAGGATCGCCCCAGGTGACTGCCGCATCTAGAGCCGGCTCACCAGCCAGAAGGGTTCCTGTTGTGGTCTCAGTGTAAATTGAATAGGTAACCGGTGCGGGTGGCAGGGAAGTCCCATCACCATTTTGAGAGCCGTTACCGATTGTCGATCCGGCGAATGCATTGCCATAAATGCGTGCATCGAAGCTGAACATCTGCGCCATCGGGTCGTTAAATTCTAACCGTTTTGGCAACGATTGTTGCCCCAATGAAAGTGTTTGGTTGTAAATAAATGTGTTTCCGCTTGCATCTGCGTTACGGACGGTGACTGTCGGGTTAGATATGCTGACAATTTGAAATTCAAGCGGAGCATAAATTGTTTTGTCTGAAGAAAAGGCTCCACGGGCATTGGTCAGGCGATTGTCGAACGCCATAATGCCATTGTTAAATGAGATGTTCGAAATTGCCGAATCTACCTGTGCCGTCAAATCCTGACGAGATTTAAGCGGACGAGATGTGCCCGAAAGACCAGACCAGCCAAGCTGTCCCGACTGATTTACGCCAATGGCACGAACAACATACTCGCTATCAAATAAATCGCTAAGGCCGGCGGGAGCGAAGACCTCCTGAATTTTTCCCTTGTCTTCGTAGGTTTGCAGATTGCCGTCAACAAACGCCACATGGCGAAAGCCGGTTGTCACAGAGTCGCCATCGAGAAACTCGCGTTTCCCATTTGGCTCACGACGTCCGGCGAATGTGATTTTTCGTTTTAATACCTGATAAGCAATGGCTCCCGGCACAGAATCCCATCGCACACGCAAGCTTTTTGGTGTAGCAGTTTCGACCCGCACGTTTTGTGGGACGGCGGGCGCTGCCTGATTGCCTGTGAATTCCGAGACCTGGGTTGAAATTGTGGCTTTACCGCCGGATACTTCCCTGGCGTTTATGCCGAGCTCTTTTGCAGCAAAGATCTGTTCAATCATCGCGCGATGTTTTCCAGGGGCCGCTGCGTTTGTGCTGTCCGACGGATACAGAAGCTGGTCTGCAACGATCATCGCATCGCGGGCTTTAACCATTGTATCCGGTGCAGTTGTTCCCAGGATATACATAGAACCGAGGAAATCGCGTTCAAAAATATTTGTACCGCGGGAAATTTTCTTTTCCGGACGCCCGTCCTTTGGTCTTGGTCGCTTAAAGGTTGAGTTATCCGGATAAACCCGGTTTAGCATTTCACGGATATCCCACATTGTTGACATATAGATTTCTCCGTCATAATGCTCTTCAAATTCACCTGCGCCTCGAGTTCCGATGTCGGAATACTTTAAGGTTGATCGGGCACTTCGAATGTAGGCAATAGAATCAGGATCACGGTTCAATTCCCGATATCTTTGCCTTAATTTGAAAGCATTTACAACGTAGTCACCAAGACTTGGGTTGTCAGTAATCGTAAATGCCCACATATCTGCCTGGCCTTCATTTAGTGCACTACCTTCCGTTCCTTCGAGCCCGGCAATGGGGGACGTAATCGCATGCATGCCTTCGTGGTAAGGAACCGTCCCCTCCAATGCCAGATCATTGAATAAAAAGCCGTGTCCATAAGATGTCGGATTGACAACTACCGGTGACTTTGCACCTGTAACGGCCTCTATCAGGCTCGTCAGATTGAGAGCAAATGCATTGTCAAGCCCGAGTACCTTTTGGGCCAGTTCCGGATCGGTCGGGCTCGGTAATTTACCGTTAGCTGCGTCGAGGGCGATATAGATATTCGGGATATGAACTGTTGCCGGCAGCGGCGTAGTTTTGTTTGGATAATTGTCCGGAAAGGCTCCACCGCCTATAGACGTATTATCGCCGCCAATATGGAGATAATCTACGTATTCGAGCAAATAGGTGACGAAGAAAAACGCATTTATTTCGTCCTGATGCTCGGCGGGTTCTGCAAATTGGTTTTGTTCGTTAGTGCGACCTTCAAATGCAGCCGGATCGTCCTTTCTGAAGTGCCAGGTACCGAGTCCGGCCTGCAAAAATGGTTGCTTGGTTGCGAGTGCATTGTTGACGACGGTATGAGTACCCGTGAGCGTTCCGTTTAGTCCGGTGACGCGGTTCTGCGGATCGAAGGCACGGAGTGTTACACGTTCCTGACCGCATGGCGTCGGGCCCAGCGGGCCCTGGCAAGTGCTTATAATGCCCTGATCCTTGAGTTCCTGTGTTATGGTCGGATATTTAGGGAATATGTCAGCTGTTTCCTGACCCGGAGCAGTCTGAAAATTGACGTAATCCTTTCGCAATACGATCTCACCGTTATGTGCATCAACCCCGACAAGATAAAGGCCGAACGGATTGGTTGAAAATCTTGCAACCTTCCAGACAAGTCGATAACCGTTAGATGTAGGATAAATACCAAGTTGTGGTTCGATATTATTTACTCCCGCAGCCTGCTGTGATAAAAGGTCCAGACCTGGTTGTAATAGATTGGATACGTAGGTCGGTAGGCTTACGCGAAAACGATTCAGATCTGCCTCTGCCGCAGCCTTTGCCTGATCAGCGGATATAGCCGGTTGCGTATTAACACTGACGTCACTGAAAAACGGTCCCGAAAGCATTACGATCTGATTGTTGCCATTCATCACAATGCCTATCCCACCGTTGATTACCGGAATATCGTTAAAGGTCTGCTGAAATCGGAACAAATGCCCACCTAGAGCATCGGTCTGGCTAAACAATTTGAAGCTATTGGTTTCCGATAATCCGAAGAGTGCAGAGTTTTCGCGAATAAAATTTTGAGCGGCCTCGAGAGGAGTGCCGGGAAGCG
>Ga0073934_10010162_pt1 | contig 11767 bp, 11 predicted proteins | sample LarsenN4metaG_FD_76834 | JGI IMG/M metagenome (GOLD analysis project Ga0073934, IMG submission 76834) | Hot spring sediment bacterial and archeal communities from British Columbia, Canada, to study Microbial Dark Matter (Phase II) - Larsen... ... | reverse complement strand
GCGGCTCCTGCAGCGTCGCGGGCAGGAATGCTTCGACCTTCCTTTCGAATTTCAGCAGGGGTGCCGTCGCTTGCCGCTGGCGCGGGCCGGCGTGGCAATCCCTTGATCGTCCTCGTCCAGGGCGCACTTGCCGGGACGGACACGGATCGGGAGAATCGCCACCATCCGCACTTGAAAGGAGGATGGCATGCGGGTTGACGCAATTAGCATCGGCAGCACTCAGGGCTTTGCGGCGTGGGCGGACATGGTCGCGGCTGCGGCGACCCGCGGCCCCGGTCTCGAGCGGCTCGTGGCGGTCGCCGGTTCGCCGAGCACCGTCGGCGAAGTGCTCGGCGCGATCGCGGAATCGGGCCTGTCCGAGAGCACCCAAGTGAAACTCTCGGAAATGGCGCTCGCGCTTTTTGCGCTCGATTCGCGCGAGGACCGCTCGACGTTGAGCGAGCTCGCCCAAGCGCTCCTCGTCGCCCTGATCCTCGAGCTGCTGGATAACGATCGGCCCGCATCGTGAGCGCCGTCGGCGCCGTCTCGCAGACCGCGCTCCTGCCCGGCGGGGGTGGAGGCGCGTTCGCGCGGGCGCTGCGCGACCCGCGCGTGGTTCGCGCGGCCAAGGCGCTCGACATTGACCTGCAGGATCCGGGTGCGCTGAACGCGCTGCTCGATCGCACGCGCAGGCTGATCGGTCAGGTCGCCCCGGCGGAACCTGCCGAGGCGACCGCGCTCGCCCCGGCCGCGATCCGGGCCGCACCGGGAGCGGTCCTCGACAGCTACGTGCGCCACGCGATCCGCACGTACGAGTCCGTCTCGCGTCTGATCTGAAAGGCGGGTTCGGACGCGAGTCTGACCCCGCTTACGGCGCGATCAGCGCGCCTCGATCGGCACGTATTCGCGCGGTGCCGGGCCGTTGTAGAGGGTGAGCGGGCGGATGAGGATGTTGTTTTCCAGCTGCTCCATCACCTGCACCGTCCAGCCCGGCACGCGGCCGACGGCGAAGATGGGAACGAAGAGGTCCTCGCGGATCCCGTTCAGGTAGTAGACCACCCCGGCGTAGAAGTCCACGTTGACGTTCACGCCGTGGCGCGCGTAGGGCTTCATCGCCTCCACGAGCGCCTGCAGGATCTGATACCAGTGCGGCTGGCCCATCTCGCGCGAGAGCCTTTCGACGCCCGCGCGCATGTGCCGCGCGCGCGGGTCCTCGGCGCGGTAGACGCGATGGCCGAACCCCATCACCGGTTCCCGCGCCGCGCGCTTTCGCTTGACGTACTCGGCGGCGTTCGCCGGGTCGCCGATCTCCATCGCCATCTTCATCACGTTCTCCGCGGCGCCGCCGTGCGCCGGACCGGACAGCGCCGCCACCGCCGCGGTGATCGCCGCATGCAGGTTTGCTTCCGTTCCCGCCACCACGCGGGCGGCGAAGGACGAGGCGTTCGAGCCGTGCTCGGCGTGCAGGATCATGTCCACGTCCATCAGCCGCGCCGCCTCGGCGCTCGGGCGCGCGCCCTTCAGCATCCAGAGGAAGTTGGCCGCGTGCGCGAGCGTCGGGTCGGGCGCGACCGGTTCGCGGCCGTTGCGGATCGCCTCGTGCGCCGCGACGATCATCGGCACCTGGGAGGTGAGGCGGATGCCCTTTCGCAGCGTCGCCTCCAGCGAGTTGTCGGCCGTCTCCGGATCGAAGGCGGCGAGCGCCGAGACGGCGGTGCGCAGCACGTCCATCGGATGGGCGTCCTTCACTGTCCGGACGACCTCGTAGATCGGCCCCGGCAGCACGCGCGCGGCTTTCAGCTCGGCGTCGAAGGCTTGCAGCTGCGCCCGCGTGGGCAGTTCGCCCTTGAGCAGCAGGTAGCAGGTTTCCTCGAACGTCGAGCGCTCGGCGAGGTCGTGAATGGAATAGCCGCGGTAGCGCAGCTCGCCCGCGCGGCCGTCAATGAAGCACACCCGCGAGCGGTCGAAGACCACGTCCTTCAGCCCGCGGTGGATCTCGATTTTCGCTTCCTGTTCGCTCATTTTTTACCCGGCAGAGAAGCCGCCGTCCACGAAAAGAATCTGACCCGTAATGTAGTCCGAGGCGCGGCTGGCGAGAAACACCGCCGCACCGGTGAGGTCGGGCAGCTCGCCGTTTCGCCCGATGAAGGTGCGCTCGGCCATCGCCCGCCAGCGCTCGGGGTCGCTCGCGACCGGCGCCGTGAGCGCGGTGGCGAAGAACCCGGGCGCGATCGCGTTCGCCGTCACGCCGTAGCGCGACCAGGCCTCGGCCTGCGCGCGCGTGAGCTGCGCAAGGCCGCCCTTCGATGCGCCGTAGGCGCCGGAGTTTCCGAAGGCGCGCACCGACTGCAACGACGCGATGTTGATGATCCGGCCCCAGCGGCGCTCGATCATCGCGGGAACGAGCTTCTGCGCGAGAAAGAAGGGCGCGTCGAGGTTGAGCCGCAGCGTCGCGTCCCAGTCGGCCTCGGTGATCTCCAGCATCGGCTTGCGGATGTTGATGCCGGCGGCGCAGACGAGGATGTCGGGCGCGCCGAAAAAGCGCGGCGCCTCGGCGGCGCAGCGAGCGAGCGCCGCGCGGTCGGCGAGATCGCACACGAGCGTCGCCGCGGCGCCGCCGGCGTGCTCGATTTCGCGGCGCGCGGCCTCAAGCTCGTTCGCGCGGCGTGCGACGAGCACCGCGCGCGCGCCGGCCGCGGCGAGCGCACCGGCGATCGCGCGACCGATTCCGGAGCTTCCGCCGGTCACCAGCGCAATACGGCCATCGAGGCGAAAGAGGTCGAGCGGGCTCACTGCGCAGGCGGCGTGCCGCGATCGAAGGCTTCGCCAGGAAAGTAGCGCGCAAGGCGCGCGTCCGCGGTGCGTGCATGCGCCTCCATGCCTTCGAGCCGCGAGATGCGCGCGGTCACCTGCGCGACGTCGCGATTCGCCTCGCGCGTCATGCGCTGCCAAGTGACCGTCTTGATGAACTTGTGCACCGAGAGACCGCCCGAGTAGCGCGCCGCGCCTTTCGTGGGGAGGATGTGATTCGGTCCCGCGGCCTTGTCGCCGTAGGCGACCGTCGTCTCCTCGCCGAGGAAAAGCGACCCGTAGCAGGTGAGGTTCGCGAGCCACCAGTCGAGATCGCGCGCGTGCACTTCGAGGTGCTCGGCGGCATAGCGGTCGGAGACGCCCGCCGCTTCCTCGCGCGTGTCGCAGACGACGATCTCGCCGTAGTCGCGCCAGGCGGCCGCGGCGCCGTCGCGCGCCGACGGGGGCAGCGCCTCGATGAGCCGCGGCACAAGGCGCTGGACCTCCTCGGCGAGCGCCCGCGACAGCGCGATGAGCCATGCGGGCGACTCCGGCCCGTGCTCGGCCTGGCCGACAAGGTCGGTGGCGACCAAAAGGGGATCCGCCGTGTCGTCGGCGATGACCGCGATCTCGGTGGGCCCGGCGAGCACGTCAATGCCGACCTTGCCGAAGAGCGCGCGCTTCGCTTCGGCGACGTACTTGTTGCCCGGCCCGACCACGATGTCGGCGGGCTTGCCGGTGAAAAGGCCGAAGGCGAGCGTCGCGATCGCCTGCACGCCGCCCAGGGTCAGGATCACGTCCGCACCCGCCACCTTCATCGCGTAGAGCACGTGCGGATGGATGCCCTCGCCGCGATACGGCGTGGAGCAGGCGATCACCGTCGGGACGCCGGCCGCCTTGGCGGTGGCGACGCTCATGTAGGCCGAGGCGATATGCGCGTAGCGGCCGGTGGGCACGTAGCAGCCGGCGACGTTGACGGGAATCAGCCGCTGGCCGGCGACCAGGCCGGGCCGAATCTCGACCGAAAACTCCCGCAGCGAGTCGCGCTGCGCGGCGGCGAAGCGGCGCACCTGCTCGGTCGCGAACTCGATGTCGCGCTTCACCGCGGGCGATATATCGCGCGTGCGGCGCTCGACTTCGCCGGGCGCGAGCACGATCTCGCCGGTCCACCCATCCAGCTTCGCCGCATATTCGCGCACCGCCGCCTCGCCGCGGCGCTCGATTTCGGCGAGCATTTCCTCCACCACCTTGCGCGCGGCGCCGGTTTCGGTCTCCGGGGTCTTCGCCGCCTTCTTCAGGTACTCGATCGCCATCGCGGCACCTCGCTACTTCGTGTAGAGCACGCCCGGCAGCCAGAGCGCGAGCTGGGGGAACATCATGACCAGGGCGAGCCCCGCGAGCTGCAATCCCATGAACTGGATCATGCCCTTGTAGATGTCGGAAAGCTCCCATTGCGGGGCGACGCCCTTCAGGAAGTAGGCCGAGAGCGCGACCGGCGGCGAGAGCCACGCCGTCTGCAGGTTGACCGCGACCAGGATGCCGAACCAGGTGACGTTGAACCCCAGCTCCTTGACCATCGGCAGCATGATCGGCAGGAAGATGAGCACGATCGGCACCCATTCGAGCGGCCAGGCGAGCAGGAAGATCACCGCCATCAGCAGCACGAGGATCACCATCGGCGGCAGATCGAGGCCGAGCAGGGCCTCGGTCATCATCATCGGCGTTCCCAGCCGCGAGAACACCGCGCCGAAGAAGTTGGACGCCGCCACCAGGAACAGGATCAGGCACGACACTTCCAGCGTCTTCAGCACCGATTCGTAAAGGAGCTTCCAGGTGAGCCTGCGGTAGACGACGGTGAGAAGAAGCGACCCGGCGGCGCCGACCGCCGCGCCTTCGGTCGGCGTCGCGAATCCGAACAGGATCGAACCGAGCGAGGCGAGCACGAGCACCGACGGCGGCACCAGCCCCTGCATGAATTCCTTCACGATCTCCCAGCGGGAATCGGCGTGCTCCTCCTCCGGCAGCGCCGGCCCGAGCGCCGGGTTGAAGTAGCAGCGGACCATCGCGTAGATCGTGTAGATCGCGGCGAGCGCAAGGCCCGGCACGATCGCCGCGGCGAAGAGGTCGGTGACCGGCACGCCGATCACCGGCCCCATCACCACGAGCATCACCGAGGGCGGAATCAGGATTCCGAGCGTGCCGCCGGCGGTGATGATGCCGGCCGACATGCGCACGTCGTACTTCGAGCGGTCCATCGCTCTGGCGGCCATGATGCCGAGCAGCGTCACCGAGGCGCCGACGATGCCGGTGGCGGCCGCGAAGATGGTGGCGCAGAACATCACGGCGATATAGAGCGAGCCGTGCACGCGCGCGAGCGCGAGCTGCACCGCGCGAAAGAGCCGCTCGAGCAATCCCGCCTGCTCCAGCAGCAGCCCCATGAAGACGAACAGCGGCACCGAGGCGAGCGTCTGCTCGCGCATCACCTGGAAGAACTGGAACACCATGAGATGGAACACGGTGTCGCCGAATCCCGCGTAACCGAAGAGCAGCCCGAGGATGATGAGCGTGAACGCGATCGGGAAGCCGACGAAGATGCCGGCGAGCAGCGCGCCGATCATCCACAGGCCGATCGTCTCAGGGCTCATGGCTGACCAGCTCCTCCAGCGTCCGGTGCGCGGCGAGCCACCGTCCGGTGCGCAGCGCGTGGACGCATTTCAGGAACTCCGAGATCCCCTGCAGGAGCAGCAGCAGCGCCGCCACCGGAATCACCGCCTTCAGCGGGTAGATCACCGGCATCCACGAGCTGCCGACGGTGCGTTCGTCGCGCAGCCACGAGGCCCAGGCGAACTCCGCGCCCAGCCACAGGAACACGGCGATCCCGGGGAAGAAGAGCAGCAGATAGCACAGCGCATCCACGGTCGCCTGCGTGCGCACCGACCAGCGCTGGTACAGGAAGTCGGTGCGGATGTGCGCGCCGCGGTACAGCGTGTAGGCGGCCCCGAGCATGAACAGCGCTCCGTAGAGCATGTAGCTGATGTCGTAGGCCCACTGCGTCGGCGTGGCGACGTGCCGGATCGCCACCTCCCAGGTCATCGTCGCGATGAGCGGCAGGATCAGCCAGGCGACGATCCGGCCGGACCACGCGCTCAGGGCGTCGATCGCCCGGATGGCGCGCACGAGCTTCCCGTTTTCTTCGTTCATCGTCGTTACCGGAAAAAAGAGAGGCGGCACCGGGCCGCCTCTGGGGTGCGTCCCCGGCGGCGTGCTACTTGCCGCCCTTCAGGTGCGCCTCGGCCACCGAGGTGTTCAGCTTCTGGATGCTCACCCAGTAGGGCACCACATCCCGCGCGAACGCCGCCTGCGAGTCGAGCACCTTCTTGAAGAAGGGATTTTTCGCGGCGTTCTCGTCCATCACCTTCTTCGCCGCGGCCATGAAGGCCGGGAAGTACTCCGCCGGCGTGTCGTGCACCTGCACGCCGTGCTTGGTCTTCAGTTCGATCAGCGCGAGCGCGTTGGCGCGGATGCGGTAGGCGATGGACTCCATCATCGAGGCGATGGTGGCGCCCTCGAAGATCGCCTGCACGTCCTTCGGCAGCCGGTTCCAGAACGTCTTGTTGATGTAGATGTCGGCGTTCACCGTGTTCTGGTGCAGCCCCTGCAGGTAGTAGTGCTTGAAGGCGCGATGAAAGCCGTAGGCGAGGTCGGTCACCGGGCAGCACCACTCGGCGGCGTCGAGCACGCCGCGCTCGGCCGATGGGATGATCTCGGCGCCGGGCAGCGCGATCGCGGCGACGCCCATCTCCTTGTAGATCGCGCCCGGTATGCCGGGCGGCGTGCGAAAGCGCTTCTTGCGCAGGTCGTCGAGCGAGCGGATCGGCTCCTTGAACCAGCCGAGCGCCTCCGGACCGACCGGTTGCACGATGAAGCCGACGACGTTCACCTTCAGGTGCTGCTCGAAGAGCTCGCGGTACAGCTCCTTGCCCCCGCCGTCGAGATACCACGACACCCACGCGAGCTGGTCCATGCCGAGGCCCGAGCCGCCCGAGGGCGAACCGAAGAGCATCGCCGCCGGATGCTTGCCCGACCAGTAGTGGGTCCAGGCGAAGCCCGACTCGACCAGCCCCTTGTCCACGGCGTCGAGGATCTCGAAGGCGCCCACCACCGCACCGTCGGGAAGCACCTCGATCTTCAGGCGCCCGTTGGTCATCGCGTCCACGCGCTGCGAGAACTTCTGCAGCATCTTGAATTCGTCGGCTGCGGCCGGGACCGCGGTCTGAAGCCGCATCCTGAAACTTTGCTGTGCGGCCGCCAGACCCGGCAGCAGCATCGCGACGAACGCGACGGCGCTCGCGCGCCGCATCCAAAGAGCGATCCGATCCATGGCGTCTCCTCCCTTGGCAGATGTGAATGAAAGCGCTTGCATAAACTATTTTTCTATGTCGTCGCCGTCAAGCTGCGGTGCAGCATGCAAATTCTGAAAACGTTTTCATTGTTGGTGCTAGATTTCGGCCCGATGGCACGGGGACCGCATCCCAAGCTCTCGGATGTCGCGCGCGCGGCGGGGGTGTCGCTCGCGACCGCCTCGCGCGCGCTGGCCGAGCCGGCGCTCGTGCGCCTGCGCACGCGCGAGCGCGTGCGTGCGGCGGCGGCGATGCTGGGCTATGTGCCGCACGGAGCGGCGCGCGCCCTGGCCACGCGGCGTTCGCGCACGGTGGGCGCGGTGTTTCCGCCGGTGGACAACCCGATTTTCGCGGCCGCCACCCAGGCGCTCGCGCATGAACTCGCCGCCTCCGGGTACACGCTGCTCCTTGCCACGCACGAATACGACCCTGCGGCCGAATGCGAGGTGACCCGAACGCTGCTTGAGCGCGCGGTGGACGGGCTGGTGCTCGTCGGCCTGGATCACGACCCGGCGCTCTACCGGATGATCTCGCAGGCGGGCGTGCCCTACGAGCTGATGTGGTCGCTCGATCCGTCCGGCTTTCACCCCTGCGTCGGCGTCGCGCACCGCATCGCCTCGGTGCGCGCGACCCAGCACCTGCTTGCGCTCGGTCATCGTGAGTTCGCCGTGCTCGCCGGTCGCACCGCGCACAACGACCGCACGCGCGAGCGGCTGGCCGGCGTGCGCGAGGCGCTCGCGGCGCGCGGGATCGAGCTGCGCGCCGAACGCGTGGGCGAGGCCGACTTCGCCCTGCCGGCGGCGCGCGAGGCTTTCTCGGCGCTTCTTGACCGCGCACCCGGTTTCACCGCCCTCGTCTGCGGCAACGACGTGCTCGCGATCGGCGCGCTCGCGGAATGCGCCGCGCGCGGGATCGCCGTGCCGGGCGCGCTCTCGATCGTCGGTTTCGACGACATTGACATGGCCTCGGGCGTGACGCCGGCGCTCACCACGATCCGCGTGCCGGCCGCGGACATGGGCAGACGCGCGGCGGCGCGCATGCTCGCGCGCCTCGGCGGCGAGGCGGTCGCGCCGGTCGAGGAATTGCCGGCGACCCTGGTCGTGCGCGCGAGCACCGGACCGGCGCCGCGATGACCGTCTGGGACTACATCGTCGTCGGAGCCGGCTCGGCCGGTTGCGTGCTTGCCGAGCGGCTCTCGGCCGACGGTCGCCATCGCGTGCTGCTGCTTGAAGCCGGGCCGCGCGACCGCTCGATCTGGATCCATCTCCCGATCGGCTACGGCAAGACGATGTTCCACCCGGTCTACAACTGGGGCTTCTACACAGACCCCGAGCCGAACATGAAAGGCCGGCGCATCTACTGGCCGCGCGGGCGCGGGCTGGGCGGCTCTTCCTCGATCAACGGGCTCATCCACATCCGCGGCCAGCCCGAGGATTACGAGCGCTGGGCGGCGCTCGGCAACCACGGCTGGGGCTGGCGCGAGGTGCGGCCGTACTTCGAGCGCAGCCGCCTCGCCGCCTCGCCGATCGGCGAGCCGCACGAGCTGTTGGAGGCGATCATCCGGGCGGCGAACGAACTCGGCATCCCGCGCAACGACGACTTCAACGGCGAGCGCCAGGAGGGCGTCGGATACTATCGTCTCTTCACGAAAAACGGCCTGCGGTCGTCCAGCGCGACCGCCTACCTTCGTCCGGCGGAAAGGCGACCGAACCTGCGCGTCGAGACCGACGCGCACGCGACCCGCATTCTTTTCGACGGCCGGCGCGCCCGCGGCGTGCGCTACCGGCAAGGCGGCGTCGAGCGCGAGGCGCGCGCCGCACGCGAAGTGATCGTCTCGGCCGGCGCGCTGCAAAGCCCGCAGCTTCTGCAGCTGTCCGGCATCGGGCCGGGCGAGCTGCTGCAGTCGTTCGGCATCCCGGTGGTGTGCGATCTGCCCGGCGTGGGCGAAAACCTGCAGGACCACCTCCAGCTTCGCGTCATGTTCAAATGCACGAAGCCGATCACGACCAACGACGATCTGGCGAGCCTGTGGCGCAGGGTGCGGATCGGGCTCAAGTGGCTGCTGTGGCGCACAGGCCCGCTCGCGATCGGGATCAACCAGGGCGGGCTCTTCACCCGCGTCCTGCCGGAATCGGCGACGCCCGACGTGCAGTTCCACTTCGCGACGCTGTCGGCGGAGCTCGCGGGCGCGAAACCCCATCGGTGGTCGGGCTTCACCATGTCGGTCTGCCAGTTGCGGCCTGAATCCCGCGGCACGGTGCGCATACGCTCGACCGATCCGTTCGAACCGCCCTCGATGAGGCCGAACTATCTCGCGGCGGAGCTGGACCGGCGCTGCGCGGTCGAGGGCGTGAAGCTCGCGCGCCGGCTCGCGGCGACCGAAGCGTTGCGTCCCTATGTCGCCGAGGAATACCGCCCCGGCGCCGAGGCCCGCACCGACGAGGACCTGCTTGACTTCGCGCGCGAGCACGGCGCGACGATCTTCCATCCCGCGGGCACCTGCCGGATGGGGAACGACCCGATGGCGGTGGTGGACGAGCGGCTGCGCGTGCGCGGCGTGCAAGGCCTGCGCGTCGTGGATGCCGCGATCATGCCGACGCTCGTCTCCGGCAACACCCACGCGCCGGTGGTGATGATCGCGGAGAAGGCGTCCGACATGATCCTCGAGGACGCGGCCCGCGCGCCCTAGGCCGGGCGCAGCCCCAGGATGGCGCGCGCCTCGGCGGGCGTCGCCGGGCGCCGGCCGTAGCGTTCGCAGTGCTTCACGATCTTCTTCACCAGCTCGGCGTTGCTCGCCGCGAGCCGGTCGGGTTCGATCCGCAGGTTGTCCTCCAGGCCGGTGCGGCAGTGTCCGCCGCTTTCGAGGCACCACTGATTCACCTCCCACTGATGCCGGCCGACGCCGGCGGCGACCCAGGTTGCGCTCGGAAGGATCTCCCTCAGCTCGGCGCGCAGGAAGTCGAACACCTGCCGCCGCGCCGGCAGCGCGTTCGGGATCCCCATCACGAACTGCACGTGCGGCGGATCCTTGACCAGGCCCTTCTTCACGAGGGTCGCGGCGTTGTAGAGCATCGCCAGGTCGAAGACCTCGATCTCCGGCTTGATGTCGTACTCGAGCATGGTCCTCGCCAGCGACTCGACGAAGTCGGGCGGGTTTTCGTAGATCTGCGTGGCGAAGTTGACCGAGCCGGTGGCGAGCGAGGCCATGTCGGGCTTCAGGTACAGCATCGCGCCGCGCTTCGCCTGCTCGCGCCCGCGCCCGCCGGTGGAGAACTGCACGATCATGCCCGGACAGTGCTTGCGCACGCCTTCCTGCACGCGCGCAAAGAGTTCGGGGTCGGAGCCGGGCGATTCGTCGGGGTTGCGCACGTGGATGTGAACGAGCGACGCACCCGCCTCGTAGGCCTCGTGCGTGGATTCGATCTGCTCCGAAGGGGTCACCGGAACGGCCGGGTTGTCCTTCTTGCGCGGCACGGCGCCGGTGATGGCGACGGTGATGATGACGGGCTCGCTCATGGGCGCCTCCTTGCGGCAGGCCATTATTGCAAACGCTCCGGCGGTGTGCAAACATATTCCGAATTACGGAATTCCAGATTCCGATAAATGAAATCCCGTCCCGGCCCATCGCGGCGCCGGCGCGCCCGGCCCGCGGCAGAGGGTCCGCGTGCGCCGACGTACGAGGACGTCGTGCCCATCGTCGAGCTGATCCGCTCGGCGTCGCAGTTCAGCGAATTCCGCCTGCGCTCGGGCGACATCGAGGTCGAGGTTCGCCGCGCGACCTGGCGGTGCGACCTCGCCGGGTACCGCTGCGTGGCGGCCCCGGCCGTGGCGCCCCCGTTCCGGCCGGACGAACGGCCGTCGCCCGACGGGAAGTGGGCGCTCTACCTCGACGCTCACAACCTCTGGGTCCGCAACGTCCTCACGGGCGAACGGCGGGCCCTGACGACCGACGGTACCGATCGGAACGAGTACGCCGGGTACCTCGGGTCCAGCACCGAGTGGGTGACGAGGATCAGAACCGCGGCGCCGGCGCCCCCGCTCGCCCTCTGGTCGCTCGATTCGAAGCGAGTCCTGGCGCAGCGGATCGATCAGCGGCGAGTGCCGGACATTCACCTGCTGCAGTCGACTCACCCGGACGGGCTTCGGCCCAAGCTCTGGACGTTCCCCTACCCGTTCCCCGGCGACTCGCTGTCCCGCGGCACCTGGTGGATCTTCGACGTCGAAGCGGGTCGCGCCGTGCCCGCCGACGCGCCGCCGATGAACGTCCCGATGGTGCCCTTGCTCGAGTTCAGCGAGGCCTGGTGGGGCGACTCCGCCGGCACCACGGCCTACTACGTCGAGCGGGAACGCGGCGCCCGCGCCTGGTGGCTCAAGGCCATCGACGCCGCCACCGGCCGGACTCGAACGGTGGCGGAGGAACGGGGCGCGGTGATGGTCGAACCCGCCGCTTCCGTCGGCAATCCGCCCCTGCTCCGGGTGCTGCCGGGTGGACACGAGGTGATCTGGTACTCCCAACGGGACGGATGGTCGCATCTGTACCTGCTCGACGCGGCGACGGGCCGGATCAAGAACCAGATCACCAAGGGCGAATGGGTCGT
>Ga0073934_10010161_pt1 | contig 11768 bp, 13 predicted proteins | sample LarsenN4metaG_FD_76834 | JGI IMG/M metagenome (GOLD analysis project Ga0073934, IMG submission 76834) | Hot spring sediment bacterial and archeal communities from British Columbia, Canada, to study Microbial Dark Matter (Phase II) - Larsen... ... | reverse complement strand
GAGACCGAGGACGACCATGCGCGCACGATGAAGCTGATCGAGGACATCGGCTTCGACAGCAGCTTCAGCTTCGTCTACAGCGCCCGTCCCGGCACGCCGGCGGCGAACCTGGCCGACGACACGCCGCAGGCGGTGAAGCTGCAGCGCCTGCAGCAGCTGCAGGCGGCCATCGAGGCCCATGCGCGGCGCATCGGCGAGTCGCGGGTCGGCACGCTGCAGCGCATCCTGGTCGAGGGGCCCTCTCGCAAGGATCCTGCCGAACTGATGGGCCGCACCGAGTGCAACCGCATCGTCAACTTCGCGGGTGCAGCGCGTCTGGTGGGGCAGATGGTCGACGTTCGCATCACGCAGGCCTACCCGCACTCGTTGCGCGGCGACGTGGTGACGGCCGAGACGGTCGCGGTCTGACCGATCAGGCCTGCGCGCTGCGCAGGCCGGCCCACCACAGCGCGACCGATCCAGCCGCGAGCATCAGCGCGTAGCCAGCCATCTTGCCGTCGCGCCCGAAGATCACCAGCGCGGCCAGCAAGCCCAGGGCGCAGCCGCTGCTGGCCCAGGCCGCCAGCCGGACGAAGCCGGTTCGCCGCAGTTCGCGCCGCCACAGCAGCCGCGCCAGCGCGGCCGTGATCAGCCCGACGCCCAGCGCCGGGGCGAAGAAGTTCAACAGATGCCAGAGGGCGTCGAGGGGGCCCATTCGCCAAGGCGGGAGGTTCGTGGGAAGATGCGCGGCAGCTTGATGGTCATCAAGCTGGTACGGCCCGCCGCTGGGATGATCCAGGGCGACGGGAACGGAATTTTATAATCCGCGCATGAGCGTCTTCGCCCTCGGGCTGAACCACACCACCGCGCCGGTCGATCTGCGCGGCCGGTTCGCGTTCGCCCCCGAGCAGCTCGCGCCGACGCTGCAGGCCTTCCGCGAGAAGCTGCAGCGCACCGGCGAGGTGGCGATCGTCTCCACCTGCAACCGCACCGAGGTCTACGTGGGCGCGAACCCGTCGCTGCTGACCCCGGCGGTGGACTGGCTGGCCCAGCTCGGCGGCGTGAGCAGCCACACGCTGCGCCAGCATTCCTATGTGTTCGAGGGCAGCCAGGCGGCGCGCCACGCCTTCCGCGTGGCCAGCGGGCTCGATTCGATGGTGCTCGGCGAGCCGCAGATCCTCGGCCAGATGAAGCAGGCGGTGCGCGAGGCCGATTCCGCCGGCACGCTCGGCACCACGCTGCACCAGATGTTCCAGCGCAGCTTCGCGGTGGCCAAGGAGGTGCGCACCTCGACCGAGATCGGCGCGCACTCGATCAGCATGGCGGCCGCGGCCGTTCGCCTGGCCTCGCAGCTGTTCGAAGACCTGCGCGAGACCAAGGTGCTGTTCGTCGGCGCCGGCGAGATGATCGAGCTGGTCGCCACGCACTTCGCGGCGCGCATGCCGAAGGCGCTGGCCGTGGCCAACCGCACGCTGGAGCGCGGCGAGAAGCTCGCCGGCCGTTTCGGCGCCGAGGCGCTGCGCCTGTCCGACCTGCCCGCGCGGCTGGCCGACTACGACATCGTCGTCTCCTGCACCGCGAGCACGCTGCCGATCATCGGACTGGGCGCGGTCGAGCGTGCGATCAAGGCCCGCAAGCGCCGCCCGATGTTCATGGTCGACCTGGCCGTGCCGCGCGACATCGAGCCCGAGGTGGCGCGGCTGTCCGACGTGTACCTCTACACCGTCGACGACCTGTCGGCGCTGGTTCAGACCGCCGGCGAGAAGCGCCAGGCCGCCGTGCAGCAGGCCGAGGCGATCATCGAGCACGGCGTGCAGGGCTTCGAGCACTGGCTCGGCGAGCGCGAGGCGGTGCCGCTGATCAAGGCGCTGCACCAGCAGGCCGACGACTGGCGCCATGCCGAGATCGCCCGCGCGCGCAAGATGCTCGCCAAGGGCGCCGACGTCGACGCGGTGCTGGAAGCGCTCACCCGCGGCCTGACGCAGAAGATGCTGCATGGCACGATGGCGGAACTGCACGCCGCAGATGCCTCCCAGCGCCTGCAGCTCGCGCACACCGTCTCCAAGTTGTTCCTCCGCCAGAACCCGCGCGACCCCGCCGACGAGCGCGGTTAGCGATACGCTGAGACGCCGCCGGCCGCGCAGGGCCGGCTTTCTCGCCGGTGCACGCAGGGCACCGCCCTCCCCGCCTCAGCCGTCCCCATGAAAGAGTCCTTCCGCCAGCAGTTCGAGCGACTGGCCCTTCGCCTCGCCGAGCTCGACGCCACGCTGGCCGACCCGCGCATCGCCGCCGACATGAAGCGCTTCCGCGAGCTGACTCGCGAGCATGCAGAGGCGTCGTCCCTGGTCGAGCGATTCCGCCTGTTCGAGCAGCGCGAGCGCGATCTCGCGGCGGCGCAGGAGATGCTCGACGACCCCGAGATGGCCGCGATGGCGCAGGAAGAGATCACTGCGGCGCGCGCCGACGTCGACCGCCTCCTCGGCGAGCTGCAGGCGGCGCTGCTGCCGCGCGACCCCGACGACGCGCGCAATGCCTTCCTCGAGATCCGCGCCGGCACCGGTGGCGACGAATCCGCGCTGTTCGCCGGCGACCTGGCGCGCATGTACCTGCGACATGCCGAGCGCCGCGGATGGCGCACCGAACTCATGTCCGAGAGCCCCAGCGAGCTCGGCGGCTACAAGGAAGTGGTGATACGCATCGAGGGCGACGGCGCCTACGGACGTCTGAAGTTCGAGTCGGGCGGCCACCGCGTGCAGCGCGTGCCGGCCACCGAGGCGCAAGGGCGCATCCACACCAGTGCCTGCACCGTGGCCGTGCTGCCGGAGCCCGACGAGGCCGAGGAGATCACCCTCAACCCGGCGGACCTGCGCATCGACACCTTCCGCGCCAGCGGCGCCGGCGGCCAGCATGTCAACAAGACCGACAGCGCGATCCGCATCACCCACCTGCCCACCGGCCTGGTCGCCGAGTGCCAGGACGACCGCTCCCAGCACCGTAACAAGGCCAAGGCGATGGCGGTGCTGCAGGCGCGCCTGCGCGACAAGGAGCGCAGCGAGCGCGCCGCCAAGGAAGCCGCCACGCGCAAGGGGCTGATCGGCAGCGGCGACCGCAGCGACCGCATCCGCACCTACAACTTCCCGCAAGGCCGGCTGACCGACCACCGCATCAACCTGACGCTGTACCGCCTCCAGGCGATCATCGACGGCGATCTGGACGAAGTCATCGACGCGCTGCAGGCAGCACAGGCGGCCGAACAGCTGGCCGCGCTGGAAAGCGGCCAGTGAGAACGGTGCGCGAGGCCATTGGTGCGGCGCGGGCGGCCGGACTGGACCGTCTCGACGCGCAACTTCTGCTCGGCCACGTGATCGGCCGGGAGCGCGCCTGGTTGCTGGCGCATGACGACGAGCTGCTCTCGGCCGGGCAGCAGGCGCAGTTCGACGCCCTGGTGACGCGACGGCGCCAGGGCGAGCCGGTGGCCTACCTGCTCGGCGAGAAGGAGTTCCACGGCCTGGCCCTGCAGGTCGATGCGCGGGTGCTGGTCCCGCGGCCGGACACCGAGGTGCTGGTTGAATGGGCCGTGGAACTGCTGCGTCACGAACTGGGCGGCATCGAGCGCCCTTCGGTCGTCGACCTCGGCGCCGGCAGCGGAGCGATTGCACTGGCCGTCAAACACGACTGCCCGGCCGCCGCAGTCACGGCCAGCGATGCCAGCGCCGATGCGCTGGCCATGGCCCGGGTCAATGCGCAGCGGCTCGGTCTCGACGTCGAATGGAGGCACGGAAGCTGGTGGTCTGCGCTGCCAGGCAGGCAGTTCGATCTGGCGCTGTCCAACCCGCCCTACATCGCCGCCGGCGATGCGCACCTGAGGGCCTTGGCGGCCGAGCCGATCGCCGCGCTGACGCCAGGACCGAGCGGGCTGGAGGCGCTGGCCGAAATCGTCGCCGGAGCCGGCACACACCTTCGCCCCGGCGCCTGGCTGCTGCTCGAGCACGGCTTCGACCAGGACGAGGCGGTTCGAGAACTGCTGCGTGCCGCCGGCTTCAGCGACATCCAGACCCGCCGCGATCTCGGCGGCCAGCCGCGCTGCAGCGGCGGGCGCCGCTGGCCCTAGCCGCACCCCTGTGGCGCGATCGCGTCACCGGAAAGCGTGGCTTCTTGGCGGAAGTGGCCATGACACCACGCCCAGGGGGGGCTGTGTCCGCACAAGCCGCCGGTTGCGGCGTAGCATGAATCCAGCACTTCACGAGGAGCTGATCATGCAGACTGCCAAGTGGGTACTTACAAGTTCGCTGCTGATGGCCGCGCCGGTCATGGCCGGGCAAGGCGACGGCCTGAAGTGGCAGGACGACAGCCTGACTTGGGCACGCTGGCAGGCGCGGCTGGCGGTCAGCCAGCCGGCGCCGCTGTGGCGCGCCGGCTTCGGCGAGACGGACAGCCAGGGGCTCAAGCCGCGCAGCCTGAGCGTCATGGGCGACTACCTCTTCGCCCGCTCGCTGTCCGACGACGGCCGCGCCAGCGTGCTGCGCGCCACCAGCGGCCTCGTCGTCGGCCCCCGCCCCACGCTGTGGGCCGGACAGCCCGGCGGCAGCGCCGGGAACCTCGGCTACGACCGCGGGCCCTTCGCCGATCTGCGCGGCGAGGCGGGCGCCCTGCCCTATGTCGGCATCGGCTACAGCGGCCTCGGCGGACGCAGCGGCTGGAGCTTCAGCGCCGACTTCGGCCTGATGGCCCTGGGCGCCGGCAATGCCATCCGGCTGGGCCGCTCCGGCAGCTACCAGGGCTTCGACGATCTCGTGCGCGAACTGCGCCTGACGCCGGTGCTGCAGGTCGGCGCCAGCTACTCGTTCTGAACCTCGCCCGCCCGCGGGGCCTTGATCCAGCCCTGCGGCCGAGGCGGCGCGCATGCCGTATAACCTCGGGCTCTGTCCGATTCCTGCCCGACCCCGACCATGAGCGACGTCCAGACCCGCATCGACGAGATCGTCAAGAACAACCGAGTCGTGCTCTTCATGAAGGGCACCGCGCAGTTCCCCATGTGCGGCTTCTCCGGCCGCGCCGTGCAGATCCTCAAGGCCTGCGGCGTGAACGACCTGAAGACCGTCAACGTGCTCGAGGACGAATCGATCCGCCAGGGCATCAAGGAATACGCCAACTGGCCGACGATCCCTCAGCTGTACGTGAAGGGCGAGTTCGTCGGCGGCTCCGACATCATGATGGAGATGTACGAGTCGGGCGAACTGCAGCCGTTGCTGGCCGAATGACCGCCGCGCGGCGCGTCGTCGTCGGCATTACCGGGGCGACCGGCGCCGTCTACGCCGTGCGGCTGCTGCACCGGCTGCGCGAGGCCGGACGAGAGACCCACCTAGTGGCCAGCCCGGCCGGCGTGCTCAACGTGCACCACGAACTCGGCCTCGACCGCAAGGCGCTCGAGGCCCTGGCCGACGTCGCCTACTCGCCGGGCGACGTGGGCGCGGCGATCGCCAGTGGCTCGTTCGCCACCGAGGCGATGGTGGTGGCGCCCTGCTCGATGAAGTCGCTCGCGGCGATCGCGCACGGCATGGCCGACAACCTGCTCACCCGCGCCGCCGACGTCACGCTCAAGGAGCGCCGGCGCCTGGTGCTGATGGTGCGCGAGACGCCGTTCAATCTCGCCCACCTGCGCAACATGACGGCCGCCACCGAGATGGGCGCGGTGGTGTTCCCGCCCCTGCCGGCCTTCTATCACCGCCCGGACAGCATCGACGACCTGGTGAACGACAGCGTCGAGCGCGTGCTCGCGCTGCTCGGCGTCGGCGAAGCCGCGCCGAAGTCCTGGGGCGGGCTCGGCGCCGGCTGACTCAGCCGTCGGGGTGCAGCCAGGCCTTGCGCGCACCGAACACGGCGTTCGGGTACGGCGCGCGGCCGCGGCTGCCGTTGTAGCGACCGAGCGCCATGAACATGTCGCCGCGCTCGACCTCGAGGTAGTGGCGCAGGATCACGCAGCCGAAGCGCAGGTTGGTCTGCATGTGGAACAGGCTGGCGGGATCGCCGTCGCCGATCAGGCGCGTCCAGAACGGCATCACCTGCATGTAGCCGCGTGCGCCGGCCGAGCTGATCGCGTACTTGCGAAAGCCGCTTTCCACCTGCACCAGCCCGAGCACCAGCGCGGGTTCGAGGCCGGCACGCTTGCTCTCGTACCACAGCGTCTCGAGGAACTCGACCCGCGTGATGTGCTCGGCCTTGCGGCGCTGCAGCCGCGTGCTCATCGCGCCCAGCCAGCGCAGGTAGGCCAGGCGCGCATCGATGGTGTCGAAGGCCGGCTTGGGCGGTGCGCTGTTGGCGATCGCCGCGGAGAGCGCACCGCGCACCGAATCGGCCAGCGGCTCCTCGACCTGCGCACCGGCCCGGGCGAGCCCCGGCACCGCCGTCGCCACGGGCGCCAACACGCCGGCCAGCAGCAGCCGGCGCCGCATGCTCATCGCTGCAGCACGCCCTTCAGGTGGGCCGTCACTTCGCCCACCGCCAGCGGCGTGGCCTGCGTGTCCTGCCGGCCCTGGTACTCGACCCGGCCCTCCTTGAGGCCGCGGTCGGAGACCACGACACGGTGCGGGATACCGATCAGTTCCCAGTCGGCGAACATGGCGCCCGGGCGCTCGCCGCGGTCGTCCAGCATCACGTCGATGCCCATCGCCGCCAGTTCGTCGTGCAGCCGGTCGGCGGCGGCCTTCACGTCGGCGCTGCGGTCGTAGCCGATCGGACAGATCACCACGGTGAACGGCGCCATGGCATCGGGCCAGACGATCCCGCGCTCGTCGTGGCCCTGCTCGATGGCCGCGCCGAGGATGCGCGTGACGCCGATGCCATAGCAGCCCATCTGCATGAGCTGTGGCTTGCCGCTCTCGTCGAGGTAGGTGGCGTTCATCGCCAGGCTGTACTTGGTGCCCAGGAAGAACACGTGGCCGACCTCGATGCCGCGCTGGATGGCCAGCACGCCCTTGCCGTCGGGCGAGGGCTCGCCTTCGACGACGTTGCGGATGTCGGCGACCAGGTCGGGCTCGGGCAGGTCGCGGCCCCAGTTCACGCCGGTGTAATGGAAGTCGGCGTCGTTGGCGCCGCAGACGAAGTCGCTCATCGCGGCCACGGTGCGATCGGCCACGACCTTGACCGGCTTGGCCGTGCCGATCGGCCCGAGGTAGCCCGGCTTGCAGCCGAAGTGACTCTCGATCTCGGCCACGGTCGCGAAGCGGAAGCCGTGGTTCAGGCCGTGCAGCTTGCCGGCCTTGACCTCGTTGAGCTGATGGTCGCCGCGAACGAGCAGCAGCCAGACGGTCGTCTTGACGACGTCGCCGGCCGCGTCGCGCTCGTCGGTGGCCAGCACGAGTGACTTGACCGTGGACTGCAGCGGCAGGCCGAGCAGCGCGGCCACGTCTTCGCAGGTGCTCTTGCCCGGCGTGGGCGTCTTGTGCAGCGGCTGCGTCGCGGCGGCGCGAGGTGCCTTGGGTGGCAGCGCCTCGGCCAGTTCGATGTTGGCGGCGTAGTCGGAATCGGGGCAGTAGACGATCGCGTCCTCGCCGGTGTCGGCGATCACCTGGAATTCGTGCGAGCGGTCGCCGCCGATCGCACCGGTGTCGGCCGCCACGGCGCGAAAGCGCAGGCCCAGGCGCTCGAAGATGCGCACGTAGGCGTCGTACATCTGCTGGTAGCTGCGGCCGGCGCCCTCGACGTCGCGGTCGAAGGAATACGCATCCTTCATCGTGAACTCGCGCCCGCGCATCACGCCGAAACGAGGCCGACGCTCGTCGCGGAACTTCGTCTGGATGTGATAGAAGTTTTTCGGCAGCGCGCGGTAGCTGCGCAGCTCCTGGCGCGCGATGTCGGTGATGACCTCCTCGGAGGTCGGCTGGATGATGAAGTCGCGCTCGTGCCGGTCCTTCACGCGCAGCAGCTCGGGGCCCATCTTCTCGAAGCGGCCCGTCTCCTGCCACAGCTCGGCCGGCTGCACCACCGGCATCAGCAGCTCGACGGCGCCGGCACGGTTCATCTCCTCGCGGATGATCTGCTCGACCTTGCGGATCACGCGCAGTCCCATCGGCATGTAGTTGTAGATGCCCGCGCCGAGCCGCTTGATCAGGCCGGCGCGCATCATCAGCTTGTGGCTCACGACCTCGGCATCCGCCGGCGCTTCCTTCAGGGTGGAGACGAAGAACTGGGTGGCTTTCATGGAGGCGTCATCGGGCGGGGATGCGGGAAACCCAAGGGGTTGAAGCCCGTCATGCCGATGCAATAATGATTTGAACTAGCAGAATTCGGGGTTGATTATGCTCGACCGTGAGGGGTTCAGACCCAACGTCGGCATCATCCTGCTCAACCACAAGAACCAGGTCTTCTGGGGCAAGCGCATACGGACCCATTCCTGGCAGTTCCCGCAAGGGGGCATCAAGCACGGCGAGACGCCTGAGCAGGCGATGTTCCGCGAGCTCCACGAGGAAGTGGGGCTGAGACCCGAGCATGTCCGCATCGTCGCGCGCACGCGCGACTGGCTGCGCTACGAGGTGCCCGAACACTACATCCGCCGCGATGCGCGAGGCCACTACAAGGGGCAGAAGCAGATCTGGTTCCTGCTGCAACTCGTGGGCCGAGACAGCGACATGAACCTGCGCGCCAGCGATCACCCGGAGTTCGACGCCTGGCGATGGAACGACTACTGGGTGCCGCTCGAGGTGGTGATCGACTTCAAGCGCGGCGTCTACCAGATGGCGTTGACCGAGCTTGCGCGCTTCCTGCCACGTGCGCACCACCACAACCGCTACCTGCGCTCGGGCCTGCGCCCGCACCATCGGGCGGAAGAGCCCAGGCAGGACGAGGCCCCGGGGCAGGAAGACACTCCGCAGGATCGCGAGGACTGAAGGGCGACGCGCGCCCCCGATTCAGATCAGCACCAGGTTGTCGCGGTGGATCATCTCGGGCTCGGCGCTGTAGCCGAGCAGGCGTTCGAAGTCGGCTGACGGCCGGCGTGCGATGAGTCGTGCTTCGGCGCTGCTGTAGTTGGCCAGGCCTCGCGCGATCTCGCGGCCTTCCGGGGTGCGAACGGCAATCACGTCGCCTCGATGGAAGTCGCCCTGCACTTCCACCACACCGATCGGAAGCAGGCTCTTGCCCTCCGCACAGACCTTCGTCGCGGCCCCCGCATCGACGACGACCGCGCCGCGCAATTGAAGATGATCGGCCATCCACTGCTTGCGCGCGGCCTGCTTCGGCGTGGCGGCGATCAAGGCCGTTCCGATCCTCTCGCCACGGGCCAGGCGCAACAGCACGTCCGGCTCACGACCCCAGGCGATCACCGTGCTGGCGCCGCTGCCGGCAGCGCGCTTGGCGGCGAGGATCTTGGTGAGCATGCCGCCACGTCCGATGCTCGAGCCGGCGCCGCCGGCCATGCGTTCGAGGTCCGGGTCGCCGGCGCGCGCCTCCTGCACGAGCGTGGCCATCGGGTCCTTGCGCGGATCGGCGGTGTACAGCCCTTGCTGGTCGGTGAGGATGATCAGCGCGTCGGCATCGAGCAGGTTGGCCACCAGCGCGCCGAGGGTGTCGTTGTCGCCGAACTTGATCTCGTCGTTGACGACGGTATCGTTCTCGTTGATCACCGGCAGCACACGCAGTGACAGCAGCGTCAGCAGCGTGGAGCGGGCATTGAGGTAACGCTCGCGATCGGCGAGGTCGGCGTGGGTCAGCAGCACCTGCGCGCTGCCCATGCCGTGCTCGCGCAGCTTCGACTCATAGATCTGCGCCAAGCCCATCTGCCCGACCGCCGCGGCCGCCTGCAATTCATGCACTTCCTTGGGCCGGGTCGCCCAGCCGAGCCTCTTCATCCCTTCGGCGATGGCCCCGCTCGAGACCATCACCAGTTCGCGCCCCTCGTGCGCCAGTGTCGCCATCTGCCGACACCAGTCGCCGATGGCTCGGGCATCGACGCCACGACCTTCGTCGGTGACCAGACTGGAGCCGACCTTGATGACGATGCGTTGCGCGCTCGCCAGCGCCTGACTCACGGTGCGCTCCGGTCTTCGTCGGTCGGCGCGAAGCGCGGATCCGGATCGTCGGGCGTGACGTTGCGCAGCTTGGCCACGTGCTCGTAGACCGCACGCACCAGTGGTTCGCAGCCTTCGCGGGTGAGCGCAGAGATCTGGAACACCGGGCCCTTCCAGCGGAAGCGGCGCACGAACTCGCTGACGCGCTTCGCACGCTCCTCCTCCGGAACCATGTCGAGCTTGTTGAGCACCAGCCAGCGCGGCTTGGCATGCAGCGCCGGGTCGTACTTCTTCAGTTCGGCGACGATCGCCCGCGCCTGCGCCACCGGATCGACCGATTCGTCGAACGGCGCGAGATCGACCACATGCAGCAGCAGGTGGGTACGCTGCAGGTGGCGCAGAAAGAAGTGACCGAGACCCGCGCCTTCCGCCGCGCCCTCGATCAGGCCGGGTACGTCGGCCACGACGAAGCTCTGCTCCGGCCCCACGCGCACCACGCCGAGATTGGGATGCAGCGTGGTAAACGGGTAGTCGGAGATCTTCGGTCGGGCGTTCGAGATCGCCGCGATCAGCGTCGACTTGCCGGCGTTGGGCATGCCCAGCAGGCCCACGTCGGCCAGCACGCGCAACTCCAGCTTGAGCTTTCGTTGCTCACCGGGCCAGCCTGGCGTCTTCTGCCGCGGCGCCCGGTTCGTGCTGCTCTTGAAGTGCAGGTTGCCGAAGCCGCCGTCGCCGCCCTTGGCCAGCAGCACCTTCTCGCCGGGCACGAGCAACTCGGCGATCACCTCGCCAGTGTCGACGTCGGTGATGATGGTGCCCATCGGCATGCGCAGCACGATGTCGTCGGCTGCCGCGCCGTACTGGTCGGAGCCGCGGCCGGCCTCGCCATTGCGGGCCTCGTGGCGGCGTGCGTACCGGAAGTCGATCAGCGTGTTGAGGTTGCGGTCTCCGACGGCGAACACGCTCCCGCCTCGCCCGCCGTCACCGCCGTCGGGTCCGCCGAACGGAATGAACTTCTCGCGGCGAAAGCTCGCGCAACCGTTGCCGCCATTTCCGGCAATCACATCGATGGTGGCTTCGTCGACGAACTTCATGGTGCTGGACAGAGGACCGAATGGTAGTGCGGCCCCGGAAATGACAAAGCCCCGGCGAGCCGGGGCTTCGCTGAACGGGTCGCGCGGGCGACCGCGTCCGTCAGGCGCCGACGACGCTGACCGTGTGGCGGTTCAGCGGGCCCTTGACGGCGAACTTGACCTCGCCATCGACCAGCGCATAAAGCGTGTGATCCTTGCCCACGCCGACGTTGGCGCCGGCATGGAACTTGGTGCCGCGCTGGCGCACGATGATCGAGCCAGCCGGAACCGTCTGGCCGCCGTAGACCTTGACGCCGAGCATTTTCGGCTTCGAATCACGGCCGTTTCGGGTGGAACCGCCGCCCTTTTTCTGTGCCATGTTCTGACTCCTTGTGGTGAGTGACTGACAGGATCAGGCGCTGACCGCGCCGATCTGCAGTTCCGTGAAGGCCTGGCGATGACCGCCATGCTTCTGATAGTGCTTGCGGCGACGCATCTTGAAGATGCGCACCTTGTCGTGCTTGCCGTGCGCCACGACCGTGGCCTTCACGCTGGCACCCGCCACCAAGGGAGTCCCGACCTTCAGATCAGCGCCGTTTCCGACAGCCAGCACCTGGTCGATCGTGATCTCTTGGCCAACGTCCGCAGCAATCTGTTCTACCTTGATCTTTTCGCCAGCGGCAACGCGATACTGCTTGCCACCGGTTTTTAT
>Ga0073934_10010160_pt1 | contig 11769 bp, 11 predicted proteins | sample LarsenN4metaG_FD_76834 | JGI IMG/M metagenome (GOLD analysis project Ga0073934, IMG submission 76834) | Hot spring sediment bacterial and archeal communities from British Columbia, Canada, to study Microbial Dark Matter (Phase II) - Larsen... ... | reverse complement strand
GGCGGAGCCGGGAGCCCGAGATCGGATCCTACCGGAGCATCCCTCCGTGTGGGTCGAGGTGCACCTCGCCGTCGAGGACGAAATGGCGATGACCCTCGAGGACGTCCTGGTGCGTCGCCTCGGCCTCTTCTATGAGGCACCCGACCAGGGGATCGGCGTCGCACCCGCGGTCGCGTCGCGGATAGCCCGCCATCTGAACTGGGACGCCGATCGGGTGAGACACGAAGTGGAATCCTACGCAAACCTCGTTGCGGATCACCTGCGCTGGAGGGAGGGGAATAGCCGCTGAGATCGTCTTCATCGTGAACCCCGCCTCCGCGAACGGCCGCACGCGCCGCGCCTGGAAGACCCACGAGCGGGCGTTCCGGAATGCCATGAAGGCCCCGTTCGCGGTTCGGTTCACGGAGCGACCGTGGCATGCGGCCGAGCTTGCAAAAGCCGCGATCCTTTCCGGCGCGGAGACGATCGTTGCGGTGGGAGGCGACGGGACCCTCAACGAGGTCGTGAACGGCATGCTCGACGGGACGGGACGGCCGTGGAATCCGCAGGCCCGCCTCGCGGTGTTCTCCGTCGGCACGGGATCTGATTTTGCGAAGACGCTGGGAATTCCGCGCGTAGCTTCCGAAGTCGCGGTTCGAATCATCGGAGCCTCCGAGCGGAGGATCGACGTGGGGACCGCCGAGTTCGTCCACGAGGGGGCACCTCGCGCGAGATATTTCATCAACGTCGGAGAGTTCGGTTCAGGCGGAGCCGTCGTCGATCGCGTGAACCGCACGACGAAAGTCCTCGGAGGGCGGATGAGCTTCCTCCTTGCAATCCTGCGGACCCTGCCGAGGTACCAGAACACGCGGGTCACCTATCGAGCCGACGGCGGTGCGTCTCGAGAGGTCGTCATGAATGATTTCATCGTGGCGAACGGTCGATTCTTCGGCGCGGGCCTCCAACCGGCACCCCAGGCGGATCCCGCCGATGGCCTCTTCGACGTCGTCATCCTCGGCGATATTGACTTTCGGACGGTTCGAAAGAATCTCCGGCGGCTGCGGGAAGGGACGCATCTCGACCTTCCCAACGTCTCGCACTTCCGGTGCCGCGAACTCGAGATCGAGAGCGCGGACGAGATGATCGACCTCGACGGCGAGTACGTCGGCCGGCATCCGACACGATTCGAGATCGTGCCCGGCGCGATTCGGCTCGTCGTGTGAGGGCAGAAAGGGAAATAGCCCCGGGCAGATTCGAACTGCCGTCGCGAGGTCTCTCCTCGGTAGTGCCGATCCAGAGCCTCGAATCACTGGCCCGCGGCCGATGTCTCGGCCACGATTGGCCGCTAGACCACGGGGCTGCGGCGCGTTCCAAAGGACAGGTCGTATTTTGAGTTTTTCTCACTTCGCGGCGTCCCGGAGCCGGCGGATGACCCACTCCTTTGGTAGGACGGCGAGGAAGGGCGCGGCGCGGGGTCCGCGCTCCGAACCCAGGAGCACCAGGTACAGATTCCGGAAGAACCGCGGCGTGTCGACCGGCAGCTTGCGGCCCTTCGTCAGGGCGACCATCGATTCCTTGATCGCTTCCTCGGTCCAAGCGGTCGACGCCGCGCGGTCTGCGAACATTTCGAGTGCGTCTCGATCCCGCGCCTCCAGTTGCTCCACGACCTCCGCGGTCAGGGTCTCAAGCAGGGACACCTTGTTCTCGGGAGCATGTTTCTCGACCCAGGTGCCCGCCTGGTCAAGCCGCCGGCCCACCCGGGCCTCCTCGAACTCGGAGAGAGCCCGCGACAATATCCCTGTGTCCCGAAGGCGATGGAAACACCACGCGAGCCTGTCGTCCTCGGGGCCGATTTGCGAAAGGAACGCCGCGTGCCGGTACGGGAGCGCGAAGGGGCGCTGCGGCTCCGGCGGGCTCACCTGCGCGAGCCCGTACGACCGAGCCGCAAGCTCCTCATCCCCGTCGCGATCCTTCGAATAGTACACGGCTTCGGCGGAATCGTAGTGGTCGTGGTACGCGTCGACCCGCGAAAGATCGAGGACGACCCGCCGGGAGGGCGGGTTGAAGGCGTAGATATACCGGAGGATCTCGGGGTCCCCGATCTCGATCCACTGCGCGGGAGTGAAGCCGAGGAAGTCGGACGATCCCATGTCCCCGAGGTCCTTGCCGCGGTCGCCGAGGGCGACGAACTCGTACGGGATTCCCATCGGAGCGCGGAGGCCGAGAATGGTCTCCGCAATCTCCTTACACGAGTCCCGTGACCCACCCGGCGTGGCGTGGTCCTTCCCGAACGGTTCGATGTCGACTTCGTACACCTTCCACAGGGCCGGCCACTCGAGGCGCCAGTTGAGCTTGCCTTTCTCGATTCGCGAACGGCCGCGGGAGCCGCAGCGCCTGCAATCATACGCCGCGAGGTCGCCCTCGAGGGCGACCGTCCTCGCCCCGATTGTCCCGCAGGCCTCGCAGAAAGCCTCGAACGGCAGCCATCCCGGGGGATAGGGGTTCCGGGCTCGGTACTTGTTCACGATTTCGCGGACCGGCTCGGCGCGGGCCACGAGGTCGCGCACGATCGCCTGCATTCGGGGATTCCGGTACGTCTCCGTGGTCGTCACGACCCGGGTGTCCGGCGCGAACCGGTCGAGGACATCCCCGAAGTCGCGCCAGAAGTGGTCGACCCAGCCGGCGTGACATCCCCTGGGATCGGGGACATCGATGAGGCGTCGCCCGAGGTACCGCTTCCCCTCATCGCCGGCGAATTGAGCCCGCTGGGCCTCCTTGCCTTTCCATTCGTCCTGGGTGTAGAGGACGAGGCCCCGCCGGACCCGCCGACCTTCGTCGCGCAAGGCCTTCTCGAGAAGGTGGCAGAGGGTGATCTCGCCTCGGAGCCGGCCCACGTGTTGCAGTCCGCTCACGCTGAGGCCCGCATTGAGGACGAGCTCCTGTTTCGGGCCCACGAAGGCCCGCACGTCCTCGAGCAAGTCGTCGAACCAATGCGTCAGGGACACCGACCGAGGCCCGCGAAGGGACGGGACGGGCTAAAGGTTTGCGGGGGTCCCGGGGTCACGCAATCGCACGCGCTCGGACAAGGGCCCGCAAGGGGACGCCGACGATGTCATCGTGGGGCGTCTTGTTGACCAAGGTCACGATGAGGACCGGCGTTCCGCCGATCTCCTGGATCTCTGAGATCGCGCCCTTCACCGTCTCGCCGGTGGAGATCACGTCGTCCACGATGACGACCTTCTTGCCCTGGGGACTCGCGTAGTTCGAGGAGAAGGCACCTCCGGCGCGGTGTCGTTCCTGGCTCGGCCGGTAGATGATGAGCTCCTTTCCAAGTTCCTCGCTGATCATCGTCGCGTACGGGATCCCGTTGATCGCGATGCCCAGAATCGAATCCGCCTCGATGGCCCGTTTCTCGGTCTCCTCGAGGACGATGTCGGCCATCGCCGAGGCCATGAAACCGATGCGGCTGCCAAACACGCCCGCGGACCGCCAACCGATTTTCACGTCCTTCGGGGGCTCCCCTCCGCGGACCCCTCGCGTGAGAAGCCATGTGACGGTCTCAGGAGAAAGATGGAGTTCGTCCCCGATTTCCTTCTCCGAGAGCCCCTTCTCCTTGTACTCGAGGGCCCGCTTCGCGAGCGCATCGACGCTCTTCACTTCGTATCTCTCCCGGCGTGCGATGCCGGGAGGCGATATTAAGGTTTCCGCGCGGCGCGCGAATCACCGGCGGCACATGCCGCGAACACGGGCTATCGTACCGACCAAATGCTTAAGGCCCTGGGACGCGCCTTGAACGAACAATGACTCGGGATGACACCGCCGTATTCGCCATTGCCATCGCGCTCCTCGCGCTCGTCGGGGTGGGACTCGCGGCCGCGAGCTTCGCAACACGGCAGTCGATGTCCGGGATGATGGGCGGCATGGGGATGGGTGGGGCTTCCGTGAACTCGAGTCCGGGCGGATTCGAAGGGGCGATCCTGGTCGCGTCCCTCGTGGGCCTTCTAGGCGCCATCGTCCTGCTCCTCCGCCCTCGTGCCCCCGCCCCGGCTTCGCCGGTCCCGAACGAGCCGCTTCCCGCCGCGGCCTCCGCGACCTCGCCCATGCCGTCGCCCCCGGCGAGCCCCGACGCGATCTCCGAGCTGACGCTCGTCAAGCTCCTCGATGAAGATGAGCGCCGGATGTACCTCGAGATCCGGGAACAGGATGGAGTCGTCCTTCAGCGGGACCTCGTCGCCCGGGGCATGTTCTCGAAGGCGAAGGTCACGCGGGTCCTCGACAAGCTCGAAACGAAGGGGCTCATCGTCCGCGAGCGACACGGGATGACGAACCGAATCCGGCTCGTCCGAATCGGGCTCGCTCGATGAGCCCGGACGGGGTCGTTTCGCACACGTGAAACGTGTTTCACCGCATTTCACGGAGGATTCATCGGCCTTCTCAGCCGATTGAGGAACCTGGAGGTGAAACATGCAGACGGGTCTCCTCGTCGTCCTCGCGGTGCTCTCCGTCGCCGGGCTCGCCATTTTCGGCGCGACGGCTGCCGTGACCCCCTCAGCGGGTACAGCGGCCGGGATGCCAGCGGGCATGGGTCCCGGGCCCATGGACCCCGGAATGCACGGAGGTGGCATGCACGGCGGCGCAATGATGGGCGACGGTACCTGCAACGGCCACGCCGACTGCCAGCAACATATGTACCAAAACCGCTGCGGTTAGCACAGGAACTCCCGCGGTGGCGGGTAGCACCGATGACTGCCGCGGCCCTCTCCTTTTTCAGATCCCCCTCGCGCGGAGCCTTCGGAGCTCCTTCGTCTTGTGCTCGAAGATCTCGCGGATGTACTTCATCGGCAGCGATCCGGCGTAGAGGATCGTGTCATGGAAGAATCTGTCCGAGTACTGTTTCCCGAGGGCCTTCTTCACGTCCTTCCTCAGCTGCACAATCAGGTGCTTACCGAGGAGGTATGAGAGCTGGTAGCCAGGGGTGTACGTGTACCGCTTGACCTCCGCGAGGGCCCCGGGGCGCTCCATGCCCGCCTCCTTCACGAGGAGGTCCACCGCCTCGTCGATGGTCATCTTCCCCCGGTGGAGGTCGATGTCGATGATGATCCGGCAGGCCCGCCAGATCTGGTCGAGCATCTGCGCGACCTTCGTCGCGGGGTCCGCGCTGAAGCCCGCCTGTTTCATCATGTCCTCGCAATAGTGGGCCCAGCCTTCCACGGTTTCTGTGGCCCCGGCGAAGGCGCGCGCAATCGATGGGTTCAGGTTTGCGCACGTGAGCTGGAGGTGGTGACCCGGGTAGCCTTCGTGGATTGCGGTGTTGCGGGTCGAAGCGTACGCGTGCTCCCGCAACATCTCCGGCTTGTCCTCGACGGGCGTCACCATGTAGAACCCTTCCTGCTTCGCCTCGAAACGCCCCGGCGCGACGTAGGCGGCGAAGGGCAGGACATGCCGGAGGTAGGATGGGGTCTCGATGACCTGGAGGGACTCCTTCGGCGGGACCGTTGCGAGCCCGTGATCCTGCACGAACCGTTTCGCATCCTCCATCGCCTTCGCCGTGTACGCGAGCGCTTCCTCGAACCGCGCGGGATGATCGCCCTTCACGATTGCCTTCGCCTCTTCGGGCGTCGCCCCGGGTCGGATCTCGTTCGCAAGGCGCGCGAGCTCGGCCTTGCTCTGCCGGAGGTACTTTCTGCCGATCGCATGAATCTCGTCGGCCGTCCGACCGAGCTCCCGGAGACGAAGGAGCTTGTTGAACTTCGCCGCCCCGATCCCCACGCGGTCCTTCGCCCTGGGCAGGGCCTCTTCATCGATCCAGCGCACGTAGGCCGTGAAGGCCTCCGAAACCTCCGCCACGGCTTCGTCCAGGCGAGACCGGTCCGGACCCGGCAACGCTTCCGCGCCGGCGGCCCGGATCACTTGGAGGAACCCGGGGAGGCGCTCCGCGGACTCGCGGCCGATCTCGGTCCAAATCTTCATCGGCGCACGCATGCGGCCCTTCGTCTCCTGGACATACGTCGGGGTCGCATCCAGCCGGGCCGTGATGCTCTCCATCCGGCGCGGGAGGGGCGCGAAGTTTCGCATGAAGAGCGGGAAGAGAGCCGAGCCGACCGTCTCCGCGGCCTGAGGCATCGACTCCCAGATCCGTAAGTCCTCGACCTCGAAGATGAACATCCGAAGGGTCTGGCGCAGGACGCCGTGGTCGACGCGCTTGCTGGGAGACAGAGACTTCCGGTCGATCCCACGGAGCTGCCCCAGCGCTTCCTTCGCCTTCGCAAGTTCTTCCATCTTCGCATCGTAGGATCCGCGGGGCATCAGGTGGTCGTAGTCATGGACCCCGACATAGGTTGCAAAGGGAGGATCCCACCGAGCGTACCAGTCGAGAAGGTCCTTCGCGAAGGCATCGAGCTCCGCATCGGACATATCTCAGCCATCGCGGATTCTGATAAAGCGTTATCGTCAAATCGGAACGCGGCGGCCGTCCTTGTCCCGACGGAACTTCCCGAAGTCCTCGGACTTGGCGAGGGCGTCCCCCGAGAACACGGGGCCATCGAGGCACACGAGCTTGTCGTCGATCGCGCAGGCGTCGCAGATTCCGATGCCGCATTTCATGTAACGCTCGAGGGATGCGCAGGACTTGAGCCCTCGGCGACGAGCCGCATCGATTACGATCTTCATCATCCGTTCGGGCCCGCACGTGGCGACCTGATCGAATACATGGCGCTCCATGAGCTTCTCCGCCAGGGCCGGCACGAACCCATGAAACCCGCGCGTGCCGTCGTCGGTGGCCACGTGGACCTCCCCCGCAGCCTCGGCGCGCTCCTCGAAGAGGAGTTCCTCCGAGGTCTTTGCGCCGAGGGCAGTCGTGACCTTGGCTCCCGCCTTCGCGAAAGCCTCGATGGCGGCGATCAGGGAGGCCATGCCCGTGCCGCCCGCGACGGCAAGGACCCGCTCTCCCTCCAGGGGAAACGTGTTCCCGTAGGGGCCTCGGATCCCGATCCGCTCCCCTGGCCGAAACTCCGCGAGAGCCTTCGTGGCGTCCCCGTACGCGTGCACCGTGATGCCCTTCACGGGCCCGAGGTACGAGAGCGCCATCGGCAGCTCGTCGTGACCTGGAATCCACACCATCACGAACTGGCCGGCCTCGCCTCCGACATCCGCCCGGAAACGGTACGTGTTCGTGTGGTGGGATTCTCGGACGACCTCGAGGATCGGCACGATGTGGAGCTTACCCATGCGCCACCCCAACGGCCTCCTTCACGGACTTCAGGCCGACCTCTTCGAGGACGGAGGTCATCTCCTTCAAGATCCGCTCGAAGACGGTGAGCCCGTGGGTCGCGAGGGCCGTGCCCACCTGGACGGCGGAGGCCCCGGCCATGATGTACTCGAGGGCGTCCCGCCCCGTGGCGATGCCACCCACGCCGACGATCGGCACGTCGACGGCCTCGTAGATGTCGTAGACCGCCTTCACGCCAATGGGCTTGATCGCCGGCCCGCTCAGGCCGCCGTACGTGTTCGCGAGGATCGGCATCCTCAAGTCCGGGGAGATCGCCATGGCCTTCACGGTGTTGATCGCCACGATACCATCGGCGCCCGCCTTCACCGCCGCCGTTGCGAACGAGGCGATGTCCGCGACGTTCGGCGAGAGCTTCGCGAACACGGGGATGCTGATGGCGTCCTTCACCGTTCGCGTGAACTCGGCGACGGCTTCTGTGCTCTGCGCGATCTCCGTCCCCAGGCCCTTCGCGTGGGGACACGAGAGGTTCAGCTCAATCGCGACAACGCCGTAGTCGGCCATCTTCGCGGCGACCTCCGCGTACTGCGCCGGGTCTTTGCCATAGACCGATCCGATGACGACGGCTCCCCCGTCGCGGGCGTGCTTCACCTCGCGCTCGAACTCGATGATCCCCGGATTGGGGAGGCCCACTGCGTTCAACATGCCGACCTCGATCTCGACGATCGTGGGGTTCGGATAGCCCTCCCGAGGCTCGGGGCCGATGCTCTTCGTGACCACGGCTCCCGCGCCCGCTCGGTACACGCGCAACATGGACCCGCCCGTCTCGTCGAGGAATCCCGATGCAAGCATTGTGGGATTCCGGAGCCGGACGCCGGCGACTTCAGTCGCGAGGATGACCATCGGCGCGCCGGAAGCGAGGGTCCCGCTAAAGTCTTTGTGTCCGCGATATTCCCGGTGATCCCACGAAGATCTCGATGGGGCGCGGACGCCGCTCCCCCAGGAATCTTTATCCCGGCGCCGCGACATGCGAACGCAATGCGCGTCGCGGACCTGGGCCTCGACCCACGGATCGTGGCAATCCTCAAGGAGCAGGGCATCGAGGAGCTCTATCCGCCCCAGGCCGACGCCGTCGGCCCCGCGTTGCTCGGTGAGAACCTCGTCTTGGCAATCCCGACCGCAAGCGGAAAATCGCTCGTCGCGTACCTTGCGATCCTCGCCTCCGTGCTCCGAGGCGGCAAGGCGTTGTACATCGTCCCCCTGCGGGCCCTTGCGTCCGAGAAGTTCGAACAGCTCAAGGAGTTCGAGCCGCTGGGAATCCGGGTCGGAATCAGCGTCGGGGATTACGACTCCCCGGACCCGAGCCTCGAGAGGTTCGATGTCATCGTCGCGACATCCGAGCGGGCGGATAGCCTGCTGCGACATCGCACGAACTGGCTTCGGCGGCTGACCGTCGTCGTCGCGGATGAAGTCCACCTCATCAACGATGCGGATCGAGGGCCGACCCTCGAGGTGACGTTAGCGAAGCTCCGCCAGGTGAACCCGAAGGCCCAGGTCCTCGCCTTGAGCGCGACCATCCGAAACTCTGCCGAGCTTGCACGCTGGCTCGAGGCGGAGCACATCACGAGTGAGTGGCGCCCGGTCCCCCTTAAACAAGGGGTCTACTTCGACGGGCTCGTCCACTTCTCCGACGGGGGCGTGCAGGAGGTCAAGGTCGAGCAGGACGACCTCTCGGGTTTGGTCACGGACGTCATGGACTCGCGGGGTCAAGCCCTCATCTTCGTGAACACGCGGCGGTCCGCAGAGGCCCTCGCTCGGTCGCTGTCACGAGATGTGCGCCGAAATCTCGGGGACAAAGAACTCGCGCACCTCGAGGAGGTCGCAGCCCGGCTGATCCGCGGGCAGGAGGAAGCCACCTCCATGGGCGCACGCCTCGGCAAGTGCATCGAAGGCGGCGTGGCCTTCCATCACGCGGGCCTCACGAACGACCAGCGGAGCCTCGTCGAAAAAGAGTTCAGGAAGACCGGCATCAAGTGCATCGTTGCAACACCGACATTGGCCGCCGGCGTGGACCTCCCTGCGCGGCGCGTTGTTGTCCGCGACCTGAACCGTTTCGATATCAACTATGGCCTCGCGCCGATCCCCGTCCTCGAAATCAAGCAGATGTGCGGCCGCGCAGGCCGACCCCGCTATGACCCGTACGGTGAGGCCATCCTCTTTGCGAAGGAATTCGACGACATCGACGAACTCATGGAGGAATACATCCGAAGTCCGCCGGAGGCCATCGAATCCAAGCTCGGATCCGAGCCCGCCCTGCGGATGCACGTCCTCGCAAACATTGCGACGGGGCACGTGGCGACAGAGGAGGAGCTCTTCGCGTTCTTCAACCGCACGTTCTTCGCGTTCCAAGGGGACGTCTATGCAATCCGGGGGAAGATCCTGGAGGTCCTAGACTTCCTGCGAAAGGAGGACTTCATCACGCGGAACAATGGCAACGTGAAGGCCACGTTCTTCGGGCGCCGTACGAGCGATCTCTACATCGACCCGCTCAGCGCCGTCCGGTTGCGAGACGCCCTGCGAGAGGCCCGGGACGATCCGTTCTACCACCTCTGGTCCGTGTGCGCCACTCCGGACATGCCAAAACTCTACCTTCGGCGAGGCGACTACGCCTGGGTCGAGCAGAAGATCGAGCAGGAGGATCTCCTGTTCCCCGTGGAGGACTACGACTTCTTCCTCGCGCAGGTGAAGACGGCGAGTCTCCTGGACGACTGGGCCTCCGAGCGATCGGAAGAGGAGCTGACGAAGAAGTTCGGGATCGGGCCGGGCGACATCCGCCGGATGACGGACCAGGCGGAGTGGCTCCTGTACTCGATGGGCGAACTTGGGAGGATCTTCAACAAGAAGAAGGTGCGGCCCCTCACGCGTCTCACGATTCGCGCGCGGTACGGGGTGAAGGAGGAGCTGCTCGAGCTCGTGTCCCTTCGCGGAATCGGGCGGGTGCGCGCGCGGGCCCTGTACGGACGAGGGTTCAAGACTCTCCGAGAGCTGCAGAAGCCAGACCCAAACGAACTCGCGCGCATCCCCACGATCGGCCCCGCTGTCGCGAAGCGGATCAAGGAGCAACTCGGGGAAGCCGTAGAGGCACGCGCCATCGAAGGTCAAGCTGCCCTGGGAGACTTCGCTTGACCCGCTCTTCGGCAGCATCGCGGATTCGCAGGCGGGGGTGCACGTCCCACCTATGCGGTTGTCTTCGTGACAGAGAAGCCGGAACAGGACCGCCGGGGCAGGGCTTCGTGCGGCGAACGTTCATAGAGCGTCCGGATGTTCCCGCGGCAAGGGTGTTCGCGTGGCGCAGCCCGAAAGCCCATCGCGAACGATTTTCGGACCCCTCGCAATGCCTTCCGTCTGAGGTGCGTGGGTAAGCAGGCAGTCGACATGGTTATCCATGGAAGTCTGGCGGAATATGCAATCGCCGGTGCACGCTGCCGGATCCGAGATCCGGAGGCCGCGGTCGCCTCGGTTCAGCGGTGGGCCTTGAGCCACGACACGGAAGTCCTCCTCATCGACGCACGGGCCGTGTTCGGGCGGGACCATCTCGAATCGGCGGTGCGCCACGCCCTGCGAGCTCGACGCACGAAATCCATGTTGGCGCGCACCGTCGGCATGGAGACGCTCTTGTACCTAACCGGACAGCACCAGGTGTCGACGGCCCTTCGCATCGCAGGCCTCCGGAAGGGGACCACGCGGGTCGCCCTCGTCGCTTTCGGCGAGCTGCCCGTCAGCAGCTTCCTCAAGGAGAAAGGCTGGACCCGGGCCGATTCGGTCCTGGAGCCGGGAGGGAAGTCCCTGCATCGCCTTCGGGTCACATCTGCGGAGAGAGGGACGGTGCCCGCGAGCCGGCAGCATGACCTCGCACTTGAGAGGGTCGCCCTCCTGGACGTCGTGAAATGAGGACGGCCCCGGCACGCCACGCGAGATGTAGAAACACGAAACAGGGGAGGAGCCCCTCCCGGTTGAGCCTCGCCGCATACCCTCGATCGAACGCCAGGCTCCTCACTCCCAACGAAAAGACTCCAATCGCAGGCAGAGGGAAGTATCCGTACGGGCGGGTACCCACCGGTGGCCGTCAGCCATAGGATACAGGCGCAACGAGTTTGGACCAGGACCCTCCTGCGGAGGACCTGGAGGAGGTGAGCATGCCGAAGTTCCTGGCCGTCCATACGATGCCGATGCCCGTGACCGCCGAGGAGGTAACGCCGCTCGTCAAAGAGCTGTTGAAGAGCGAGACCCGAGACGCCTACTGGGTGAGCGCGTGGGGGCAGCAGAACACCGAGGGCAAGTTCCTCAAGTTCTTCTGCGAATGGAACGCGAAGAGCGCCGATGCGATCCGAAAGCTATTCTCTTTCGTGCCGCAGTTCCCGCTCGACGGCGTCTATCCGATGGCTAGAATCGAGTCGGAATACTTCCGTTGACCTGATCCGACTAGCCCAGGTCAAGTGGGGCCAGGGAGGATCCTCTCCGCGCGATTGCGCTAAGCCGGATGGCTCAGCCGATTCCGGCGAACT
>Ga0073934_10010159_pt1 | contig 11770 bp, 6 predicted proteins | sample LarsenN4metaG_FD_76834 | JGI IMG/M metagenome (GOLD analysis project Ga0073934, IMG submission 76834) | Hot spring sediment bacterial and archeal communities from British Columbia, Canada, to study Microbial Dark Matter (Phase II) - Larsen... ... | reverse complement strand
GTCCCTCGCTGTGGCGCGGCGGGCTTAGTGGCTTCGGAAGATGCGGCAGGATTGCGTTGGCGTTTCGACATGATATGCCTTTACGTTGGGTGGACTCACCGCATCATACCCCAATTGTCGTGGTTTGGGATGACTGAACAAGAAATCTGGTGCGGCTCGCCGGCACCCTGTCTGCAGCCGGGTTGGGGAACAGGTCCGAACGGTGTGCGCGGTGAGGAACGTCGTTCCTGGTCTGGCTGTTGGCACAGCCTCGGATATTGTGACGAACACTCATAAGGCCTGGCGCACCCCCACCAAGGGTACGGGGCGTCTGGCGGCAGAGTAGCAAACCAGGCTGAAAGGGAGCAAGGGGCCAGTCAGCGAGCGCATCAGCGCAGCGCCACACGCCACACCCAAGATCTTTCTCCGTTCCATACTGTTTGTCTCCCAGGGTTTGGCTTCGCCCGCACCAGGCGCTGCTCCTCAAGGCGCGGACTGGACGCAGCGAAAACCGAGATGGTTGCTGCCGGTGGTGACTTCGCCTTTCCCGCGTGTGCCGATCATGTAACGGGTGCAGTATTGATCCGTGCAGAGAAACGAACCGCCACGGTGCACGCGCTTTTTCTCCCCCGGTTCGGCAGGATCGAACGGCGCTTGCGGACCTGAGGGATTGAGCGCCACGCCGCCTGCCCCGGCCAGTTGCGCATAGTAATCGGGCCGGTACCAATCCGTGCACCATTCCCAAACGTTGCCGGCCATATCGTAGAGTCCATACGCGTTGGGCGGAAACTGCGCGACAGGGGCAATGCCGGCGAACCCATCCGCGCCCGTGTCCCTGACCGGGAATTGCCCCTGGTAAATGTTCGCCGCCCATTTGCCGCCGGGCCGCAACTCATCGCCCCAGGCGTAGATTTTGCCAGTCAACCCGCCTCGCGCGGCGAATTCCCACTCAGCCTCCGTGGGCAGGCGCTTTCCCGCCCACTTTGCGTAGGCCTCCGCATCCGGATACGCGATGTGGACCACGGGATGCTTCTCGCGGCCTTTCAGATCGCTGCCGGGGCCTTCAGGATGGCGCCAGTCCGCTCCTCGAACATAGCTCCACCACCGGTAGTGATTATTCAAGGGCACGGGGCTGGTTGCCGGTGTGAATACCGTCGAGCCAGCCACCAGGTTCTCCAGCGGCGCGGCGGGGAACTCTTCCCTGCTGGGCGCAACCTCAGCGACGGTGCGGTAACCGGTGGCGCTGACGAATGCCTCGAACTTCTCGTTGGTCACTTCAGTGGAGTCCATCCAGAATCCGTCCACATAAACACGGTGGATCGGCTGTGCATCGCGCGTCACGCCCGGGAGTCCGCACAAGGATTCGCCGGATTCGTCGCTGCCCATCGAGAATTCCCCGCCGGGGATCCATACCATGCCCTCAGGAGCGGGTCCGGGGGCGGGCAGCCTGTTCTCAACCGTTGGTGCAAACGTCACAGCGACCGCGGAGGCGCCGGCCGGCATTGGGCGCGGGCGCAGAAGGCTGAACGTCAGCGCGCCAAGCGCCGCCACGCCGAGCGCCCCCACGCCCCACTTCCAGGCGTTCCGGCGACCGCGCGGCGACCGCGTTCCAGGCTTCAACGATCTTGGACGCTTCATGCTCCATGCGGCGGCTGGTTCGACGCCGCCACCCGGCCGACAACGCGAGCGCGGCCTCGCCTCTTTCTGCTGGCTTAGGTTCGTTTCGCTTTATCACTAACATCTTCCTTCCGGACTGTCGAACCACCCATGCCACAACGAGAGTTGCTGATGGCGTCAAGTTACTATTTGCGGGAAGTGCCGGAGGGGGTATTATAAGAGCACACCATAGCTGCATTAAGCCGTCGTTGCGAACCGTCTTTTCGGCAATCCGGACCTTGCCTGGTGTTTTGCGAGTGAGCGTTGGCACGCCGAACAGACCAAAAGGCGCCTCGGGTGAAATCGGCCAGGACCGTGCAAGCAAGCCCGAGCTTGCACCGTCACTACCATTTCCGCGCTTCCGGTGGATGCTGGTCGTGGCGTGGTGCCTGGCGGTGGGCGGATCGTTGGCGGTCAATCTGGCCCACCACGCCGAGCAGGCCAGGTCGCTCACCGAACACACCGCCAACGCGCTGCTGGAAAAGGACATGCTCTACCGGGAATGGAGCATCTTGCATGGCGGTGTGTATGTGCCTAAAACAGAAGCTGCTCCGCCTCTGGCTTCTCCGCCCGATGAAGAACGGGAAATCACGACGCCCTCCGGCCAGCGCCTGACCCTGCTGAACCCGGCGGTGGTAAGCCGCCAGATTTTTGAAATCCAGGAACGGGACTTTGGCATTCATGGACGGCTCACAAGCCTCGACCCGATTGTCCCGTCAAATCTGCCCGACGCCTGGGAGCGTCAGGCCTTGCTCCGGTTCGAGCGCGGAGACACAAAAGCCACCACGGTCGAGACCCGGGATGGCGAGCGTTATTTTCGCCTCATGCACCCCCTGGTGATGGAGCCCGCGTGCATTGTCTGTCACGAGGAACGGGGCCGGCCGGTTGGGAAAGTGCGGGGCGCCATCAGTCTCAGAGTTCCCATGAGCCGGTTCCTGACCAAAGGAGAGAACGAGCGGTTGGTGCTGGCGCACGCCGGGCTCTGGTTGATGGGCATGGCCGGCATTGTGCTGGGGGTGCGGAATCTTGAGGCGCACAGCCGGAAGCGGCTGCGCGCGGAGGAGGCCTTGCGCGAGCAGTATGAATTGACTCAGAACACGCTGCGCGACAAACAAGCTCTTCTCCAGGAGATTCATCACCGCGTGAAGAACAATCTCCAGGTGATTTCCAGCCTGCTGCAGCTCCAGATCAACAGCCTCAATGATCCCCAGGCGACCGCGATTCTGCGGGAAAGCCAGCTGCGCGTCCGTTCCATGGCGCTCATTCACGAAAAACTCTACCAATCGGCATCGCTGGCCCAAATCGACCTCCAGCAGTACCTCAAAGAGTTGGCGCACTTGCTGTTGGGGGCCTATGAACGACGGGCCACTCCGATTGCGCTGGAGTTGGACCTAGCGCCCGCAACCGTCAGCATCGACACCGCGATTCCGCTGGGGCTCATCATGAACGAACTCGTCACCAACTCGCTGAAATTCGCCTTCCCCGGAGGCCGCTCCGGAGCGGTGCGGGTTGAACTGAAGCCTGAACCGGACGGGGAATTCCTGTTGCGCGTTTCTGATAACGGGACAGGTTTTCCACCGGACTTCGCCCCCGAACGCTGCAGTTCCCTGGGGCTCCGGCTCGTGATGATGTTGACCGGCCAACTCGAAGCTCAAGGCACATGGGAGCAACCCGCTGCCGGCACCAGTTTCGCCCTGCGTTTCCGCGACCGTCTCTCTGAAAGGAAAGAGGGGTCCGCCGCCGCAACGGGTGGGCGCACGCCTGCGGAGACTTCCAGCTTGCCCGACCCTTTTACCGGAAAGGAATGACCAGATGAGCCCCAGTGATGCCGCGCGGAAAAGCAAAATCCTCATCGTTGAGGATGAAGCGATCGTTGCTTGTGAACTCCAGGCCAGGATTGCGGCCTTCGGCCACGAAGTGGCCGGCGTGGCCGGTTCGGCCGAACAGGCGCTGGCCCTCGCGGCACAAAATCCGCCGGACCTGGTCATCATGGATATTCATCTCCGAGGGGCCATGGATGGCATCCAGGTCGCCGAACGGCTTCTCGGTGCGGAGGGGCCTGCGGTCATCTTTCTCACTGCCCATTCGAACCAGGAGATGCTGCAGCGGGCCAAAGCCACCGAACCCTTTGCCTACCTGCTAAAGCCCTACCAGGACAACGAACTCAGGATCGCCATCGAGCTGGCGATTTACCGGCAGGCGATGGAGCGGGAGCGAGCGGAGTTGACACGCCAACTGCAACAGGCCCTGGCTGAGATCAAGACTCTGCGCGGACTCATTCCCATCTGCGCCTGGTGCCGGAAGCTTCGCAGCGACGACGGATTCTGGCTGGGAGTGGAAGCTTACCTCCAAACGCAGATGGACGCTTCCTGCACGCACAGCATTTGCCCGGAATGCTATCAGAAACAGCTTGCGATGGCGCAGGGCCCGCCGCAGAAGGAACCGGGAGCTGCTTAAGACCAGGCCCAACGGCCCTGCGAATCGCCCTGCCGCGAGGTCGCTGGGCGTCTGCCCTGACTGCGGAACTGCGGAACTGTCCTGCTTGGAGCAAGGGGCGGTGATGTTGTACTACTGAGTTGTATGACACGACCGTTTTCTCTCCGCGCAAAGCCGTCGCTCATCGCCGCAATTGATGCGCGAGCGGCCCGGCTTGGGCAGCACAGGACAGAATACATCCTTTCGCTGGTGGAACGCGACCTGCAGGGGGAAAAAGCCACCCGCAAACACCGCTTCGCTTCGGAAGATCTGATCGGCTCGTTCAGCAGCCGTTTCAGCATTATGGTGGTGGGGCGCGCTCTCCGAGCGCGCCCCACCACCATAATGAAGAATTGCTGAGCCGTTTGACCCCGCGTTGCGGTGTTCGTAACCTGCGCGCATGTCTGTGGCGCGCCTCCTCCTGTTTCTCGTCACCTTCGTCCTATGGTTTCCGCTCCCGGGGCTGGGGGCGCCGCTCATCATCGATGATTTTGCGTATACCAACTCCCTGCGCGCAAGGGCAGCGTGGTCCAATACCGGCGCCCCGGCAGTGAACATGGCCAGCGGGGGCGAATGGGGCGCGGATGAAGTGATGTTGCTTGCCTGTGACTTTGCCACGCGCAATACGCGTTGCACCTGGGACCGCACGGTGTCGCTCGACCTGGGCGCTTACGTGGATTTCGAATTGGAAGTGTTTGCGCCCGATCCTGGCGCGATTTCCTACTTCACCCTGTACTTCCGCTCCGGCGCCGGGTGGTACGGTGCCTCGGCAACGCTCAAGCAGACGGGATGGCAGACGCTGCGATTTGGGGTTGGCGAGTTTATCGCGGAAGGCACGCCCGCCGGGTGGGGCAAAATCGACGGCATTCGCTTGTCGCCGTGGAAGGCCGGGTCGCGGAACACTTACCTGGCGGTGCGCCAATTGCGCGCCGTCACTCCCGCCGTGTTGCTGGTGAAGGACACCCAAACCAGCAACCCCGAAATCGTGCAGCAAACGATTGACCGGCACCTGGCCTGGCTGGGCGAGTTCAACCTCCGCGCCGGAGTGGTCACCCGCGCGGGCGTCGAGGCGGGGTTGCTGCAACAAACCCGGGTGGCGATTCTGCCGTATAACGAAGCCGTGTCGGAAGCGGAAATGGCACAGTACGAAAGCTATGTCGCGGCCGGGGGCAAGCTGATGGTCTACTACCTGCTGCCCAGCCGCCTGGCGCCGCTGCTGGGAGTCCGCGTGGTGGGCTGGACCCGGGGGGATTTCGCGGCCTGGCTGTTCTCGGATCCCGTGATCACAAACCTGCCTCCGCGTATCCAGCAAGCCTCGTGGAACATCACCATTACGGAGACCAACGGCACCCTGAATTCGAGAGTCACGGCGCGCTGGGCCGACAGCCGGGGCCAGGACACCGGGAAAGCAGCATGGCTGGCGAGCGACCACGGGTTCTTCATGTCGCATGTCCTGCTGGGCGATGACGCGGATTTGAAGTCTTACGCGCTGTTGTGTTTGGTTGGCGTAATGCTTCCGGAGGTGTGGCCGGCTGCCGCTTCGGCGGCCATTGACGCGATTGGCCGCGTCGGACCCTGCCTGGCCTATGACGAGGCGGTCGCGACCATCCGCCAGCAGGCCGCTCCCACGCTGCGGGCGGCCCTGGTGGAAAACGAATTGCGCGGAGCGGCGGCCAACCGCGCGCGCGCCCTGGTGGAACAGGCGCAGGGCAGCTTCGCCCTGGCGATCTCCTCAGCGCATTCGGCGCGGGCGAATCTCCGGCAAGCCTACGCCCTCAGTCTGAAGCCGGTTTTCCCGGAGGTCCGCGCGATGTGGGAGCATCATGCCACCGGCCCCTACCCCGGGAATTGGGCAGCCGCAATCGATGCGCTCGCCACGAACCGGTTCACGGCCGTGTTCCCGAACATGCTCTGGGGTGGTTTGGCGCACTACAACAGCGCGTTTCTGCCGCGGTCCGGGGAGTTCGCGCTTTACGGCGACCAGATTGCGGCTTGCGTGGCCGCGGCGCGCCCGCGCGGAGTGAAGGTGCATGTTTGGAAGGTGAACTGGAACCTGCTCGGCGCTCCGCAATCGTTTATCGATGAATTGCGCGCCGCCAATCGCACGCAGGTTTCCCGCACGGGCGCGCCCATTGACTGGCTTTGCCCTTCGCACCCCGACAACTTCGCCTTGGAAACGAATTCCATGCTCGAAGTCGTGCGCAATTATGAAGTGGACGGAATCCATTTTGATTACATCCGGTATCCCAACAGCGATTACTGTTACTGCTCTGGCTGCGGCGCCCGGTTTCAAAGCCAGACCGGCCGAACCGTGGCGCACTGGCCCGGCGACGTGCTGGCGACGGGAGCTTTGCGGGATGCGTTCCTGGATTGGCGCCGCGCGCAAATCACTCGCCTCGTCGAAGCCGTCTATACTCACACCAAAGCCCTGAAACCAAACGTGCGCGTGTCCGCCGCGGTATTCTCTGACGCCGCCGGCGCGTACGACGGCGTGGGCCAGGACTGGCGGCGCTGGATCACCAACGGCATCGTGGATTTCCTGTGCCCCATGGATTACACGACCGAGCTGCACAGTTTCAGAAACCTCGTTTCCCAACAACTCGCCTATGCCGGCGGAAAGGTTCCCATCTACCCCGGCATCGGGGCCTTTATCCTCGAGACCGACGGAACGCTCGCGCAAATCGAGGTAACCCGCGCGGCCAACACCAAAGGCTTCATTCTGTTCGAGTTGAGCCCCGCCAGCGCGGCGGCACTCCTGCCGGCGATTGGCTCCGGGGCCTCGGCCCCGGACGAACCGGACTCCGACGGCGACGCGTTGCCGGATAGCTGGGAGACGCGTTGGTTCGGCAGTCTTCTGACAGCGGGAGCCGGAACTGACTTCGACGGGGACACGGCTGCGGACTGGTCGGAATACGTCTCCGGCACCGACCCCACCAAACCCGCCAGAGACCTGAGCCTGCAGGCCGAATGGCGAAATCAACAGGTGGCGGTTTCCTTCAACGCGCGCGGGATCGAGGGGCAAGGCTATCAAAACGCCGCGCGGCATTACCGGCTGGAAAGCACAGCCGCCCTGGAATCCAGCGCCTGGTCACCGGTGGCCGGCCTGGCGGATGTCATCGCGGAACCCGGCCTGACCACCTTGACTCACCTGCTCTCACCGGAACCCAGCCAGGCGCGCTATTACCGCCTCGCGGTGTGGTTGCAACAGGTGCGGTGAGCCGTGGCAGATCATCAAGCACCCCTCCCCGGCGAACCGGAGAAGGGTGCGCAAAGGTCCTCGGGGAATTCGCTCACATACTTACGGACGGTGGACGGCCTGCCTGTCGCTGAGTTCGGCGCGCTCGGAGAGACGCGCCCTACCGTCTTACTGAGTTCGGCGCGCTCTTGCCGAGGGCGGTGGGTCAAGGCGTGTAGGATACCTGGAAGAATCCCTTTTGTCCGGCGGGCAGGTTCCAGGTGGCGCTGCTCGACGTTGCCTGAATGGTCGTCGCGGTGGTCCACGCGGAGAAGTCCTCCGTCTGCCGGACGGTGTAGGTCGTCCCCGGCATCAGGTTGTCCATCCGCAGCGTTAAGACGCTCCCCTCTTTCACAATCGACAGTGAGGGCGGGATCGTAATCCGCAGGTCGTCCACGTAAAAGTTCCCGGACAGCGGCTGCGATTCGGCCGTGCCCGTCCAGCCCTGCACCAGGAGCCGCCACTGCACCAGGTTACCGGTGTCCGCGGGCGTCGTCGCCCAGAAATCCCCATAAGTGGCCTTCACCGTGGTCCACTCGGACACCGCCACCGGACCGGACACACCACTGTAATTGATGCTGCGCCCGCCGCTGTCGTAGAAGGTTATCCAGAACGTGGTGCCGCCATCCATGACCGGCGCCAGCGCGGGATCGCCTTTGAAACGGCACTGCACCACGGCGTTGGTCGGCAGCGAGAACGGCGCCACGATTTTCGAGCGGACACAACCCCATGGCCACTGGCCCGCGGCGAAGTTGATCGCCAGCTTCAGGGCTTTGCTGCCTTGCGGCGCGGGCGTCTCGAGCGAAGCCGTGGTGGTCGTTGCGGCCGGGCTGTTGACGACCGTGTAGGCGGTCATCAGCGCCGCATCGTCGGCGTAGCTCTCAAAATCGTCAATTAAGGCACGGACGGGGGACGGGGGCGGGAATTCCACCAGCGGCGTGTCCCGCACCATGATGTCGTCGACGTAAATGGTGGCCTGAAACTCGGTGCCGGGCGGGTCGCCCTGCCCGTAGAGATACAATTTGAACTGCACGATGTTGGCCAGGTCAACGGCCTCCGGCGAGTCCCACGGCTTTTGCGCGGTGCTCGCGAGAAAATTGAAGACCTGCCAATTCGTGCCGGTCGTGGGAACCGGTGAGCCCCAGCGCCCGCGGTTTCCGTTCCCGTCAAATGCGTAGAGGAACAGCGTCTGGTACGTCGCGTTTGTGAACTGGGGATCACCTGCGACCCGGAAGGTGAGGTATTTGTTCGGCGCTATCGCCATCGGCTCGGCCAGCATCGGCCCGCTGATAACCTCGGTTTCCCAGGTGTTCGCCGGGAACAACCGCTCGAGGCGCAAGGAGTTCGTGCCCGCCGAACCGGGCGCAACCCAGGAAGAAAGACTCAGGGTTGCCCCCGCGGGCACCCAGGACGCCAGCAATTCGTCATCGCTGGCGAACTCGAAGCCCTCAATCATCGTCTGCCCGTTCGTCGTTGTCGACAGCAGGCAGCCGCCTAACATGGCGGCCAAAAGAACCTTTCCAGTAGTTTTCATTTCTGAGTTTGCTGAATTCTTGATTTAGTGGCAGAACGCAGCGGCTATCTTGGGATCTCTTCGCGTTCTGTCAATAGAGATGCGTTTCACTTCAGCTGTTCTTCCAATGAACTTACATGCGAGTGACTCCGTCGCAACGACTTGGGGAAGTTCATTGGCCTTGCCACGCGCGACAGCGCTTGGATTGCTCATTTTGGATGGGCGCGCTCGGCGAGCGCACCGGGTTTGTGCTGGGATCCGCGAGCGGAGTGTCTTTCGTTGTGGGACGGTTATTGCCCGGCCGGCGCGCTCGGCGAGCGCGCCCTACCAAAATGAGAACCGCTATATTCAACGCTTCGCTCTCTGCCCTGTTGCGGGATGGCTTCGAAGTTCCGCCAGCGCGTGTGCCGCAACCCATCCGGGCTGGGGCTCCGCCGCGCCGTGTTTCCGTCATTTCTGAATGACGAACTCGTCGCGGATCTTGCCGTCGAGGTCGTGGGCACGGTAGACGAGCCGGTTTCCCTGGATTTGGATGTCCAGCACCTGGTAGGTGGAAACCTTCGTGAACCCTGCTTCAGTATAGTCGTGGGGTCCCTGATCATAGTACTTGGTCCCCGAGACCGAGATCACATAGATGGTGCCGTCCCGCGCCGTGGCCACGCGTTGCTTGCCGCGCATGGGATACGTGCGCAGATACGCATGGTCATGGCCCTGGAGGGCGAGGTCGACGTGGTATTTGTCGAAGATGGGCGTCCACACATTTCGCAGCTTCTTGTTGTCGCGGTTGGGACTCGAGGAATAAGCCGGGTGATGGTAGCTGACGAATTTCCATGTGGCCGTGGTGCCGGCGAGCTGTTTCTCAAGCCAGGAGGTCTGTGACTCGGGCGGCAAATTGGAATCGAGAATGATGAACTTGGCGTTGCTGTATTCGAAGGAGTAAGCGCGCTCGGATTCGAGGGCAGCCGGGCCGTTTCGCGGCAAGGTGAACAGGTCAAGGTACAGGCGCGGGACACCGCCCTGGCATTCGTGATTGCCGATGACCGGCGCCAGGGTGCGGCGATTGAACACGCCTTTCGAATGTTCAAAAAAGCTGTCCCAGTCCCAACGCTCGGCGCCGCGGTTCACGAGGTCGCCCGCCATTAAGTAGAAGGCGGCATCCGGCCGGGCTGCATGAGCGCGAGCAAGCAGCAGGCCCCAGCGATCCAGCCCGTTCTGAGCGTCGCCCATGTAAATGAACGAGAAGGGTTCCACTCCCGCCGGGGCCGTGGTGAATTCGGCCGGCTCAGTCCAGCCGTTGGCGGTGCCGTCGCCGACGGAATAGACGTAAACGCTGCCGGGGTTCAAGCCGGTGAGAGTCACGGTGTGGCGCAGAACAAGCGGATCGTTGACCAGCATTGGCGTGATGATGCGCTCGGTGCGGGCCTGCGCCACGCGCGGCGTGGCGGCCCCCTCCCCGGTCGCGCCTTTGAGATGATACCGGAGCGCGCCTCGACCGGCGCGGAAAGCGCTGCGCCACTGAACGGTCTGCGTTGTGCGCGGGTCCCCGCTCCAGGTGAGCACTACCTGGTCAGGCCGGTTCGACGCGGGGAATTCCGTCCTGCTGAACAGGTTGACCAGCTTTGCGTCCTGGGCTCGTGCCGCGGCGGTTTGAATGAGCAATTGTCCCTGGAGTTGGGCAGGCACGGACTCGAGCCGGACCTGTTGGTCGCTGTAAGGCTGAACGCCGGCGACAAATGGAACAGTCCGCAGATGCGCCGGGTACAAACCGGTGACTTTGAGGTTGTCACCTTGTTTTCGAGGACGGAGGAGCGCCAAATAATGCGTGCCTTGTCCGCTAAGGTTGTGCACCCCCAACCCGATTTCCCCAGCGGGGAACGTCTTCTCCCACAGCGCCAGTTCCCGGGTGTGGACTTTCACCGTGCCCTCCTTGCGAACGAATCCGCCGTCGCGAAGCCAGAACACCTCGTCGCTGCCGGCTTCCCGCGCGATCGTCACGATCACCGGCACGCTCACGGAGAAGCGGATGTGTTCGGTGGCGAGCACCTGCCGTTCGGCAGGCGTGAGCAGTGTTTCGGCTTTGGCCGAAGTCAGCTTGACGAGTTCATCCTCAGAGAGCGTCCGTTGCAGGCGCGCCATCACAGCGGCCACCGTGTCGTGCACGGATCCATGCCGGCCTTCGTGCGCCGTCGCACTGAGAGTCGCGACGGAAAGCCACAGTCCGAAAACAAAAGGGTTGGAACATTTCATCGCCAGGCCAATTGGGATATACCATCGGCTCCTGGCGCGCAAAGTCAAACAGCAGGAAGAGCAGGAAGGCAGGCGGGAATCGAGTAGCTGAAGGAAGCCGCGGTCGACGTCCTCGACGGAAGCGGCCCGGCGTCCAGTCAAGTCGGTTCGCAAAAAGTGCCACGCGGCTGCTCGAGCCGCGTGGCACTCTGTTTTCTGTCTACTGAACCAGGCAGTTACTCAACCGTGGGCGACAGATTCATTTGATTCAGTCTCTTGGGCTCAGCTGGAAGGGCCGCCCGCGGCGTCGCATCTCCACCACCGACACACTGACTGGCTCCGAAATGGCGGAAGCGCCCGAATCGTCCTTGGCGACGGCGGTGATCTCATATTGTCCGACTGGAGCGTCCGTCCATACCAGGGCGAATATGCCCTTCGTCTTCTTTTGAGGCTTCCCGTCGTCTCCCCGATCATCATCACCATCATCATCATCGTCGTCGTCGCGGTGTCCCACAAACTCCGCCATTCCCAGGCTGGTGCTGCCGGCGAAGAACTCGACACTCACGACCATGCCGCCGGTATCCGTGGCTTGCGCCACAAGGACGATCTTTCTCTTCCCCACGAAGAAGCGTGAACCGTCTTCCGGATGAAGAATCCGCACGGTCGGCGGAACTTCTGGCAGAGCC
>Ga0073934_10010158_pt1 | contig 11770 bp, 9 predicted proteins | sample LarsenN4metaG_FD_76834 | JGI IMG/M metagenome (GOLD analysis project Ga0073934, IMG submission 76834) | Hot spring sediment bacterial and archeal communities from British Columbia, Canada, to study Microbial Dark Matter (Phase II) - Larsen... ... | reverse complement strand
GCGTCGCGGTCCTCGCGGCCGACGGCGTCACCGGAATCTCGATGAGGACTTCGACCGCGGTCGCCAGCGCCGCGGCCTTGGACCGCGGGCCCGGGGATGCTGCTACTCTGCAGGGCATCGGGCCGGGCCCGCTGGCCGGCGGCACGGCTGCCGCGCCCGGCCGTGGAAGGGCTCCGGCCAAGGAGTGGCGATGAGGACAGTGCTGATTGCGGCCGCCCTTGGCGAGGCCGCTACCGGCTTGGCGTTGGTGGTTGCCCCCGGCCTGGTCGGGCGGCTCCTGCTGGGCGGGGAGCTCGCAGGCGCCGCCCTGCCCTTCGCGCGCGTCGCCGGCATCGCGCTTGTCGGGCTGGGGATCGCCTGCTGGCCGGGGCCGGCGGTGCTCGGCATGCTGGCCTACAGCACGGCGGTCGCGCTCTACCTGGCGTTCCTCGGCGCCGCGGGCGGCCAAGCCGGCGACCTGACCTGGCCCGCGGTCGCGTTGCATGCCGTGCTGTCGCTGCTCCTTGCCCGCGCCTGGCTTGGCCGCAGGCGGGGCGTCTGACCCTCGGGCCGACCGACGCGACCAGAACCTGTGCGCCCCGACATGCCGGACCCCTGTCCCAATGCGTCCGGCCGGACCAGCAAGCCGGTCGGCCGGACGTGGACGGGCGCGGCCCTGGCGGCCTGTCTGCTGCTCGGCCTGGCCACGGCGGCGCCTGCGTCCGGCCCATCCGGCAGCGGATTTGCTGGCAGCCCGACCTGCGGGGCGTGCCATCCCGCGCAAGCGGCGCTGTGGGCGGGATCGCATCACGACCTCGCCATGCAGGAGGCGACGGCCGCCACCGTCCTGGGCGACTTCGAGGACGCCGCCGTCCCGCTGCCCGGCGCGACGGTGCGCTTCACACGGGAAGGCGGCGCCTTCATGGTCCATGCCCCCGGGCCCGACGGCATCACGCGGGCCTACGAGGTGGCCTACACCTTCGGCGTCGACCCGCTGCAGCAGTATCTCGTGGCGATGCCGGGCGGGCGCCTGCAGGCCCTGCACGTGGCCTGGGACAGCCGGCCCGCCGCCGAGGGCGGCCAGCGCTGGTTCGCCCTGTATCCGGAGTCGCCCCCGCCGCCCGGCGACCCCCTGCACTGGACGGGCCCCTACCAGACCTGGAACTCGATGTGCGCCGATTGCCATTCGACCGACGTCCGGCGCGGGTTCGACGCAGCGACGGACACCTATGAGACGACATGGTTCGAGATCGACGTGGGATGCGAAGCCTGCCACGGCCCCGGCGCGGCGCACGCGGCATGGGCGGCGGACGGCGCCCAGGGGCCCGACCACGGCTTGGGCATGACGCTGGGCCGCCCCGCCGGGACCGCCTGGATCCTGGCACCCGGTGCGTCGACCGCCCAAAGCACGGGCGGCGGCGCGGCGTCGGCCCAGCTCGACGCCTGCGCGCTGTGCCACGCGCGGCGCCGCGAGCTCGCCCCCGCGTACGCCTATGGCCGCCCGCTGCTCGATTCCGTGCAGCCGGCCCTGCTGGAGGAGGGCCTGTACCACCCGGACGGACAGATCCTGGGCGAGGTCTACGAGGCGGGATCGTTCCAGCAGAGCCGCATGGCGCAGGCCGGCGTCGTTTGCTCGGACTGTCACGAGCCGCACAGCCTGACCCTGCGTGCGGACGGCAACGGCGTCTGCGCGCAGTGCCACCGGCCCAGCCGCTTCGACGTCGCCACCCATCACCGTCACGAGCCGGGGCAGGCGGGCAGCCGGTGCGTCGATTGCCACATGCCGGCCCGCACCTACATGGAGATCGACGTGCGGCACGACCACGCGATCCGCGTGCCCCGTCCCGCGCTGTCGGCGCGGCTGGGGACGCCCGACCCTTGCACGACCTGTCATGCCGGGCGCGATGCCGCCTGGGCCTCGGCCGCGCTGGCGGCCTGGGGCGTCGACGAGGCCGCGGATGGGCCGCACTACGGCGACGCCATCGCCGCGGCGCGGCGGGGCGCGCCCGGAGCGGACCGGTTGCTGATCGCGGTGGCCACGGATGCCGGTCTTCCCGCCATCGTGCGCGCAACCGCGGTCTCGCTGCTGCCGGCGTTCGCCTTCAACTTGGGCCCCGCGATGGGCGCCGCGCTGAAGGCGGGCCTGGCCGACACGGAGGACATCGTGCGCCTGGCCGCCGTCGAGGCGGTCGCGGGCTTCGGCACCCAGGCCGCGCTGCCGCTGCTGGCCCCGCTGCTGACCGATCCCGTCCTGGCGGTGCGCGCCAGGGCCGGGCGGGCCCTTGCCGCCGTACCCCTCGCGGAAGTCCCGGCCGCGCTGCGCCGCGACCTGCAGGCCGCCTGGGCCGACCTCGCCGCGGCGGAGCGGGCCACGGCCGAGCGGCCCGGAACCCTGCTGTCGCTCGGTGCCTTCCTGGCCGACCAGGGGCGCCTGGACGATGCCCAGGCAACCTACGAGGCGGCGCTCGGGGTCGATCCTTCGTTCGCCCCGGCCCTGGTGAACCTGGCCGATCTGGACCGCCTGCGAGGCCGTGACGCCGACGGCCTGCGGCGCCTGCAGCGGGCGATCGAGCTTGACCCGGATGCGGCGGAGCCGCGATTCGCCCTGGGGCTGCTCCTGGTCAGGATGGGCGACACGCAGGGCGCGCTGGCGGCGATGCGAGAAGCCTCGGACCTGGCGCCCGAGGTTCCGCGCTATGCCATCGCCCAGGCCCTGGCCCTGAACGGCATGGGCCTGGCCGAGGAAGCCCTGGCCGTGCTGCAGGAGACCCTGGAACGGCACCCGGGGAGCTTCGACGCCCTCTGGCTGCTTGCCCTCCTGAGCAGAGACCGGGGCGATGTCGAGAGCGCACGCCGCCATGCCGCCCGGCTGACCCTGCTGGCCCCCAACAACCCGGATGTTCGATCTTTGTTTTTGTCGCTTTCAGCGCCCTGACGCGGTTTGCCGCCCGCCAAGGCCTTGCGGATTGCAGAACCCGGATAGCGTCGGGCCTGGCAACATGACATCGTAGGCCTTGGGAACTCGCGCCCTGGGGGGCGCAGGGGGGAGGCGAGGACCATGCTGATCCGGAATGCGGCGTTGAGCGCCACGCTGATCGCGGGCGCGCTGGCTGCGGGGGCGGGATGCCCGGCCTGGGCCCAGGAAACGATCGACCGCACCGTCCTACCGGTCGCCCGGCCGCACGTCGAAGCGATCACCGTGCTCGATGCGCGCGACGTCGCCGTACCCCCGCGCTTTGAGGTGACCGCGCCGCCCGGAGCGCCCAATGTCGTGATCGTGCTGCTCGACGACATGGGCTTCGGCGTATCGAGCACCTTCGGCGGACCCGTCTCGATGCCCACCCTGGAACGGCTCGCGGCGGACGGGCTGCGCTACAACAACTTCCATACGACGGCGCTGTGCTCGCCCACCCGGATGGCCCTCAAGACCGGCCGCAACCATCACACGGCCGAGACCAGCAGCGTCATGGAGACGGCCACGGGGATCCCCGGCAGCACGGGCGAAGTGCCGAACTCCATCGCGCCCCTGGCCGAGATCCTGCGCCTGAACGGATACAGCACGGCGGCCTTCGGCAAGTGGCACGAGACGCCGACGTGGGAGATCAGCGTCTCGGGACCGTTCGATCGCTGGCCCACCCACCAGGGCTTCGACAAGTTCTACGGCTTCCTCGGCGGCGAGACGAACCAGTGGTCGCCCCTGGTCTTCGACGGCACGGCGAAGGTCGAGCTGCCGGAGGACCCCGACTACCATTTCACCGTCGACATGACGGACCAGGCGATCGCGTGGATGCAGTTCCAGAAGGCACTGACGCCCGACAAGCCGTTCTTCGTCTACTACGCGCCGGGCGCGACCCACGCACCCCATCATGTGCCCCAGGCATGGGCCGACAGGTACAAGGGCAAGTTCGACCAGGGATGGGACGCGCTGCGCCAGGGGACGCTCGAGCGCCAGATCGCCCTTGGCGTCGTGCCGGCAGGCACGCAGCTCGCCGGGAAGCCCGAGGCGATCAAGGACTGGGCCACGCTTTCGGACAACGAGAAGCGCCTGTTCACGCGTCAGGTCGAGGTCTATGCCGGCTTCGCCGAGCACACGGACCATGAGGTCGGCCGCCTGGTCCAGGCGCTGCAGGACCTGGGCGAGCTGGACAACACGCTGTTCATCTACATCGCGGGCGACAATGGCGCGAGCGCCGAAGGCGGGATGAACGGCGTCTACAACGAGATGACGTACTTCAACGGCGTCGCGGAGAGCGTGGAGGACCAGCTCAAGCATCTCGACAACTGGGGCGATCCCTCGACCTTTCCGCACATGGCGGCGGGCTGGGCCATCGCGTTCAACACGCCGTTCGCATGGGCCAAGCAGGTGGCGTCCGACTTCGGCGGCACCCGCAACGGGATGGTCATCCATTGGCCGGCGGGCATCAAGGCGAAGGGCGAGGTGCGCAGCCAGTTCCAGCATGTCATCGACATCGCGCCGACCATCCTGGAGGTCGCCCACCTTCCCGAGCCGCGGGAGGTCAACGGCGTCCCCCAGGTGCCCATGGAAGGCAGCAGCCTCGCCTATACCTTCGACGACGCAGCGGCCCCCGACCGCCACTTGACGCAGTACTTCGAGATCTTCGGCAATCGCGCCATCTATCACGACGGCTGGCTGGCCGGCACCGTGCACAAGGCGCCGTGGGAGAGGAAGCCGCGCAACGCCCTCGCGGACGACGTCTGGGAACTCTACGACGTGCGGGCGGACTTCAGCCTGAGCCGCGACCTGGCCGCCGAGAACCCGGCGAAGCTGCTGGAGATGCAGCAGCTCTTCCTGATGGAGGCGGTCCAGCACAAGGTCCTGCCGATCGACGACCGCTTCCTGGAAAGGGTCAACGCGGCACTGGTCGGGCGCCCCGACGTCATGGGCGGACGGACGACGCTGACCCTGCGCGACGGCATGACCGGCATGCTGGAGAACGTCTTCATCAACGTGAAGAACCGTTCGTTCACGATCACCGCCGACGTGGCCGTGCCCGAGGGCGGGGCCAACGGCGTGATCCTGGCGCAGGGCGGGCGGTTCGGCGGCTGGTCGCTCTACTTCAAGGACGGCAAGCCCGCCTACACGTACAACTGGCTGGGCCTGGAGAGCACGACGGTCGCCGCCGCCGAGCCCCTGGCCGCCGGCAAGGCGTCGATCGTGCTGGACTTCGCCTACGACGGCGGAGGGTTCGGCAAGGGCGGCAACGTTGTCCTCTCGGTGAACGGCAGGAAGGTGGGCGAGGGCCGCGTCGAGAAGACCCAGGCGAACATCTTCTCGGCCGACGAGACCGCCGACGTGGGCGAGGATGACGCGACGCCCGTGGTCGAGGGCCTGGGAGAAGGAGCGGCGACGCGCTTTACCGGGACCATCGACACGGTGACGGTTGCGGTACGGTAGGTGCCGGATCCCGGCCCGGGCGCCCTGGGGTCGGCAGGGCGCGCCTGGAGCGTGGCGGCGCAGCGTGGAGGAGGACGGCTCTCCGGATGCTCGGGCAGGCGGGCGAGGGCGCAAGGCCGTCGAATCGCGATCGGCTCGACGGCCTTCTCGCGGATGAGGGCATCGGTGGGCCGCCGGGCAAGGGCCAAGCCATGAAGGGACACGCCATGAAGACGACACGTCACGTCATTCCGGTTCTGGCGGCCCTCGCGTGCGCGGGATTCCTGCCCGCATGCACCATGGAGGGGCGCCTGGAGGCGGTGCCGGAGGGCGTGTCGTTCGAGGCGCAGATCCCCGGCATCCCGGACGCGCGCTACTGGCCCGACGACCCCGCGAGCATGCAGCGCTTCATGGAGGACGGAATCGCGTCGTTCCACCGCGAGCTGGAGTACCGCGCCAGCATCGGGGACACCAGCCCCCTGCCGCCGGCAGCCTATCTGGCGGTATCGGGCGGCGGTGACAACGGTGCGTACGGCGCGGGCCTGCTGGTGGGCTGGACGGCGGCGGGCACGCGGCCCGCGTTCAAGGCCGTGACTGGGATCAGCACGGGCGCGCTGACGGCGCCCTTCGCCTTCCTGGGCCCCGACTACGACGACGAGCTGCGCACCGTCTATACGACCATCACCGCCGACGACGTGTTCACGCCCCGCGGCATCTGGGCGGCGCTGATGGAAGACGCCATGGCCGACACGACGCCGCTCTGGGGCCTGGTGTCCAAGTTCGCCAACCAGGACATGCTGGATGCGGTGGCGGCGGAGTACCGCAAGGGGCGCCTGCTGATGATCGGGACGACCGACCTGGATGCGCGCCGGCCGGTGATCTGGAACATGGGGGCGATCGCCGCCAGTGGGTCGCCGAACGCCCTGGAGCTCTTCCGCTCCGTCCTGATCGCCTCGGCGGCGATCCCCGGCGCCTTCCCGCCCGTCATGATCGACGTGGAGGCGGGCGGGCGGAGATACCAGGAAATGCATGTCGACGGCGGAACGTCGGCCCAGGTGTTCCTCTACCCCTCGGCCTTCAACCTGGCCAAGGTCACCGAAGAGGCCAACGTCACGCGCGAGCGGCACGTCTACATCATTCGCAACGCCAGGCTCGATCCCAACTGGGCCTCGGTGGAGCGCAGCACGCTGTCCATCGCCGGACGGGCGATCTCGTCGCTGATCCAGACCCAGGGGATCGGCGACCTTTACACGATCTACCTGCTGACGCAGCGCGACGGGCTGGACTACAACCTGGCCTTCATCCCCGCGGCGTTCGACATGCAGCCGGCCGGCGAGTTCGACCGCAACTTCATGACCGCGCTCTTCGACTACGGCTATGCCGAGGCCAAGGCTGGCTACGACTGGCACAAGACGCCCCCGGGATTGGCGGAGTAGCCCGGCGCCGGCCCCCGCCCCCAGGGATCACTCGCAGGCGCCGCCCAAGAGCCCGCTCTTGAGGTCCTTGTTCGGGGGCTCGGCGCCGAGCCAGATGGCCAGGAGGACCGGGCCGAAGTCGGCTCCATCGATGACGCCCTTCGATGCGCCGTCCAGCTCGACGGCAACGCCCTTGGCGGGATCGTTCGTGAAGGCCAGGGCCTGGCCATCCTTGAAGTCGACGAACATGCCCACGAGCGCGTCGATGCGGTCCTTGAGCGGGGCCAGGTCGGCGCCCGTCTTCGCGAAGCCCTCCTTGAACGCATCCTCCATGTCCGAAGCGTCGACGTCGTGCACGAAGCGGAGCTCGAGCCGCCAGGCGCCCCCCTCCTTGAGGATCGCGTCGCCATCGCCGGACTTCTCCGGAAGATAGAGCCCGGCCACGTAGACCTTGACCTTGAGGATCGTGGCCTTGCGCAACCCGAGGCCGTTCAACGCGAGCGCGCCGCCCGGGCCCTGCACGCTGTCGGCGAAGGTCACGCCATCGCAGGTCGCGGCCGACGCCGGGGCGGCGGCCATCAACGCGCTCGCGGCCAGGACCGCGACACTCCAGGACGACCGGATCATGGCACCTCCCCAGCGCTGTGGCGCCTAGAACTGCAAGTTGAATCCCACGACGGGCCCGTGAAGCGTCATGTCCCACTCGAAGCGGGATGCGCCGCTGCCATCGTCGTAGTCCTGATAGAGCGCGCGGTATCCCCCGAAGACAATGGCATCGCGCCCGAACATCTCGAGCTCGTAGCCGACGACGGCATTGCCCGCGAGGCTGAGGTCGCTGCCCACACCGAAACCGCCCGCATCGCCGCGCAGGGCCATCACCCAGCGCTCCGACAGGCGGAGGCGGATACGGCCGCCGATCAGCGGGTCGATCCAGTCCTTACGGTCGCTTACCTCGCGTGCGCCGGCAAAGCCCGGGGGAAGCCCGGCGACCTCCAGGTCGATCTCGGTCTCGAGATCGGTGTAGCGGGCGCCGACGATGAGATCGAGGTGACCGCCGGACGGCGTGCCGCGCACTCCGCCGCCCTGCCAGCTCGACACGCGATAGGCGCCGCCGAACTCCAGGAAGACGAGGTCGGCGTCGAGTTCCGCCCGCAACGTCAACGGGCCGACCGTGGCGTTCTCGTCGCTCGCTATGTCCATGTAGGCGGGAGACACGAACACCGACCACCGGCCGTTGCTCGCCTCGAAGTCGGCGAAGGCGCCGAGCAGGGTGTCGGACTTCTCCACCACATCCGCGAAGGTCGCATCCACCGACGCCGAACGGTTCCGCACCGCCACGTCGCCACTGGCGCCCGGCGCCCACAGGTAAGGCGTGACCTCGAAGCGCCAGCCTCCGTCCTGGTCCTGGGCGCGGGCCACCGGCGCGCAAAGCGTGGTCGCCAGGACGGCTCCGAACAGACAAGAAGCAGCGCGCGTCACGGCCCCTTCCCACATGGTCCACGAAGCCGGACGCCGAAGATCCCGGCAACGGCAAAGCTTGACCGATCCCGGGGGCCTTGTCGACGTTGGATCGTGCCGGCGCCGCGCGCTATCCGAAACCTGCAACCGGATCGCAGGCGGTCGGCCGCGGCCTGGATGCGCTGCATCCCGTGTAGAATGGCGATCGGTTCGACGCCATGCCCGCCATCGAGACCGCCCGGCTCGTTCTTCGCCGCTTCGTCGCGGCGGACGCGGCTGCCATGCGGGCGGTGCTTGGCGATGCGGACGTGATGGCCTTCAGCGAGGACGGCGCGCTGTCGCACGGGCGGGTCGCGGCGTGGGTGGCGCAGGCCGCCGGCGAGCGGGCCGAGATCGCGAGCGGCGGCTGCTGGGCCGTCACGCTCCGCGCCGGACCGGACGTGCCCATCGGCTATGCCAGCCTGCGCCACGGCGGGCCCTGCCTGCCGGGCGAGCTGGAGCTGGGCTACCGGCTGGCGAAGGGATCCTGGGGCCGCGGCTACGCCACCGAGGCCGCAGCGGCCCTCTTGTCGGCCGCGTCGTCGCAGGCGCGGTCCGGCTGGGCGATCGCGGCCATCGACCCCGGCAACGCGCCGTCGATCCGGGTCGCCGAGCGACTCGGCATGGCCCTCGTGCGGACCTACCAGCCGGAGGGCTACGACCACCCCGACCTGGTCTACGCGGTATCCCTGGCGCGGCGAAGCTGATCCGGGGCGCCGCCCGGGTTCACGGCGGACGCGCCTTCTTGTGCCCATCGGCCCGCGGCGCCGCGGCAGCCCGCGCGCGCGGCCCTGCTATCCTCCGCGCTCCAAGGGGAGGGTAGGGCATGGCGCGACGGGTCCGCATGGGCGAGATGGCATGGCCGGAGTTCGGCGAGCGCGCGAAGGGCGGCCAGGCGACGGTGATCGTGCCGGTGGGCGCCATCGAGCAGCACGGGCCGCACCTGCCGCTGAACACCGACGTGGTGATCCCCGACGACCTGGCGGTGCAGGTGGCGCTGCGCACCGAGGCCATCGTCGCGCATCCCATCGCCTACGGCTACAAGTCGCAGCCGCGCACCGGCGGGGGCGACCGCTTCCCCGGCACCGTCAACCTGGACGCCGTGACGTTCATCCACACCGTGCGCGACGTCATCAAGGAGATGGCCCGCCACGGCGTGCGCAAGCTGGCCCTGTTCAACGGGCACAGCGAGAACGCCATGTTCATCGTCGAGGGCATCGATCTGGCCATGCGCGACCTGAAGGTCCAGGGCGTGGACGACCTGCGCGTGATGCGCACCGACTACTGGGACTTCGCCAGGCTCGAGACGCTGAACAAGGTGTGGACCGATGGCTTCCCGGGCTGGGGCAGCGAGCACGCGGGCGTCGTGGAGACCGCCCTGATGCTGCACCTGCGGCCCGACCTGGTGGACATGGCCAGGGCGCCGGTCCACCCGCCGTCGGCCTTCCCGCCCTACGACATGTACCCCACCAACCCGGACTGGATGCCGTGGTCGGTCTCGATGCGCTCCCCCGTCATCGCGACCGCCGCGCACGGCGCCATGATGTTCGAGGAGTACGTAGCCGAGATGACCGCGGCCGTGCGGCGCGAGTTCGGGTAAGGCGCGGCGCGGCGCCACGCCCCCCGAAACGCGCCTAGGCCGCGGCCCTGAACCGGGGCAGCAGCAGGAGCCGACCGTCGGCCGATGTCGCGGGCTCGATGGTGTCGCGGTAGATCTTCGCGTTGATGCCGTTGGTGAGCCACACGTAGGCGCCGGACTCCTCCATCAGGTCCTGCATGCGGACGTACATCTCGCCCCGCTTGACGGGGTCGAGCTCCTTGAGCGCAGCGACGTGGAGCCGGTTGAACTCGTCGTTGTTCCAGCGCTCCCAGTTCCAGATGCCGATCTGCTCCCTGGTGTACCACTGGGTCATGGACCCGGGGTCCGGCGGCATGCCCCATTTGGCCAGGTACATCTGCAGCGACTTCCACTGCTCGCCCTCGGCCTCGATGCCGAGGATCCAGTAGACACCCGATTCGTAGGGGATGACCTCGACCTCGATCCCGACCTCGGCCAGGTTGGCCTGCACGACCTGGGCGATGGAGACGCGGTCGGTGTTGTTGAGCACCGAAAGCGTCGTCTTGAAGCCGTTCGGGAGCCCCGCCTCGGTCAGCAGGCGGCGGGCCTCCTCCAGGTCGCGCTCGGGATAGAGGCGTCTCTCCCGATGGCCGACGATGCCGGGCGCCACCAGGCCGGTGGCGACCGGGGCGGCGCCCATGTAGGCGGCTTCCAGCACGGTCGGGATGTCGACGGAAAGCTGCACGGCGCGGCGCACGCGCTGGTCGTCGAAGGGCGGGTGCTCGGTGTTCATGCCGATCCACTCGATGCCCACGGCCGGTCGGGCCTGCAGCTTCGCACCGGCCGGCATGGCCTGCCGGTAGGCGACCAGCGAGCTGACCGAGATGTCGCTGCAGTCCACGTCGCCGGCCTCGAAGGCCAGCTCGGCGGTCTTGTCGTCGTCGATCTGGATCATCTCGATGCGGTCGAAATCCATCGCCGGCCCGCTCCATAGCGGATTGCGCTCCAGCACCAGGCGCTCCTTCTGGGTCTGCTCGACGATGACATAGGGGCCCGACGTGGCGGGCGGCTGGTTGGTGAAGCTGCCGCCCGCCTGGGTCACGGCGGCGCGGCTGACGATGGTCGCCGACGGCCGCGGCAGCAGCGAAAGCCAGACGGCGGGGTACGGCTCCTTGAAGGCGAGGATGCCGGTGTAGGTGTCCTCGACGTCGACGCGGTCGAACAGCGCCCAGTCCGAAACGTTGCTGCCCTCGTTGGCAGGGTCGGCCACGCGCTCGAACGAGAACTTCACGTCATCGGCCGTCATCTCGCCGAAGCCGTTGGTCCACCGGATGCCGGGCCGCAGGCGGAAGCGGATGCGCAGGTCGTCGATCTGCTCGATCGACTCGGCTGCATCCAACTCCCAGTCCCAGTTCTCGGAGGGCCTGTAGGTGACGAGCTTGTTGGAGATCGCCGTCATCACATCGTTCTCGGACGTGTTGCGCACGTTGAGCGGATCGAGCACGGCAATGTCCTTCACCATGCGGATGCGCAGCACGCGGCCCTGGGCGCGCGCGGCGCGGGGGCCCGCGGCCTGCAACAGGGTGGCCGCGGCCGACCCCGCCCCGCCCTGGACGATGCGACGACGCGAAACCGCGACCTTGCCGATCCGCATGGATCCCTCCCTGATCGTACCGACGCCCTCGCGGCGTCGCTCCTGATGTTCCGGGGCGGCCGTCGCGGCGCCATCGCCGGAAGCTCCGGCGCGCAGCGCGCCACTCCCTTGGCGGAAAAGGCTAGACGAATTGGATCCAACATGCAATTGCTGTCGATGCACCGTCGCGGCTTGGTCCACGCACGGAAATCTCGAGCCGCTTTCACAACTTGCGCACCGGAGAGGATCATGAAGCTCGCCTTCTGGCTGGAGACCGCGAGCCAAGCCGCCTG
>Ga0073934_10010157_pt1 | contig 11770 bp, 8 predicted proteins | sample LarsenN4metaG_FD_76834 | JGI IMG/M metagenome (GOLD analysis project Ga0073934, IMG submission 76834) | Hot spring sediment bacterial and archeal communities from British Columbia, Canada, to study Microbial Dark Matter (Phase II) - Larsen... ... | reverse complement strand
CCATTATCGAGGCCGGCAACGCGCGGCAGCTCTTGATTTGGCACGCGAAGGAGCTCAACAGCCTCGATCCCGAGACCGGCGCCGTCTATTGGTCGCAGCCGCTCGAGCCGGCGTATGGCATGGCGATCACGCGCCCCATGCGCGACGGCGACTATCTCTTCGCCAGCGGCATCGGCGAAGTCTGCGCGGTCTACAAGCTCGATCCCGACAAGCCCGCGGCGGAGGAAGTCTGGCGCGGCACGAAAGAGAACTCGCTCTACTGCGCGAACAGCACGCCGCTCATTACCGACGGAGTGATCTACGGCAGCGATTGCGGCAAGGGGACCTTCCGCGCGGTGAAGCTGGAGGACGGCACGCGGCTCTGGGAGACGTTTGCCCCGACCACCGGCGGCGAACGCCGCGCCGGCCACGGCACCGCGTTCGTCACGCAAAACGGCGATCGTTACTTCTTGTTCAGCGAAACCGGCGACCTGATCATCGCCCGGTTGACGCCGGAGAAATACGAGGAAGTGAGCCGCGCCCATCTTTTGGATCCGACGAACGAGGCCTTCGGTCGCCGCGTCGTCTGGACCCATCCAGCCTATGCCAACCGCTGCATCTACGCCCGCAACGACCAGGAACTGATCTGCGTGTCGCTGGCCAAAGAGTGACGCTATGGAGCAAACGTTCCAACCAAGTAAACCCGCGGAAAGTTTGATGTGGGGTGCCACTGGCGGCTTGTCCGCCAGTGCTGGAGTTGGGCTCGCTATTGAGACAAAACCGCACTGGCGGACAAGCCGCCAGTGGCACCCATCGCGCTTTTGGTTTCCCGCCACGGAGTTTTCTGATGGCCGCACAACCTTCCATCTTGGCGTTCGCCGGCAGCGCGCGGCGCGGTTCGTTCAACAAGCAGGTGCTCCGCATCGCCGCGCGTGCGGCCGAGCAAGCAGGCGCCAAGGTGACGTTGATCGACCTGGCGGACTACCCGCTGCCGCTCTTCGATCAAGACCTTGAGGCGGCCTCCGGCCCGCCGGAAAACGCGGTCAGGTTGCTGGAGCTGTTCAAGTCGCACGACGGCCTGCTGATCGCCTCGCCGGAGTACAACACGTCGATCACGCCGCTGATGAAAAACACGATCGATTGGGTGTCGCGAAAGATCGGGGACAGTCCCTCGCTCGCCGCCTTTCAAGGCAAGGTGGCCGCCCTGATGAGCGCCTCGCCCGGCGCGCTCGGCGGGTTGCGCGGGTTGGTTCATTTGCGATCAATTCTCGGCAACATCGGCGTCATCGTCCTGCCGGAACAAGTGGCCGTGATGCAGGCGCATAACGCCCTGGACGAAATGGGCAACCTCCACGATGCCAAGCAGCAGGCCAGCGTCGAAAAGCTCGGCACGCGACTCGCGGAACTCTTGGCCAAGCTCCGGGCATAGCCGCCGCGACCCCGCCGCGCAACCGGCCTGATTCCTCCGATCGGCCCGTACTTGGTGGCACGCGCCACACTGGCAAGGTATACAAATAAGCGACGCCGCGCGGACGCCCACATCCCCGCGGCCAGCTTAGCTCTATTTGAAAACACGAATCGGGTGCCAGTGGCACCCAAGGTCCGAGTGTGTTTTCGAACAGAGCATTGTCTTTCCAATGTCTCGCCGCGCGCCGCCCACCATGCGTTTGCCTCGTTGCCTCGCCGTCGTCGCGCTCATGGCGTTGGTTCACGCCGCGCCGCTCGCCGCGCAACAGGCCGATGGCATCCGCGCGGCGATCGCCGAACTTGAAGCGCGCACGCCCGTCGCTCCGGAAGGCTATCGCGGCCTGGACACGGCGCCGATCGACGCCGCCGCGCGGCGACTGGAGCGTGCCTGCGCGGAGCTGGCCGAATCCCACATTCAACCCGGGCGCTCACCCGTCGCGGCTTGCCAAGCGCTGCTCGACGCGAAGCAACGCGTCGACGCCAGGCTGGAAGCGTTGTTCGCGCTTCGCACCGGTTTTGCCGGCTGGACGGCCGACGCGGAGCGCGACGAGGCGCTCCGCGCATACTTGCGCGCGGTGTCGCGATCGATCGATCTCTCCGGACGCCTGCGCTACATCCAATACGACGCCTTCGATGCCGCCGCGGGCGTCTCGATGGACAACGCAGCGTGGCAAAAAGACTTGTTGCGCGTGGCGACTGACGCGCGATCGCTCGCGGCGGCGAACGCTTGGAGCGTCGCGCTCCTGGCGCCGGAGGCCGGAGCGCCCACGCTCTCGGCGAATGCGGTGCTGGACTTGTACGCGTCGGTCAACGACTCGACTTTGCTGCCCGCGCTTGCCGACTACGTGCGCCGGCCGGATCTCACGCCGCCGCGCCGCCTGCGCGCGATTGTCGCGATTGACAAGTTAGGCGTACCCCAGGACCCGCGCCCGCAAGACGGCCAGGACGCCTATCAGCCCGTGATCCTCGCGGCGGAACTCAAACGATTGGCCAAATCGCTCGACGTGGCGCGTCTGAACCCGGCCGAACGGCAACAGCGGGAAGCCGTGCTGGCCTCACTCGATAAGCGCATCGCGCGCGGCGTGACCGAAACGGGCTATCGACATGGCCACGTCACCGTACAGCCGGGCGATTGGCTGCTGATGCGCAACCCGTCGCCGTATAACCATTTCACCAGTCTCTCGCCGGGACTTTTTACGCATGTGGGCGTGATCACGGATGAGCAGGGCCCTGACGGCAAGCGGCGGCTGGTCGTGGTCGACTTGCCGGAGCGCGGCGACCGCATGCCGGCCACCAATTTTGATACGTTCATTCTCCGTACGCTGCACTACGTCGTGCTCAGGCATCCCGACCCGGCCGTCGCCGCGCGGATGGCCGACGTCGCGCGGACGTTGATCGACTCCCCCACGGAGTTCGATCTCAACTTTGATACCTCGCGCGTCACGGCGCTGCGCGGACAAATCGCGCCGGGCGTCAAAGTGAAAACATACTGCGCCGGCTTGCTCCTGATCTGTGCCCAGGAAACGCCCCTCCCGCGCGACGAATTCTTCCCCATCGCCGAGACCGTGGCCGGCGGCCGCACGGCGGAGAATCTCGCCAAGCTGGGGCTCAGCGTGAAGGAAGACTTTATTTCGCCGACCGGTCCGCTCTTCGCGCCGTCCCTGATGCTCGTGGCGCGCCGCGAGTCGCAATACGAACCGGGGCGCGAGATCCGCGAGGCCCTCTACGATCACTTCGCCGCGGGACTGGCTGACAACACGCTCAATAACTCGCCCAATCTGCGGCAAGCGCTCCGCATCCGCCTGGCCGAGATGGCGAAGCGGAATCCACTGCTGGCGACCGCGCTGGCCGAGGCGAACGACGTCAGCGAAGACCTCGACCTGGTGGCCGCCGCCAAGGCCGCGGCCGTGGTCGAATCGCTGGATGAAGTCGCCGACGGCGCTGCCAAAGACTTTCTCGACGCCCGCGACGCGATTCGCGCCGGCGACCTACGCGAGCTGCGCCGCGCGCGCGTGCCGCGCGAAACGCTCGACGGCATCGAAGCCCTCCGCCGCGAACACTCGCGGCTCTATCAAGCCTGGGAGCAAGGCGCAATCACGCCGCGCCAACTGCGCGAGGAACTCGTACGCTACTACATGGACCGCGGCGTGCGCGAAATCGACCAGCGCTTCTTCAGCGACACCGATCAAGTTGACGCCGGAAACTGAGATCCTTGCTACTTCTTGGCGCCTTGCACCGCCCGCGCTTCCTCCAGCGCCAACGCCATCCGCGGCATCCCGCCGGGAAAACGCTCGAAATAGCCGGCGAAGGCCTGGATCGTCCGCTCCGCCCGGGCGAGATATTCCGCGTTGGCCCCATCGTTCGAAAGCGCGAGCCAATTCCGCGCGCTCGTCGCATTGACCGATGGCGTCACGCCGTCCAATGGATCCTTGCTGCGGGCGAATAGCGCCTCATGGTCGTGCGAGGTATAGAAATACCCGTCTCCCTGCGCGTCCCAAAACAGTTCGTGCTGCTGGTTGGCTAATCGCTCCGCCTCGGCGCGCCAGCGATCCTCGCTTGTGGCGTGATGCAAGGCCAGCAGTCCCGCGACCAGATAGGCATAGTCGTCGGCGTAGGCGTTCAGCTTTGCCTCGCCGCCGGCATAAACATGCCAGAGCCGGCCGTCGTCGCGCCGCAGCTTTTGCAGAGCGAATTCCGCCCCGCGCCGCGCGGCGTTCAAGGATTCAGCATTCTCGAGAACGCGCCCGGCGTCCGCCAAGCCGGCGATCATCAACCCGTTCCAGCCGGTCAGAATCTTAGTATCGCACATCGGCCGCGGGCGCTGGTCGCGTGCCGCGAGCAACTTGGCGCGGAGCGGCGCGAGTTGTTCGCGCTGTTGCTCAGGCGACAGGCCCATGTCCTTGGCGATCTCGTCGAGCGGTCGCGGCAACAACAAGACATAGCGCCCCTCGAAGTTCGGTTCGGCGTTGAGACCGTAAACTTCGGCGAAAAACTTCAACTCCTCCGGCGATAGCAGCGATGCGATCTCCGCCCGCCGCCAGGCATAATATTCCCCCTCCTGGCCAGCGGTTTCGGCGTCGAGGGCGCTATAGAAGCCCCCCTCGGGCGACGTCAGCTCGCGCAGCACGAAGGCGAGCGCCTCCTCGGCCGACTCGCGGTACATCGGGTCGCCCGTTAGCTCGAAGGCGGCGCTATAGACGCCGACCAGTTGCGCGTTGTCATACAGCATCTTCTCGAAATGTGGGACCGCCCACTCACGATCGGTGCTGTAGCGGTGAAAACCGCCCCCCAAGTGATCGCGCAATCCGCCGCGCGCCATGTGGTCCAGCGTGACGCGGAGCATGTTCAACGCGTCCGCATTGCCGCCTCGTGCGCGGGACAACAAAAAGATCAGATTCCCCGGCTCCGGAAACTTGGGGCGATTGCGTTCCCCCTCGCTATATCCGAAGCCCCCGTACTGGGCGTCGAACTGCTCCGCCAATGCGGCCTGCATCGCGGCAATCGCCGCCTCCGACCTGGGCAGCGGCGCGGGCGTCGCGCGTTTGTTCAGAACGCCGGCCACCAACTCCGCGATCTGCCCGGCGCTCGCGCGAATGCGGTCCGGCGAATCGCGCCACAGTTCATCGACGCGCTTGAGCACCATCAAGAAGCCGGTCCGGCCCGGTTGATCTCGCGGCGGAAAGTAAGATCCGCCAAAGAATGGCAGCGCTTCCGGCGTCAAAAACACCGACATCGGCCACCCGCCGCCGGCCGGCGCGCCGGCCAATTGATGATAGACCTGCACCGAGGTCATATAGATTTCGTCGATGTCGGGCCGCTCTTCCCGATCGACCTTAATGCAGACGAAACGCTCGTTTAAATACGCCGCAATCTCGGCGTCCATGAACGACTCGCGCTCCATCACATGGCACCAGTAGCAACTGCTGTAGCCGACCGAAAGAAAAATCGGCTTGCCTTCGCGCTTCGCCCGCGCCAACGCCTCTTCGCCCCACGGGTACCAATCCACCGGGTTATGCGCGTGCAAGAGCAGGTACGGACTCGTCTCCTTGGCCAACCGATTAGCCGGACCTGCAGGCTTGGCCGGCTCCTCCGCCACGCCCATCGGCTGCGCAATGACGCACACAAGAACTGTCCACCAGGCGGCCCATCTCATGTCGCGGTTCATGCTGCCACCGGAAAACGATGTGTTGGTCGCGTCGACACTCGCGCATTATAACTCGTCGATCGCCAGGTGTTGTTCGGCGAGAAACGCTTCCGCCTCCGCCTTATTGAAAACGCCTTCCGTCGCTCCCACGGCGCGGACGCAACTGGCCCCCAGCGCGCTGCCCCAGGCGAGGCATTGGCGCTCGTCGCCGCCGGCGAGCAGGCCGGCGATGTAGCCCGCGTCGAAGGCGTCGCCGCTGCCGGTGCCGCCGACGTAGTTCACGGGAAAGACGCCGGCCCGGAGCCGCACGCGGTCGTTGACGAGCACCGTGCCGCGCTCGCCGCAGGTGATGACGACCGTTTTCGCACCTGCTTCACGGAAACGATCCGCCTGTGCCACGGGATCGTCCAGCCCGGTGATGGCGGCGGCTTCGTCGGCATTCGGCAAAAAAATGTCCGTCTCCGAGAGCAGGCCTTCCAGTTGTTTCCAATGATCGCCCGGACCCGGCAACACTACGTCCAGCGCCGTGATCACGCCGGCCGCGCGGGCGGCGCGAAAGACCGGTGTCAGCGCGCCGTTCAACAACCCTTGCATCAGCAGATACCCGCCGACATAGAGCACCTTGGCCGACCGCACGCGCTCGAGCAGAATATCCTCGGGGCGCAGCGAGGCGCTCGCGCCGATCGCATGAATGTAGCGGCGGTCCTCGCCGTGGACGTTGATGATCAGCGAACCGGAGGTCTCGACTTTCGAATCGCGGCGGATGCCTGAAGTATCGGCCCCGGCGCGATCGAGTACGTCAATCAAGTAGCTGCCAAACGTGTCGTCCCCCACGCACCCGATCACGCCAACCTGGACGCCCACCTTGGCAAGATCGACCGCCGCGTTCAGGGCGCAGCCGCCAGGACAGAGCGGCAAGCTCTCGGCCAGGATCAGCTCGCCGGCCTTGGGAACGCGCGGAATCGGCGCGCAGAGATGATCGGCGACCAGAATCCCCACGCTGAGACAATCGACGGCCACGGGCAGCGCTCCTGCAACATCCAGTACGGGTGACCGAGCGAATATAGGGGCTACCCCGCCGTGCGAAAAGGAGTGCGAGCGAATGCACCCCGACGTGTATAATCGGGGCGTGATTGCGTCCCAAGGATTCGAATTGCTCTACGAACAAGGCCCGGTGCTGGGCATCGCCAAACCGGCCGGCATCGCCACCCAGGCGCCCGCGCCGTTCGACAGTTTGGAAACGCGCATCAAGGATTTTCTCCGCCAGCGCGAAGGGAAGACCGGCAATCTTTACCTGGCCATTCCGCACCGGCTCGATCGGCCGGTCTCCGGCGCCATGGTCTTCGCGCGGCATGTGCGGGCCGCGCGGAAAATCTCCACGCAATTCGAGGAACGCCGCGTTCGGAAGACCTATTGGGTGCTCGTGTCTGGTGACGTGACGCCGACCGAGGGGACCTGGCGCGATCACTTGCGCAAGGTCTATGGCCACCCGCAAGCGGAAGTCGTCGCGCCCGATCATCCCGAGGGCCGCGAGGCCATTTTGCACTATGCGGTCCGCGAAAAAATCCCGCTGGCTTCAGGCGCGATCGTGAGTTGGCTGGAGGTGCAACTCGAGACGGGACGCACGCACCAAGTGCGGGTCCAGGCGGCGTCGCGCGATTGGCCGCTGCTGGGGGACGCGCTCTACGGGTCGACGGTCGCCTTCGGCCCCGAGGTTGCCGAGGAGCGGGAACGGGCGATCGCCCTCCACGCGCGGAGTCTGGCGCTATTGCATCCGATGACGCGGGAATCGATTGAGTTAGTTGCACCGTTGCCCGAATACTGGCGCGCCATCGTTGGGGAGGGGAAAGCGAACGGTTGACCGTCCAATCTCGTCTCGCACAGAGCGCATGGGCACTCTACACTGAAGCGGCCAGTGGGCGACACGTTCTCCCTTCGCGAATCGCTTCCGGTAACTATGGCTCATCGCATCGCTCAGTCGCGCCGTGTGGTCCGCACCGCCATTTGGCAGCGCGTGGCGATTGCGTTCGTCGTGGGCCTGGTGAGTTTGTTGCTCGTGCTGGGCATCCTCTTGCGGCGAGCGCCGGAGTTTTACCGCCAGGAAGTCGCGCGCTCCGCCGAGGAACAACGGGCGGCCAGCGACCAGTGCCTCGCCAACATGAGCGCCACGGCGAGCCAGGCTCAACGCGCCGGCCGCTGGCGGGCCGAGTTCACCGAAGCCGAGCTGAACGGCTGGCTGGCCTATGATCTGCCGAACAATCACCCGGAGTTGGCCGAAGGCCCGGTCGCCGCGCCGCGCATTGATCTTGCGGATGGCGTGGGCCAGATCGCCTTCGAGTATCGCGGACTGTTCAAGACCTACGTGCTGGTCGAGTTCGATGCCGAGGCGCGCGACGAGAGTACGCTGGCGATTCGCTTTCGCAAGCTCCGCGGCGGCGCCCTCCCCATGCCGATGGGAGCGCTCGTCGAACCGCTATCAAGCTTTGCAAGTCAGCTCGGCCAGTCGGTGCAATGGACCGAGGAAGAGGGACTACCGGTTGCCCTACTGACGTTTGTTCCCAACGATGAAGGCGATCCGAGGGTCGAGTTACGGAACGTTGCGATCCTGGCGGATCGGATCGTGCTGGAAGGAGAAACGGCCCATCCGCATCGCTAATGTTGATTTGACAGATTGATGTGCCACAATCGCGATAGCAGATCGCCTTCGCCTATTGGCGGCTGTCGGTGGCCCGCTCGTAGGAATAAATCCAGCCACCAGGCGTCGCGTCCGTTAAATGCAAGTGGACCACGCCCCGCATTCGCCCCCCCTGTAAGTGGAGTTGCCAATGATCGGGGGAGCTCGATAAAACGCTGTAGACTCCGCAGTCCCATTGTCGTACCTGTCCACGGTCGCCCGAAATCGGGCCTTCGTAGTCGAGATAAATCGGACGGTGATTGGCGAGTCGGACGACATGCTGAACCGCGCATTCATCGGGCGGTTGTCGGAACGCCCACGTATGCAGCGACTCGCCGCCCACTTCGATCATGAAGTCCCAGTGGGAGTACTGTTCAGCGGTTTCTGACAGTTCGTGCCAGAGGATCACGTAGCGCGGCATACAAACTGGATCGCCTAATCCTTCAATTGTCGCGCTGTGCGCCGACAAGATGCTGGTGGTGTCCGGAAACTGATTTTACTGGTCTTGAAAGCCCGTTTGCAGCTATCCGCCACGCATCGTGGTTAGTTCCCCATCATCGCCGTCGACGGTTGATCCGGAAATTCCGGCGCTCGAGCTTGCGGATTTGTGGCGCACGGTTTCCGAAAACCTGCCGGACGACATCGTTGCGGTTGACCGGCAGGGCCAAATTCGCTGGATCAATCGCGCGCTGTCCGAGCACCGCCGCGAAAAGGTCATTGGAAGTTATTGCGCGGAATACGTCTGCGAGGAATCCAAGAGCCAACACCTGTGGGTGCTCGACGCCGTCTTTCGCGGCGAGACGCCTCAGCCATACGAAGTGAAAACCTTGGACGGACGCTGGTGGCTGACCCGCGCGGCGCCCGTGTTCGACCGGCAAGGCCAAGTGGGCGCCGCGCTCTTCATGACGCGCGAGATCACTCAGCGCAAAGCCCTGGAGGCGACGCTCGAGGAACGCCAGCGGCTGCTCGAGCGCATTCAGAATACGTCGCCGGCGATTAACTTCATTTTCGATTTGCGGCGCGGCCGCCTGCTGTACGTGAACGAAAGCGCGGCCCCTATGCTCGGCTATTCGGCCGCGGAGTTGCTGGCGTTCGAGGCGGACGTTGTCGACCGGATCGTGCATCCGGAAGATCTTGCGGCCACTCGCGAGGCTTTGCTGTCGCTCAGTCGCGCGACCGGCAACGAGCTCACGAAATTAACCATTCGCTGTCGAACAATCGACGGGGGCTGGCGCTGGATGCACCTGCGCTCGACGCCATTCGACCGCGACTCTGGCGGCGCGGCGCTCACCGCGTTGGGCACGGCGATCGACGTTACGGAGGCGAAGGAGACCGAGCGGCTGCTTCAGGAGCAGTCGGAACTGTTTCGCTTGATGGCCGAAATGTCCCCGTCGGTCGTCTTCATCTACGACCACGTGGCAAGCCGCGTGGCCTACATCAATTCGCGCGTGAGCGAAGTCTATGGCTACACGCCGGAGGAAGTAAGCGCTATCTCCTGGGAGAATCCGGCCGGCATGATTCATCCCGACGACGTCGATCGCGTGGCCGCGCACGTGGCGGGACTGGCGGATCTGGCTGATGGCGAGGTGCGCGAATTCGAATACCGTCTGACCGACCGCCAAGGCCAAACAAGATGGGTTTCGACCCACGCCGCCGTGTTCAAACGCCTGCCCGACGGCCGACTTCACCAATTGCTGTGCGCGACCATCGACGTCACCGAGCGGCACGTAGCCGCGGAAGCGATCGTCGAACAACGCGAGCTGCTGACGCACATGATCCAGGCCTCGCCGGCCGTGACCTTCATCTGGAACCTGAAGGAAGATCGCGCCGAATACGTCGGGGGTCGCTCGGAGGAGCTGTTCGGCCACGCCGCGTCGGAGTTCTTCGTGTCCGGCGAGGCGCTCCGCGACTTCTGGGTGCATCCCGACGATCAGGAGGTGGTCGCCCGGCTGCTCGACCGCCTGGCGAACGCCGTGGATGACGAAGTGTTGGACGCCGAGCATCGGATGAAACATCGCGACGGCAGTTGGCGCTGGGTCCACAATCGCGCCGCGGTGTTTCGCCGCGACGAACGCGGCCAGGTGACGCACACGATCGGATTGCTGTTTGACGTCACCAGCCGCAGATTGGCGGAACAGGCGCTGGTGCAGAGTGAAGCCAGTCTGCGCTCCGTGATGCAATATGCGCCGGATTTGATCGTCAAGCTGGACCGGCATGGTCGGATCAGCTACTCGAATCGATTTAACCTGGTGGGCGACGGCTGCACGCTGGCCGAGACGCACGCGGCGGCCTGGGTCATTCCCGATGACGTCGCGAAGCTCCAGGGCGCGCTCGCGGCGGTGTTCGCCGCCCGATCCACCAAGCACATGGATCTCCGAGTGCACCGCCTGGACGGCGTTGAACGTACCTACGACTGCCGCTTTGGACCGATTGTGGTGAACGACCACGTGGAAAGTGCGATCGTTATCGCACGCGACGTTACCGAGGAGCGGCGCGACGCGGAAATCCTCCGCGCGCGCGACGCGCAGCTCGCCCATGCCTCCCGGCTGACAATCGGCGGCGGCATGCTGGCCGGCATCGCGCACGAGGTCAATCAACCGCTCTATGCGATCTCGAACTTCGCCACCGCCGGACTGCAGTTGTTGCGCGAGGTGGACGGCGAACACGCGGAGACGGTCCGCCAGTGGCTTTTCCGCATCGTCGAACAAGCGGAACGCGCCGGCGGAATCGTGCGCCGCCTGCGCGAATTCGTCCGCAAGGCCCCGCCGAGTCGCGAACGGCACGATGTGATGTCTATCCTGCGGGAAAGCATCCGCTTTGTCGAACCGCAGTTCAGGGCGTCGCGCGTCCGCGTGCAAGTGGCCGCGAGCGAGCAACCGCTGCCGGCCGCCGTCGACCGTTTGCAGATCGAGCAAGTGCTCGTGAACTTGTTGCAAAACGCCGTCGAGGCGATGGCGGAATCGCCGCCAGCCGAACGCACCTTGTTGGCGGCCGCCATGCGCGACGGCGACGAGGCGCGCCTGTCGATCATGGATCGCGGCCACGGGCTGACCGGCGACGACTCGGAACGCGTCTTCGATCCCTTTTACACAACGAAGCCGGAAGGCCTGGGCCTGGGCCTGGCGATCAGCCGCAACATCGTGACGGCCCACGGCGGTCGCATCTGGCTGACTCGCAACATCGGCGCCGGATTAACCTTTCACGTGACATTGCCCCTGGATGGAGATCCTGACGATGGTCGCTAGTCCGCCTGTCGTGTTTGTGGTCGACGACGAAGCCGCCGCGCGCGAATCGGTCGGCGCCTTGGTCGAGTCGCACGGGTATCGCGCCGCGTGTTACGCCTCGGCCGAGGAGTTTCTTGCGAATTTCGATCGACGCTCGCCCGGATGCCTGATCACGGATCATCGCATGCTCGGCGCTTCAGGCTTGGAACTGCTACGCACCATGCGTGACGAGGGCCGCCGCCTGCCCGTGATCCTGATCACCGCCTATGCCAATGTGCCGTT
>Ga0073934_10010156_pt1 | contig 11772 bp, 13 predicted proteins | sample LarsenN4metaG_FD_76834 | JGI IMG/M metagenome (GOLD analysis project Ga0073934, IMG submission 76834) | Hot spring sediment bacterial and archeal communities from British Columbia, Canada, to study Microbial Dark Matter (Phase II) - Larsen... ... | reverse complement strand
CCAAAGAGGCCTGCAAAACTCGCCTGAAAAGTGACTACTAGAGTTTTAGGAGAACCGTCGAATTTCAACAAGAATCCGGACATCCTCGGGCAAGGGAGTTCGTCTTGGTTGGTGCACGTAGGGGAACACGTGATATATCAGTGTGTCAAGTTAATTTTCGCGCTAATCGACGATTCACGATAGTGATCCACTACCGAATTAACCTGGGCCCAGGGGAATTTTGAAATTGGACGAATCCTGCATCTCAAATCCGAAATCCGAAATTGCAGATTGGACTCTCCGTGCACCGACACGTGTTCCGGCTCTGCGCTAGTCCAGTTAGAAATATTTGGGGACAGAGACCAATTTTCCTGCGCGCGCTCCAGTCTCCAGGTTCGCATCAGTGCGGGGCGCAGGAAAATTGGTCTCTGTCCCCAAATATTTTATTTCCGATTCCCCGTTCGCCTGCTTCCCACAGATTCTCCCAGACACGTTTAACCACCGCTACAACCCCCCTTTAAAACGCCGGCCCGATGGGTTAGTCTGGCTTCGCTATGCGGAAGTCCGCCGCAGCGTCGAGTTTGTCCGCGGAAGCCTACAACAGCGTTCGGGAGCGAATCCTTCGGGGCGAGCTGCCGATGGGCGAGGTGATCTCGCGGCGCAAGATCGCCGCTGAATTGGGCATGAGCTTTGTCCCGGTGTCGGAAGCTTTGCAGCGGCTCGAACTGGAGGGCCTGCTGGAAAGCCGCCCGCGCGCCGGAACCCGCGTGCGGATTCCGACCCAGGAGGACGTGCGGGGACACTATGTCGTCCGGGAAGCGCTTGAGACGCAAGCGGCGCGGCTGTTCGCAGAGCTGGCCACGAAGAGCGAGCGGGAGGAAATCATGAAGCTCGCCGTGAAAGTGGACGAGTTGTACAAACGGCGGGATCGCCAACGCTATCTGGAACTTCACGAGCGCTTGCATCGCAGAATCGCGGAATGCGCCCGCTGCCCGGCGCTGTCTCAGGCCATCGAGCACACTCATTCCCTGGCGTCGACCTGGTTTTGCGTGGAGGCGCCGCAGCTTGGTCAGCTCAATCGTCCGCACTACAGGTTGGCCAAAGGCCTCTGTTCGCGCGACCCCGACGAGGCCGCGCGCGCAATGCGGACCCACGTCCAGACAAGTCTTCAAAGAACGATGATGCGGCTGGACGCGCATTTTCGCGAGGCCGGCCGGTCCACGTTCCCGCGCCGCGGCAAGCTGGAGCCGTCCCGCGGACGTGGTTCGTCACGATGCACGAATCGCTTCGACTGATTGAACCCGTTGAAGACCTCGAAATCGAGTTCCGGAGGATGGCGCACGAGTCAAGCAAGGCCGAAGAAGGCTTTGCATTCGACGCGGCGCCGCAGGATTTCGCCGCGTACCTTCAGTTCTTGCGCGCGCAAGCCGCAGGCTTGGGCCTTCGTCCCGGAGAGGTTCCTCAAACGACATTCTGGCTGGTGAATTCCAACAGGAGACTTTTGGGGCTGAGCCGCCTGCGCCATTGGCTAACGCCGGCCCTTGAGGAATACGGAGGACATATCGGCTATCTGATCCGGCCAACCGAACGCCGCAAGGGTTTTGGAACCAAGATCCTCGCGCTGACGCTGGAAAAGGCGTCGGAATTGGCCTTGGCCTGCGTGCGCCTCACTTGCGACACGGAGAATATCGCCTCCGCGCGTATCATCGAGCGCAACGGCGGCGTGCTGTCTGGTTATGGCGTATCCCCGGTCAACGGGAAGCAAACGTCACAGTACTGGATTCAGCTCGGAAGTGCGCGGTCATGGAAGGTGTGAGTGAAATCGGCGCGCGCGCAATCTGACCCCCTGCCGCCTTCGGCGGCTCTCCCCCTCGAAGGGGGAGAAAAGACGCCGAAGGCGGCAGGGGGGCAAACTCCGCTAAATCGGCATTCGTTCACACCTTTGTAGACCGCGCAGTTTACCCGCGCCCCCTGCCGAACATCGCGCTCTTCGAAACGCTTTCGGATGTCGCGCACGAGGTCGTTCTTGGACCGTCCCCATTGAGGCGCAATCAGCAGCGAGAACGGGGCCTCGCCGAACATCCTTTCGATGACGATGCGCGGATCGAGACGCTCGACGAATTCGCACAACAGATCCAGATACTCCTCGTACTGTAGAACCCGGAACGGGCGGCGCGAGTACTCAGCGGCCAGGGCTGTGCCGCGCACGATGTGGAGATGATGAATCTTGATCAGGTCGATGCCGAGCCTGGACATCTCGTCGGCCATCGCCAGCCATTGGTCGCGCGTCTCCCAGGGGAATCCGAGGATGAGATGGGCGCCGACATGCAGCGACGTCCGGCGCGTCATCTGGATTGCATTCACGACGGCGTCATAGTTGTGCCCGCGGTTGACCCGGCGCAGCGTGTCATCGTAAATCGATTCCACGCCGAATTCGAGCGACACGAACGTCTTCTGTGCGATTTCATCGATCATCCGGATTTTCTCCGGGTCTACGCAATCGGCGCGCGTGCCGATCGCCAGTCCGACGACGTCCGGATGATCGACGGCCTCCGTATAAAGCCGGCGCAGGCGCTCCACGTCGGCGTAGGTATTGGAGAAAGGCTGAAAATAGACGATGAATTTCCGGGCGTGAAACCGTTTCCGGATGTAAGCAATGCCGTCCTTGACCTGACTCCGGATGGGATCCGTCTTGATTGCCGACGGCGGGCGAAACGAGCTGTTGTTGCAGTACGTGCAACCGCCCACCGCAACGGCGCCGTCACGGTTTGGGCACGTGAAGCCGGCGTCAACGATAACCTTATAGACCCGCTCGCCGAACCGTTCCTGAAGCCATCGGTTGTAGCTGCGGAAGCGCTCCATTGCTAACGCGGCGCTATCGCCAGCGCCGCCAGCGCTCGTTATCGTCGCGCTGCCGTTCGTTGTAATAAACGTCGAATTTGCGTCGGAGCCGGGCGCGCCGCCATTGCTGGTAGCGCCATTTGATGTCGCTGGTAAGGCTGCCGCCTTTCATATATGCAAAAGCGAACACCATGCCGCCCAGGTGCGCGATATGAGAGATGCCGTCCCGCGCCGCCGACAGCGACGAGAAGAACGCCAGTCCTCCGATAATCAGAACGAACCACTTCGCGGGAATCGGAAAGATAATCCAATAGATGATGCGGTTCGGAAACAGCATCGCGAACGCGAGCAGGATGCCGTACACCGCGCCCGAAGCTCCGATCGTCGCCACGGTGGAGTGACGATCGACCAGAACAGACAGCACGCCGGCGCCGACGCCGCAGATGAAGAAAAACCGTGTGAACGCGCGCGTTCCCCACTGTCGTTCGAGATCCGATCCAAACATCCAGAGGCCCAGCATATTGAGGAGGATGTGCATCGGACCGGCGTGAAGAAAGATGTAGGTCACCAGTTGCCAGATGAAGAAACGTTGCGTCACGTCAGCCGGCGTGAGGCCGAATTTTTGCGTTAATGACGGCGCCCCGGTGAGACCGTCGACAAGCTGGGCGACAAACACCACCACGCACGTGATGATCAGCGTCTTCACGGCGGGCGTCCATTGCGGATAACCAATTCCCGAACCCGACGAACGGTAGTAGCGAGACACCTTGAACGCCTATCTTCCTCTTGCAGGACGAATGATCCAACCCGCCCAAAACAATCCGGCGCCCAATGAAGCCGTTTTCATGAGCGGACCCATGTCACCGAAGTACAGGAGCAGAGCTTCTCCGGTTAGAATAAGGCCGAGCAATTGAAGACCCATTGCGGTGTAGCGGCGAATCATGGACGAATTTGATTCTAGCATGTGTGGGTTTGCCGCAGTTGACGGAGAAACCCTTCGCCCGGCCTTTTGCATGCGCGGTCGCAGACCGCGCCTACAGGGGGTCGTCGCAAAAACTGTAGGCGCGGTCTATGACCGCGCGTGACCTCATGGCCCGAAGGGCCGGGTGAGGACGTGAGGCCATCGCCATGCAATTCCAAACGATTCGCATCCAAATCCCCCAAGGCGCAAACATTGTTCTTGGCCAGACGCACTTCATTAAGACGGCCGAGGACCTCTACGAAATCATGGCCGGGGCGTCCCCGCACGTCCGGTTCGGCGTCGCTTTTACGGAAGCGTCCGGTCCCTGTTTGATCCGTCACGAGGGGAACGACCCGGACCTCACGCAGGCGGCCGTCGCGATTCTCCAGCAGATCGGCGCGGGGCACGTCTTTGCCGTCCTGATGCGCGAGGGATTTCCAATCAATGTGCTGAACGCAATCAAGATGTGTCCGGAGGTCTGCCGGATCTACTGCGCAACGGCGAATCCTCTCGAAGTCGTGGTGGCGGAGACCGATCAGGGGCGCGGCGTCATGGGAGTCATCGACGGCGCATCGCCGAAAGGCGTGGAAGGCGACGCAGAAAAATCCGCGCGGAAGGCGCTGCTGCGAAATTTCGGGTACAAAGTGAAATCATGACGTTCATTACGCACGCTCTCGAGTTTCTCGCCTGCTTCGCCATCGGCGCGATCCCCTTTGCCAAGATCGCCATGTGGGGCACCGGAATTGATATCACCCGCGCCGGTTCGGGGAATCCCGGATACAGGAACGTGAGCCGGGTCTCCACGAAGCCCCGCGCATACTTCACGTTGATTGGCGACATGGCGAAAGGCTTCGTCGCTCTCATGATTTTCGGCGCCGGCGAACCGCAGCACCTGCAATGGTTGATGGGCGTCGCGGCGGTGATGGGACATTGCTGGAGTCCGTTTCTGGGCTGGAACGGCGGAAAAGGCGCAGCGACCACCGCCGGCGTGATGTTGTTTCTTCAACCGGCCGTCACTGCAGCCGTTCTGCCGCTCTATCCGCTGCTGCGCATCGTCGGATCGCGCAAAGGATGGAAGCAAGAAGGCGCCATCTCCACTCTCACTACAATGTCTGTCGTCGCGACGGCTGTTTTCTTGACGGGAGGCGCGGCGGCGGGCGCGTTTGCGTTCGTTATTCTGGCGATCGTCATCGTTCGTCACACGCCCAATTTGCGGGAGATTTTCGGAGTTCAATAGCAGGCCTGACAGGCAATCTGAATCGCTTCGGGAATCACCGAAATTTCAACCGGAAGGCGGCCCACCGGTTCTCCGTCGATCTCGATCATTACGTCGTGGCCGGAATCTGCTTCAATGCGCCGAGCTCGATACGATTGCACTCTGGCATGGCTGCACAGCCGGCCGTTGTAGAGAACGCCGATGTCGCGGGCGAGCTCATACATGCTGAGCGGGCCGATCACCGTCACGTCCAGCAGGCCGTCGTCGAGCGCGGCGTTGGGGCATACGCACATGCCGGCGCCGTGAAATCGTCCATTGCCGACTGCGACATTCGTGATTCGCGTCTCGAGAGGCGGTCCTTCATCCAATCGAATCGAAACCGTCTTGCTGGAATAAGAAAAGGCCGTGAGACCGATCGCGGCGAGAAACGATAGCCGTCCACCAAGGAATCTGGTCCAGTTCGTCCGTGCTGCGACCACGCCGCCCATGCCAAAACTGACGACATTGAGCGCATAACGGGAAACCATACGGCCGTCTGTTGCGGCATACCGCACATGCATCGCGTCGATCTTCCGGAAGTTTCCCATGCGGAGGAGTTCCGCGGCCTTCACGGCGTCTCCCGGAATAGCAAGCGAACGGCAGAGGTCCGAACTTGTGCCGCACGGGACGACAGCTAGCCGGATCTCAGAGGTCGGCGCTCCGCTTGCAAAAATGCCGTTTACAACCTCGTTGACGGTCCCGTCGCCGCCGACCGCAAGAATCGTCCGCGCGCCGGTGCGCAACGCATGCGCGGTCAATTCGATAGCGCGTCCGGGCGCATCGGTGAAGCAGACATCTGCGTGCTGCGGAACGTGCGGGACCAGGCGGTTCCAGTCGCGTGCAGTCCGCCCGCTTGCCGATTTTGGATTCACGATGATTGCAATGTCCGCCATGTTGACGTTGCGCGGTCAGACGCCGGCGCATTCCTTCTTGATCTTACTAAACGCCTCGCGCGCCGATCCGGGATTGTGAACGAACGTCATCACCAGGTGATTCGGAGGGATGTCATAGAAGTAGCCCGGGTGGGCGAGAATGTGCGATTCGCGAAGCAGCCGGAGCGCGGCTGTTTCTTCATCATGCGGAATGGGGAGCGTGATGTAGAAGCCGCCGCGCGGCTCGACAAGACGGCATCCCGACAGCGCGTCCAGCGCGTCTCTACGGCGCTCCGCGACCCAGTTCCGGTAACGTTCAAGGAAAGCCCGGCCGCGCGCAAAAATCCCAGGGGTTGCGAACTGGGCGATCTCGTTGACGGGGAGAAAGGCGTCGGACATCAATTCGAGCGACGACATCGCCTTCTTCACGAACGCATCGTCTCCTGAAACCGCAATCCAGCCGATCTTCATTCCCGGAAGCGCAAACATCTTCGAAAGCCCGTTCAACGTGAAAACCAGAGGCGCGTCGGTTTCGGACGCGCGCGGCAGCCGGTCGATTCCGAACAGGAACTCGCTGAAGACTTCGTCGGAAATGATCGGAAGGCCGTGTCTCCGGGCGATGCCGGCCAGGCCGCGCAGCGTATCGGCGTCGGCCGTCATTCCTGTCGGGTTGTGCGGCGAAATCAGGACGATGGCGCGCGTCCTCGTGCTGATCTGATTCTCCAGATGCTCGAGATCGATGGCCCAGTCCTCGGCCTCGCGGAGACGGTAATGCGTCAACCTCACGCCGCATAGCTTCGCGATGTAATCGAAGAGCGGATAGGACGGCTGGGGCGTAAGAATCTCATCGTCGGTTTCGGCGAGCAGCTTGAAGCAATACCAGTAGGACACGCTTGTCCCCGGCGTGAGGAGTATCTGTCCGGACGGGATGCGTGCAGCGTAATACGCGGAAATCGCGGCCCGCGCCGTCTCCTGGCCGAAGGAATCGGGCCGGTAGACGCGCGCGGCCTCCGCGGCCTCGCGGAGAATGTCGTTCAAGTCTTCCGGCGGAAAGACAATCCCATGCTCGTTGACGTTCCCGCGAACGAGGTCCGTGACATGCCGGCCGTCACGCCGGATTTCGTCGAGGAGGAGGTAGAGGGGATTCTTTGGAGCGTGCAGGCTGTCCGCAGTGGATGAGAAATACATGGCAAAGGGAGATCACGCAGGACCCTTGCACGGCGATTGCGAAATGCGAATTGCGAATTGCGAATTTTGGGACCGCGCCGATGCCAAGCGTACGCCCAATTCGCAATTCGCAATTCGCATTTCGCAATTGCGGGCTGCGGGCTCTGCGTCCTGGCCCTCACGTCTTTGATATCTCATCATAAAGGTTTCCCAGCGCCTGCGCATTCAGCTGATCCGGCTTGATCTGTTGGATCTTCTCAACCTGCTGGCCGTTAATAAGACCGACAGCATCGAAATCGTTCGCACTTGCACCTCCTCGAACCTCGCCCGCACTTCGCTTCTTGACCCCCTACCGCCTTCGGCGGCTCTCCCCCTCAAAGGGGGAGTAAGCGCTTCCCAGGCAAGGCCTTTTCTCCCCCTTCGAGGGGGAGAGCGCGAGCGCCAGCGAGCGCAGGGGGTCCAACAGCGAACGGCGGGTGAGGGCTCGCCGCTCCTACTTCGCCGCTTTCGAAACCTCGTCGTAAAACCCGTCGAGGCGTACTGCGAAGTTCGCCGGGTTGTTCTGCTGCAACAGCGCGCCCACATTCAGACTGGCGTCGGCGGCGCTAATTTGAGCGACGAGCTGATCCTTCGGCGTGCCTTTCTTTACCAGATCGATGGCGATGGACGCGATCTTGGCAAAGCGGGCCTGTGCGGCCTGCACATCGGCTTTCGTCATGGGATTCGCCTCGTGGCCGGGAATCACGGTGTCGAAGTCGAGCTTCAGGACGGCCTCGAGTGTTTTCGCCCAGCTCAGAATGCTGCCGCCGTTGGCGTAGTCACAGTTCAGGTTCGTCCCTGCAAAGGCGTCGCCCGTCGAAATGGTGCGCAAATCCGGGAAGTAGACATACGAATCGCCGCTCGTGTGTCCCGCGCCCAAGTGATAGACGCGCGCCTCGGCATTGCCGACCTTGATCACGTAATCCTTGGCGTAGGTCACGTTGGGCGTTCCCGGCTTTCCCTGCGGAGGATTATAGGTTTCCAGATTCTTCTTGAGATTCTCGTGCGCGACAACCTGCGCGCCCGCCTTGATAAACAGATCCGTGTTGCCGCTATGGTCCTGGTGCACGTGCGTGATCACTGCATACCGGACGGGTTGATTGGTGACCGTGCGAATCTGATCCATGAGGGCGTTGTAATTGGCCTCGCCGAGGATCTTGGTATCCACGAGGATGACGCCCTGATCGGTGACGCGAACAGTGGAATTTCCGCCGCCCCCCGTCACCATGTAAAGGCCCTGTTTTCCAGGCACTGGACGGATGGCCTGTGCTCCGCCGCCGCCTCCTCCGCGCTGACCTCCGCCCGCGCCGCGTGCGCCGGGATCTCCACCGCGCGGCGGCGCCGGGGCCTGCTGCGCCGTGACAACGGCTGGAATTCCGAATCCGGCTGCAAGAGCCCAGACAAGCAATTTCTTTCGCAACATGGTTCCTCCCGTTGAATGACGAATGACGCGGCAGATTTTAGCTCTTGACCGGTCGTTTCGATAACCCTTAAATGACTATCGTAGTGACTGAATGGACGCCGGCCGAGAGGCGGCTGCTTGCCGGCCTGTCGACGCCTTGGAAAATCCAGCGGCATCTCGATGATCTGCCATACAACACGGAGAAGCGCGGCCCCACGTGCAATTCGCCGCGTGGAGTCATCCGCGAGGGCGCGGCCCACTGTTTTGAAGCGGCTCTATTTGCAGCCGCCGCGCTTCGAGTGAATGGGTTTCCTCCCCTCATTCTCGATCTGGAATCGGTTCGCGACGACGACCATGTCGTTGCGCTCTACAAGCTCGACGGTCATTGGGGCGCGATCGCAAAATCCAACTACGCCGGCCTGCGTTTTCGCGAGCCCGTGTACCGCACGCTGCGCGAGCTCGTCATGTCCTACTTCGAACACTATTACAACCTGAAAGGCGAGAAGACCCTGCGCGCGTACTCACGGCCTGTGAACCTCGCCCGCTTCGACCGGCGTGGCTGGATGACGGCCGACGACGCGTGGTTCATCGCGGAGTATCTGCTCGAAATCCCTCACATACCGATCCTGAGCACCACGCGGCGAATGTACATGGATCAACGCCTGTATGCGGCGGGCCTGGTCGGCCGCGCGAGGTGACGGAAGTTGTCAAATGTGAGCTGGCTGTTGTGCGATGTGTAATGTAGTTGGCTAAACGACCAACTGACCCAATTCGGTCAGTTGGTCAGTTCGCCAAGTTCATTACACATCGCACAACAGCCAGCTCACATTTGACAACCGCACGTGCGCCGCCGCTCAGAAGAGCGACCCATTCTTGTCGGCTTTTTTGCCGTAGAGCTGCGGCGTCTGCGGATAGCTTGGAGACGGCAGCTTTTTCCGAATGAGTTCATACCACTTCAGGTAGCTCGAAGGATTACTCTTCAGCGCGTCCAGCGCGACGCGGGTCAGCGCCCCGTTCGGGCGGCCGTTGAACGAGGCGTCATAGCTCACTTCCACGTCCTTGCATCCCGCCAGCAGAAGCGCCGGATACTTCTGCCGGGAGGAGCTCCGGGCCTCCGAAAGCCGCCGGATATTGCGCAGCACATTTTCGTCCGTGACGAATTGTTCCGGTGGAAGCAGGCGAGCGCGCCGGTAAGCGGCGTCGTCTCCCCCGAGCGGATCGGGAGCAAACCGGGTGACGGTGCCGGAGTGGCATGAATCGGAAACAAAGAAGAGCCGCGCGCCTTGCGGCTTTTGCGCGAATATCGAGGCAAGGACGTCGTCCGTCAGATAATGCTGGCGGTTGATGTCGTAGGGGCACAGCATCTCATCCCGGCCATCCGATTCGTCGCCGTCGGCGTCGGGAAGCCATGAGCCGTGTCCGGAATACGTAACGACCAAGCTGTCTCCATCGGATGCGCCCTGCAGCAGGGTCTTGAGCTGCGCCACAATATTGTCGCGCGTGGCGGCCGCATCGAGCACGGTGACGACATCGTAGCCGCGCTTCTGAAGCTCCGCTTTCCAGTCATTCGCATCATTGACGCAGCCCGACAAGTCGCTTCCTGTTCCCGGATAATTGTTGATTCCGATGCACAATGCGCGTTTCTTCATGGTGGTCCCTCCGAAAGAAAGCGGCCCTCCCCAAATGTCAAATGTGAAATGGTTGTTGTCGGATGTGACATGCAGTTGGCGACATGGCCGGCTGACCCATTGGCCGGATCAAAGACATCTACGGGAGATTTCACGGTTGCCGGGGCAATCGCAACGATCATTTCCGGTAGGGCCATCCGGCCAATGGGTCAGCCGGCCATGTCGCCAACTGCATGTCACATCGGACAACAACCATCTCACATTTGACATTTTGGGGTAGACGCACTCGTCAAGTTCCTCTCCCTTATCGAATCTCCTCATAACTCGCATAACCCGAAATCGACTTCGCCCGCATGACGGCGCGCAGTATCGCTTCCGAGACAGCTTCCGCCGCGAGAGCTCCCACGGCGCCGACATTGCCGCGAATTCCGGACGCGCCGGTAGCCATTGCAAACAGCACGTCGCCGTCATTGGGCGTGTGCGTGGGGTTGATGGTTCGCGCCATTCCGTCGTGAGCCATTTCGGCGATCTTTGTCATCTGGGTTTTCGTAAAAACCGCGTTCGTGGCCACGACGCCGATGGTCGTGTTTTCCCCGGGCCCTTGACCGGATGCGTTTCCGGCGCGATACCAGTCGATGATGTCCACAAAGCCCTTTCCATCCGCGGTCCGGGCGCCGGCGACGATTCTTCCGGTCTTGGGGTCGATGATGTTTCCCACCGCGTTCACAGCAACAATCGCGCCGACAACAATCCCGTTGGGCAGTTTAATGCTCGACGTTCCGATGCCGCCTTTCATCGGCCGGCCCGGTCCGATCTTTCCGATCGTGGCGCCCGCGCCCGCCCCGACGCTTCCTTCCTCGATTGGGCCGGATCGAGCGCTTTCGCATGCTCGATAGCCCGAATCCGCGTTTGGCCGAATCTTGGGATCGCCAATGCCCAGGTCGAAGAGGATCGCGGCAGGCACAATCGGAACTCGGGCCGTGCGGGTCGGAAAGCCGATGTTCTTTTCTTCCAGATAGCGTACGACGCCGGCCGCGGCGTCGAGGCCGAAGGCGCTGCCGCCGGAAAGCAGGATCGCGTGCGCCTGTTCAACCGTGTTGATAGGACTCAAGAGATCCGTCTCGCGCGTACCGGGAGCGGATCCGCGAACGTCGACGCCGGTCGCCGCGCCCGATTCGCACAGCACGACCGTGCAGCCCGTCGGCCGTCGTGAATCGGTGAAATGCCCGACCTTGATTCCCTCGACGTCTGTGATGAAGCCACCGCCCGGCGCCGCCGATTGCGCGCCGAGATTCGAACCTGCAAATGCGCCTGCCATGAGGCATCCCCCAAATGTTCTTCGGTTCATAGAGTCCCCTCGCCGAGGGCCAACGGCCAGATGAGAATTGAGAATTGATTAATGATTAATGTCTTTGAAAAATCTTGGATTTGCCAAGCACATTAATCATTAATCATTAATCAATTCTCAATTCTCATCTTTTGACCTCGGCTGGTCCCGCCCCTATTGTAGGCGCGGTCTATGACCGCGCGTTGGAGTTTGGACATTTGACACGATGTTGGGGCGACGCGATTTCCCCTCCTTGGATAAGGAGGGGTGGCCGCGCCATCAAGAAAATGGCCCCATTCCT
>Ga0073934_10010154_pt1 | contig 11774 bp, 4 predicted proteins | sample LarsenN4metaG_FD_76834 | JGI IMG/M metagenome (GOLD analysis project Ga0073934, IMG submission 76834) | Hot spring sediment bacterial and archeal communities from British Columbia, Canada, to study Microbial Dark Matter (Phase II) - Larsen... ... | reverse complement strand
TCAGCAGGTAAACCAGGTGATGTGCAGCATCCTGCCGGGGCGCAACTGGACCACCAACGGGCCCGACTCCAACATTTTCGGGCTTGAGCCGAATTTCGGCTGCTGCACGGCCAACATGCACCAGGGCTGGCCCAAGTTCGCTTCCCATCTCTGGATGGCGACGCGCGAGGGTGGTCTGGTGGCGGCAGCCTACGCGCCCAGCCAGGTCAGCGCCAGGGTGGGGAATGGAATCGAGGTCGCCATCGTCGAGGATACGGAGTATCCCTTCCGCGGCAACGTCCGCCTGACCCTCTATCCGGCTTCTCCGGCGAGTTTCCCGCTGGTGCTGCGCGTGCCGGCCTGGGCCGAGGGCGCCACCATAACTGTCGAAGGTCGGCCCGAATCGAGTGTTAAGCCCGGGTCGTTCCACACGATTGGGCGGGAGTGGAAAGCCGGGGACGTGGTCGAATTGAATTTCCCGATGAAACTGAAAGCGAGCCGCTGGTATCGCGCCGGGGTGGCGATCAACCGCGGGCCGCTGCTCTTTTCGCTGGCGGTGGGCGAGGAGTGGAGGAAAGTGAAGGGCGAGGAGCCGCATGCCGACTGGGAAGTCTATCCCACGACCCCGTGGAACTACGCGCTGGCGATGGACCCCGAAAGGCCCGAGCAGTCGCTTGCCCTCGAGGAACGACCGATGGGCGATTCGCCTTTCTCGCCCGAAGGCGCCCCGCTGCGCATGAAGGCGAAAGGCCGTAAGGTGCCCGAGTGGAAGCTTGTGGCGGGATCAGCAGGGCCGCTGCCGCAAAGCCCGGTTCGGACCAATGAGCCGGCAGAAGACCTGACGCTGATTCCTTACGGCTGCACGAATCTGCGCGTGACCGTCTTTCCGCTGGCCGCGCCGGCAGCGACTCCGAAGACCTCCGGCGGAGGGTAGGGGCACAAGGCCGTGTGCCCCGACTTCAATCCGTCACCCGGAAATAGATGCCGTAGGGCTGCGAGGTGATCTGATACAGCGGAACAAATTTGACCGGCGGATTCGGTGACTTCGTTTTGAACGTCAGGGGAATACGTTCGCGCCGCAGGCCCACTTCGTAGCTCGGATGCGAGATCTCGTCGGGCAGTGAATCGCCCCTCTTGGGGACGCGGTCGCCAATCGCCAGTTCCGTTCCTGCCGCGGGTTCGAGCCACGACGCCACATGGCTCTTGTCGCCCTTGAACGTGGTATCGCCGAACACCAGCCCCGCCATCACCATCGGGCCGTAAAGAACAGCAACGAGGTCGGGGTCATCGTTGATGGGCTCAGCGTAGAGGCTCATAGGCATTGCAATCTCGATGACGTCCTTGTCCTTCCACTTTCGCTGAATTGTCATGAAACTGCTGGGCGTCGCCGAAACGTCGAATTTCGCCTGATTGACCCTCACTTCCACGCCTTGCCTCGCCCACCAGGGCACGCGAACCTTCAACCCGAAGTTGCCGCTTCCCGCGGCCTTGACAGTGAGGCGAGTGGAAGGTTTTTGCGGGTACGCGGTCTCCTGAACCACGCGCACCTCGCCCTCCGCCCGCTTCCATGTGACTTCCGACGGCGCGAAGAGATTCACATAGAGATTTTCCCCGTCGCGAAAGTAGATGCTGCTGGCGAGGTCCGCGAACGCCTGCACGCCCGTTCCGTAGCAGCACCAGAAAGTGTCGAGCGGTGTGCCGAACTCCTTCATCGCGCCCGACTTCATGGGCGTGAAGTAGCAGAACTGGCCGTCGGCCGGGCGCTGCGCGCTCAAGATGCCGTTCCAGAGATTGCGCTCGTAGTAGTCGCCGTACTTCGCGTCGCCCGTCCACTGAATCAGGAAGCGCGTGAGCCACATCATGTTGTACGTGGTGCAAGTTTCCTGATTCGATTCCCCCAGCGTCTCGCTCAACTGATTCGCCCGGTCCCACAGTTCGCGCACGTTGCTGCCGCCGGTCGCGTAGCTGCGCGTGCGCGCGACGATATCCCAGAAATTGACCGAAATATCGCGATAGCGCGTGTCGCCGGTCAGTTCGTAGGCGCGCGCGGCGCCGTACACTTTCGGAATGTTCGTGTTAGCGTGCAGGCGCGTCAGGTTGTCGCGCCCCTGGGCGAGCGGGTCGAGAAATCGCGCGTGCTCGAAGCGCCGCGCCAGGTCGCGATATTTCTCCTCCCCCGTCGCGGCGTAAAGGTCGTAGAGCGCCTCCGACATCCCGCCATATTCCACTTCCAGGATGCGCGCCACGCGCTCGTCCGAGAGCTTGTCCATGCGGGTCTTGATGTAATCGGCCAATCCCTTGGCGACTTCGAGGGCCTGCTCGTTGCCTGCATATTTATACATCTCGTAGAGGCCCATCAGCGTTTTGTGATGGACGTAGTAGGGCGCCCAGACTTCCGATTCGCGCCCGGTTTCGAGCGCGGTCAGGATTTTCTCGGAGATCGAGCCCACGTAACCGTTCCCGTTGGCGCGCTGGCACCTGGCAAGCTCGGCGACGATCTCGTCCGCCTTCGCCTTGATGTCATGGTCGCTCGCCGTGGCGTAGATCCGCGCCGACGCCGACAGGAAATGCCCCATGAAGTGGCCGCGCACGTCCACCGCCATCGCTTCCCAGCCGCCCAGCGGCCGGCTTCCCGCACGCACCTTCACCACCGCCTCCTTGTAAAAGGGGTAGAGTAGCGAATCGCTGGGGATGCTGATGAGGTACTTGCGATTCGTGTCGAAGCGCTCCTTGAACAGCCCGGGCAGGAGTTGAACCTCGCCGTAATTGAACGCTTCGATTTTTGCACCGACTTTGGGCTTCACCTCGCTGCTAGAGGCAATTGGCGCCAGACAAATAACCCCCACGAGCAGGCTTAGCGTCTTCTCCATGTTAATCCTCCCCATGCGAGCCGAAGCATAGGGCTCGTTGTTCCGGTGATTGCCGGAGGCTGTCATCGTGAGTGCCCCCGCCCTTGTCATCGCGCCCCCACTGTCACACACGGCGGGCCTCGTTGTCATCCTGAGCGCAGCGAAGCGTCCCCGATTTCATTTGTGCACTCCCGGGATTCTTCGCTACTCGCCAGGTGCGCGCTCGGCTCAGAATGACAAACGCAGGGCCTTCCCGGTGAATTCCACGCTTCGACCGGCCTTTTCGCCCGCCAGGCGGACCTCGATTTTTCGTGGCAGAGGCGTGATTGGGCGCGAGCCTCTCTCCAGGCGCAGGGAGAGCGTGCGGCCCGCGTCGTTCCAGGCCAGGCGCAACCTGCTCCATTCACCTTTCAGATAATTAAAAGTCAGGCCATCATCTTCGTACAACACAAACTCGCCGTCCGCCCCAGGATAGACAACGAGAGCGAGCGGCCCGTCAACTTTCTCGAGTGTGTACTGCTTCACGGGGCCCATGGGAATGATGGCGCCCGCCCGCACATAGAGGGGCGTTGTCGCGAGGTCCACGGCGCGACTGACCTCGCGCCCGCCTGGGGTTTTTTCTTCTGTCCAGAAATCGTACCACTCGCCTCGCGGCAGGTAGAGTGCGCGCGACGCAGCTCCCTTTTCGACCACCGGCGCCACCAGCACGTCGCGCCCCCACAGATACTCATCGTCGCGCGCGACGGCCTTGGCGTCGTCGCCGTAGTGAAGCCAGAGCGGCCGCATGATCGGGATGCCCGTGTCGTGCGTCTCGCGCACAAGCGTATAGAGGTAGGGCAACATTCGGTAGCGAAGTTCCATGTACTTGCGGCAGATGGGCTCGACCGCGGGGTTGCGCAGCTCGCTCGGGTCGGGCAGCCCCGAGCCTGCGATTTGCGGATTGGGTTCTTCCGGGCCGTATTCGCCGGTATTCCAGCCCCAGGGCAGGCGCAGCTTCCAGGCGCGCCCGTGCGCGCGGAAAAGCGGCGAGAAGGCCATGAACTGGAACCAGCGCAGGTAGAGTTCACCCGTGAGCTCGGGCGTGGGGTAGAAGCCGCCGATGTCCGTGCCCCAATAGGGGATTCCGCTGAGCGTGGTGTTGAGCGCCACCGGGATATGTTCCCGCAGCGTCTTCCAGGTCGAGTTCACGTCGCCCGACCAGAACCAGCCGTAACGCTGCAGGCCGGCGTAGCCCGTGCGATGGAGCGCGTAGGGGCGCAGGGTGGGCCGCTCGAGCTGCGGCCCTTCCCAGTAGAGGCGATTGCGAGCGAGGCGCGAGTTTACGCTCAAATCTTCCCCGGCGTCGGGCCACCAGCCGTCGATGCCCAGGCGCAACACGTCCAGATGCTTCGCCCAATAGTTTGCAGCACTGTTCTGATCGTCGGCCGGGACGCCCTTGTCGCCCGCGTGCCCATATAGTCCCTTGGGAGGATAGACAACATGCAGCACGACTTTGAAATTCATGTCGTGCATTTCCCGCATCATCTTCTCGGGGTCCGGGAACACCGCCGCATTCCACGTGAATGAGCCGTGACCCCTATTCCAGCCCGAGGGACACCAACCGGTGCCCAAATAGATCAGGACGTCGCAAGGGAGCTTCTTTTCCCGCAACGTCTTGGCGACGCCCAGGATTTCCTCGCGGCTCGCGAGGGTCCGGTGCGACTGCTGATAGCCGAGCGCCCAGATGGGCGGCAGGTGGGGGAAGCCGGTCAGCCGGGAGTACTCCCGCATGACTTGCGCGGGTTCCTGGGCGGCCACGATGAAAACGTCGAGCGGCAACGCGGTTTCGGAATTCCATCTTTCAAAGCGGCCCTCCTTGCCCGTCAAGTCAAAGCGGCCGAGCGGGGCGTGCACGAACATTGCCCAGCCGGAAGTGCCGATCAGCCAGGGAATCGGCAGGCGGCCGCCATAGGTCGCGAGCTGATAGGCGCCATGCGAGTTCTCCATGGAGTAAGTCGAGCCCCGCCGGTCAAACTGCGGTCCGCCCGCACCCAAACCGTAGACCGGCGCGTCGCCGAGCAGGAATCGGAAATTTCCCGTTGTCGTGTCGATTTCGAGGCGTTGCACCAGGCGGTCATCCGCGCCGCGGACGGCAACAATCAGCGGGTTCGGGGAAACGGTGACCTGCAACTTTTCAAACTTGAGAAGCTGAACGCCTCCTCGGAGGTGAACCTGTACTTTGCGTCCCGGCCAGTCGGCTTGCGCCAGAACGAGATCTTCTTGCCCGCGGCCCGACGGCCTGGCTGGCTTGGTCGGCGAGAAGCGAATGCGAAGGGTCCACTCACTGACCGCCGAGACGGTGAGGTCCGCCGGCTCGCCCGCGAGCTCTAAAACCGGCGCAGCGGCCGCGGGCCGTGCCGTGGTGCGCTGACGCGTAGCGCCCGCAAGTGCCGGACTTCCCACCGCAAGCGCCAGCCCTAGCAAGGTCAAGGCCGCGGCTGGTCGCCCCATCGTCACCGCGCAGAGTGGGCTTGTCTTCTTCAGGATGGCGGTTGTTAGCACGTGAAGATGTCCCGTTTTTGTAGCACAAGATCCGTCCGGTTGCATCGCTTCATGTTCGTGCCGTTGGGGCGCTAAGCGAGGGAGCCCTTAGGGCGACTGGGGTTGGCGCCCAAGGCGGCCGCCGCTGCCGTCATCGCGCCTTTCAGAAATCTTCCGCAAGAGAAGCTTGTTCGGGTGGCCATGGCAAACTTCGGGACGGGATTTCGGAGGCGCGCGCGGAACGCAGGTTAGAAAACCAGGGACCCCAGCCCCCGGAAATTCCAGGTGCTGGGGTCCGGTGGTTAAGCGGGCCTTAGAAAATAATCTTCAGCCCGAACTGAATGTTCTTCGGCGCGAACGCCGAGGTGGACTTGCCGAAGTTGCCGGACTGGAGGTTTCCGTCCGGGTTAACCAGGTTGACGCGGTTCGTGGCGTTATACATCTCCATTCGGAACTGCACATTGGCGCCTTCGGCCCCCCAGAACCAAGGTATCTTGGTGTTCTTCTGGAAGTTTACGTCCGTGCCGAAGAATCCCGGGCCGATGAAGGTGTTTCGGCCAAGCGAGCCGTTCTGGCCCAACCCTGGCTTTGTAAAGTCAGAGGCCTTGAACAGACCGGTGAGGAAACTTTCCTTCGTCCCCTCGATGAAGTTGCCGAAGCTGGCCTCATTCGGCCGGTCGTTATTGAACCCATCGGCGTTGAAGTCGCAGCCGGTATTGCCAATCACCTTCCGGTTGGGGTCAGTGTTAGGTAAGTCGTACACCGGGCTGAACGGCTGGAAGCAAGCAACGCTGAAGGGCCTGCCCGCCTGGGCAATCATGGTGGCGCCGATTTGCCATCCGCCAAAGAGTTTTCCCAGGGGTCCCGTCCCGCCGCGGGGAGACGGCAGTTCATAGAGGAAACTGCCCGCCACCTTCTGACGAATGTCGAAATCAGACAGGCCGCGGTTCAGCTTCAGGTTATAGATATCCGGGAACGCCAAGCCACGGCCGAAAGAGCTGGCCGTGTCGATGGCTTTCCCGACAGTGTAAGCGACCTGGAAGTCCAGACCTCGGCTGTACCGCTTGCGCAGGCTAACGTTGGCGCCGTTATAAGCGGAGGTGCCATTCGATTGACCGTAGCCCATACTGCCGAAGCTGGGATTCAGCCGCTCCAGCCGGACGCCGTAAGTGCCGTTCGGGAGTAGATCCACGTCCAAGAGATCTCCATTCACGCGATTCACATTGTATTCCTGGTACAGCTTGCGGCCGGTCGAGCCGACATAGTTGCCCTCGACTACCCAGTTGGTGGTGAACGCGTACTGGATGCCGAAGAACCAGTTCGAGGCGTACTGCGTCCGCAAGTTCGGATCCCAGATTCCCAAACCCGCGCGGGCAGCAAGCAAACCGCCTCTTTCATCGAGCCCTGGCACAACGCCCGGGATGCGCGGATAGCCCCACGGGGGAGCCGTCAGCGTCCCGAGACCGTAAGCAGGCCTGGCCCCGGTGGGATCGAACCGGTCGGTGGCGACAACCGCATGCACCGGAAGCGTGGCGCAGCAGTCCCCGAAGAACTGGCCGGCGGCGCGGTCGTAGAAGATTCCGACGCCCGCCCGGATGGACATCTTGCCGCTGCCGGTCGGGTCCCAGGCAATCCCGATCCTGGGTGCGAAGTTGTTGAGGTCGGTGCTGTCCAGCGGGGGTTTCTGTCGGGCGGCCGCGTCCGCGATCCGCGAGAAGAAGTCGTTCCCGCTGCGGAAAACGATGCCGGAGAAGAGCGGCGGGTCATGTTGCTCGTAGGGAATTCCGAAGTATTCCCACCGCAGTCCCAGGCTCACGGTCAGGTTTGGCTTGACCTTCCAGTCGTCGTTGATGAACAACCCGCCTCGGGGCAGAGCGGGAAGGAAGTTCGGCCCGAATTGGCTGCCTGTCTTCGGATCGATGCCGTAGTTGCTCTCGGAGAACGGATCGTCGAGCGCGAATTCGAAGAGGTTAGTGAAACCGAAGAAGTAGCGCGTCCACTCCTGACCAAACTGGGCGCCGCTCTTCCATCCATCCTCAATGGCGTAGGTGCCGCCGAACTTGAACGCATGCCTGCCGCGGTTCCAGCTCAGCACGTTGCGCCACTCGCCATTGGTCTGGATGAAGGTCGGCCCGGTGAAGCCCATCCCATACGAGCTGATTCCGGGGACGCTGATATTGGGAATTTCGCCGTGGGCAATTCCGATATCTCCCCGCACCCGGGTGACCGTCACTGCCGACTCGAGCAGGAGCGTGGGCGAAAACGAGTGGGTGTAATTCAAGTTGAGGTAGTAGGTGTACTCGGGCTGCATGCCGTCGAAGTCGGGATAGACGTTCGGCGAGGCAAAGTTCACCGTGTCGCGTTTCGTGTGGTAGTAGTTGAAGTAGATGCGCTGTCTCGCCTCGTTCCAGTTGTGGTCAATACGGAAGTTCTCCTGCCGCCCGTCCCGGGCCACCGTGCTGTTGTAAGTAAAGGCCTGGGTCAGATTCAAGGTGCAGGGGAATTGCAGGGAGGCGCCGTTGGGCGAAGTGAAGTCAATCACACCACTGCCTCCGGCGGCGCAATTGGCGGCCTGCGGGTGGCTGATCCTTGTGGCCTCCGAGGCGACGGTGCGCACCGCCGCCCCGCGCACTCCCGCTGGCAGGAAGCGCGACGTGACAAAAGCGGAAATGTTGTCGGGAACGTTCTGCTGCAAGAAATTGATGAAATCGGTGTGGACCACATTCGGGGTGAATGTCGTTCCCACACCGGACCGCAGAATGTCCATCGAGGCAAAGAAGAACGTCTTGTCCTTCCGGATGGGTCCGCCCAAACTCCAGTTGAATTCATTCCGCCGCAGCACCGGCAGGGCATCGCAATCCCCGTCATGGCGGGTGATCGTGCAGTTCGGCGGCGCCTGGATGCCAGACTTGTACTCCTTCTGGAAAGCGTTGCGAGAAATCAAGTGGTTGTTGGTGTGGAACCAGCCCGCCGTCCCGTGCAGGTCGTTCGACCCCGACTTGGTGGCGACGTTGACCAGCAGCGACGAGTTGCGCCCGTACTCGGCCGAGAAGTTGTTCACCGAGACACGCAACTCCTGGACGGAATCGGAGTTGGGGGTGAGGTTGGCCACGCCACCGCGCGGGCTGGCATTGACGCTGCCGGAATCGACCAGGTAGCTGTTCGATTCGCCCCGCTGCCCGTTGGCGTTCTGGGTGACGCCGAATTCGGTGTTGAAGATATCGGCCGATGCCTGAGCATAGGCCTGTCCACCTCCGGCGCCGGAGGGCAGACCTGTAACCCCCGCCGTCAACACGACTAGAGAGTAGAAGTTGCGGCCCATCAGCGGGAGATTCTTGACCCGGGTTTCCCCGATCTGCGTAGAAACTCGGGCTTCCGAGGTCTCCACCGGCGGAGGCGCGGCCGTGACGGTCACCTCCGTTGCCGCCGTCCCCAGTTCCAAGGTGAGGTTGACGGACTTGACCTGCGCTGCCTCCAACACGATGTTCTGCTGAACAGTGGTTTTGAATCCCTGCGCGGTCACCGTGATTTCGAAAGTGGACGGGGGCAGAGAGGGAATTCGGTAGTTGCCGGCGGACGAGGTTTGGACCGTTCGCGTGACGCCTGTCGCCGTGTCCTTCGCGGTCACACTGGCATTGGGCACTACGGCGCCCGAGGGATCGCTGATTACGCCCTCGAGTGCGCTCGTGAACTGCGCCCAGCCAGTGGCCGTGGCAAGGGCCAGAGTTACAAACAGAAGACTCAAAGAGCCCCTGACGTGTCTCCAGGTATGCATGGAACACCTCTCTTTCATGATCTAGATGGAGTTTCCTTTTTGCGCTTGGCGTATCAAGTCTGCCTGCGCGTCCGTTTCCGCTGCCCTAAAGAAGCGTGACGGACCGAAACCTCACCATGAGGAATTCGCCAAAGGGAGTACTCGACACCAGAAGCTACCGACGCAAAACGAAGAAGAACTTTCGACGCAGCCGACTCCATGCCGCATGCCACCCCCGTCAGTGACAAAGCGGCATGCAGTCATGTATCCGCGCGAGCAGGGTCAGTCTAGGACTGGTGTAAGCGCTTGTCAAGCTTTTTTTTAGCCCCGCCTATGTCTCTGGGCGAGGCCAGACACCCTGAGAATTTGGGCCCTCTACGCTGTTTGCGTTGCTGACCGCATGAAACTAGCCCAAGGGTAAGTTGTGGCTGCCTGCACTTCTGTCTATGCCAGGCGTCCGCAGGCGACGAGAAAAAGAAAACGTTTGCTGTGCTGGGGTAAGTTGGCCAGACCGAGGAGCATGGAAGAAAGCCGCCGGTGATGCGGTCTGCAACACCGGCAATCTGCCCTTGTTCTCGATTGCCTGCGCGGTCAGTGGCGGCGCCTACAGCGTCTGGGGGATGGTTTTTCTCCAGCCTCCTCAAGTCGGCTCTTCGGACGTGTGTCGGGCCGAAACGCGACGCTCGAAAACCAACCTGAGCCTCAGGTCAGGTCGTGAATTGGTGTCTTGAAATTTCCCGCGACTCTCCCCATCCTATTTGTCAGAATGTTCGAAAGTACCATTGCCTATAGCCGGACGGGTGTCCAACGGGGGTGGCGGCGGCGCCGAAATCTGTTTGCGGCCGCGTTTTGCGGCTTCTGTATACTCACCCCGGCGATTTCCGGGGAGCGTCAGGGCGCGAGGCAAGCCGCTTACGAACAGGCGGCGCAGTTCATCCAGCAAGGCAAGCCCGGCTCGGCGGTCCCAATACTCCAGCGCGTCCTCAAAACGTCGCCGCGCGATATCAGAGCGCACAACCTGATGGGGATTGCTCTCAGCGCTTCCGGCAAACTCGCGGAAGCGAACACTCACTTTGAGAGAGCCTACAAAATCAACCCCAGGTTCCACGCCGCGTTGAAGAATCTGGGGCTGAACGAGCTCAAACTCCAGCGCGTCGATGAGGCGCAGGCGCACTTGGAGCAATTCCTGAGTTTCGTGCCGCAGGACCCGGCGGCCAACCTGGCCCTCGCGGAGATCTACGCCCAGAAGGGAGAACATGCCCAGGCCGTCGAACGCTACATTGGCAGCCAGGGACTGTTCCTGCGGACCGCGGCGACGATCCTCAACTTCGCGCGCAGTTGTTTCGAATCGGGTCAGGGGCAGAAAGCCGCGGCGGCATTGGAGCTGATCGGACCGGAGGCGGATGGGCGCGCGCATTTCCAGGCGGGCCTCCTGCTGGCGCAGTTGGCCAAGTACGATGCGGCCGCACGCCAGTTCGAGATGGCCAGGAAAGATTATCCCGATCCTTACGAGGCAGGATATAACCTTACGCTCGCCTATGCCAGGCAGCAGAACTATACCGCGGCGATTCAGACCGCCGAGGGACTGATCGCGGAAGGGCATCGGAAGGCCGAACTCTACAATCTTCTGGCGGAGGCCTACGAGCGCAGCAACCGGACCGTCGATGCCTACAACGCCTTGCGCATCGCCACCCAACTCGAACCCCAAGATGAGAACAACTACCTCGACCTGGTGGCGCTGGGTGTCGACCACCGCAACTACGATCTGGCCTTCGGGATTATTGAGATCGGACTGAAGAACATTCCCAATTCCTACCGGCTGCGTCTTCAGCGGGGTGCGGTGCTGGCCTTTCAGGGTCAGCTCACGCGGGCTTTGGAGGATTTCGAGCTGGCCGCCAAGCTTGAACCCAGCAAGGACCTTCCCTACTACGGCATGGTGATGGCGCTCATGCAGACGGACAAGGCCGCAAGAGCCAGGGAGATCCTGCGGGAGAGGCTTCAGAGAAAACCTGACGATTATCTCCTGCTCTACGCCTTGGGCGAGATGCAAGATCGGGTCGGCGCCTCGCCCGGCACTCCTGAGGAAGAAGAAGCCGTCAAGGCGCTTGAGCGCTCGATCGAACTCGAACCGAACATGTCCACCTCGCGCATCGCCCTGGGGCGGATGCTTCTGCGGCGCGGTGACCTCGACAACGCCATCCGGCATCTGGAGAAGGCCATCGAGCTCAACCCGGTTGACCTGTCCCCCTGTTACCAACTCGCCACGGCTTATCGCCGCAAGGGCAATAAGGCGAAGGCCGAGGAGTATCAGGCCAAGTTCGAGCGATACAAGGAGGAAGACCGCGACCGCTACATGAACGTCCAGATCCTCCGCCTGCTGCGCGAGGGCGAGAAGTAGGGCGCCAGCGGAGACCGGCGCACGCCGCCGCCTCCGCCCCGCCTCCTGGAGGGGCGGTGGTGCGAAGATTCGCCGTAGCCTCAGGGGAGTGCGGATGGAGAAGCCCCTGCGAGCCGCAGAGAGTGATAAGATTTCAGCATTATGTCAGCGAACCTACCGAAGGTCCTCGAGAAAACGTACACCGTCACCGATGATCTGGCCGTGCATTTCATGGGCACGAACGCGCCGCCGGTGCTCTCCACTCCCGCGCTGCTCGGGTGGATGGAGCAGACCT
>Ga0073934_10010153_pt1 | contig 11776 bp, 9 predicted proteins | sample LarsenN4metaG_FD_76834 | JGI IMG/M metagenome (GOLD analysis project Ga0073934, IMG submission 76834) | Hot spring sediment bacterial and archeal communities from British Columbia, Canada, to study Microbial Dark Matter (Phase II) - Larsen... ... | reverse complement strand
GTGAAGATCAGGGCCCAGAAGTGCACGATCGACAGCCGGTACGAGTACACCGGCCGCTCGGCCTGCTTGGGGATGTAGTAGTACATCATCCCGAGGAAGCCCGCGGTGAGGAAGAAGCCCACCGCGTTATGGCCGTACCACCACTGCACCATCGCGTCCTGCACGCCGGCGTAGGCCGAGTAGCTCTTCATCCAGCCGGCCGGGATGGCCGCGCTGTTGACGATGTGCAGCAGCGCCACCGTCAGGATGAAAGCGCCGAAGAACCAGTTCGCCACGTAGATGTGGCGCACCTTGCGGATGCCGATGGTGCCGAAGAACACCACCGCGTACGCCACCCACACGACGGCGATCAGGATGTCGATCGGCCACTCGAGCTCCGCGTACTCCTTGGCCTGCGTGTAGCCCAGCGGCAGCGAGACCGCCGCCGCCACGATCACGGCCTGCCAGCCCCAGAAGGTGAACTCGGCGAGCCTGGGCAGGAACAGCGGCGTCTGGCAGGTGCGCTGCACGACGTGGTAGCTCGTCGCGAACAGGGTGCAGCCGCCGAACGCGAAGATCACCGCGTTGGTGTGCAGCGGACGCAGCCGTCCGTAGCTCAGCCACGGGATGCCGAGGTTGAGCTCGGGCCACGTCAGCTGGGCGGCGATGATCACGCCGACCAGCATGCCCACGATGCCCCACAGCACGGCCGCATAAGCGAACAGCCGCACGACGCGATCGTGGTATTGAGTCGAGGCTTCAGGCATCGATCGGCTCCTTCTTCATGTCGGGGTCTCGTGGTTGTCCTTGCGGCAATTGTGGTTTTGATGCTGCACCGCCAGATTGATCGGCATCAAGGATGCGCTGCCCTTCGCGCTCGAGATCGTCGAACTGCCCGCCGTGAAGCGCCCACGCGAACACGCCGATCACGACGAGCAGCAGCACCATCGACAGCGGGATCAGCACGAACAGGATGTCCATGGCGCGTCAGGTCGCCTGCCGATCGGGTGCCGCGGCCGGCACGCGCGCGACGCGCAGTGCGTTGAGCACCACCAGCAGCGAGCTCGCGGCCATGCCGAGTCCGGCCAGCCACGGCGGCAGCAGGCCCGCGAGCGCGAGCGGGATGCACGCGGCGTTGTAGAGCGCCGCCCACGCGAGGTTCTGGCGCACGATGCGGCGCGTGCGCCGGGCGATGCGGCGCGCCAGCACCACCGCGCGCAGATCCATGCCGGTCAAGGTGGCGTCGGCGCGCGCGCGCGCGAGCAGCGCGCCCTCGCCCATCGCGAACGAGACGTCGGCGCGCGCCAGCACGGGCGCGTCGTTGATGCCGTCGCCGATCATCGCCACGGTCTCGCCGGCCGCCTGCGCGTCGGCCAGCGCGGCGAGCTTCGACTCCGGCGTGGCCGCGCCGATGGCGTCGCGCACCGGGTCGTCGAGGCCCACGCGGCGTGCCACCGCGGCCACGCGCGCCGGCGCATCGCCCGACAGCACGGTCACGCGCACGCCGTCGTGCTGCAGCGCGCGCACGGCCTGCGCCGCGCCTTCGCGCAGCGACTCGCGCAGCGCGATGCGGATCCACGGCGCGCCGGGCGGGCCGAACCACACCGACGACGCGGCGCCCTGCTCCGCTTCGGCGTCGTCGGCCGGCACGCCGAGCCAGGCAGCCGAGCCCAGCCGCACCACGGCGCCGTCGCGTGCGAGGCCCTGCACGCGACCCTGCACGCGACCTTCCAGGCCGGCACCGGCGACTTCGCGCACCTCGGTCCAGGCAAGGTCGTCGGCCCCGGCCGGCGCCATCGCGGCCACCGCGCGCGACAGCGGGTGCAGCGAGTGCCGCGCGAGCGACGCGGCCTGCGACACGGCGACCTGCGCGTCGATGCCGTCGGCCAGCACCGCCACGCCGGCGGGCTCGAGCCGGTCGGCGGTCAGGGTGCCCGTCTTGTCGACGAACAGCCGCGTCGCCGACGCCAGCGGCTCCAGCGCATCGAGCCGCTGCATCAGCACGCCGCGGCGCGACAGCGCGCTGGCCGCGGCCAGCAAGGCCGAAGGGGCGGCCAGCGACAGCGCGCACGGGCAGGTGACGATCAGCACCGACACCGCCACCCAGACCGCGCGCGACGGATCGATCAGGCTCCACGCGGCCGCCGCGCCGGCGGCCAGCAGCAGCACGGCCCACAGGAACGGGCCCGCCATGCGGTCGGCCAGCGCGAACCACTGCGGCCGCTGCCCGAGCGCGCTGCGCACGAGCTGCGCGATCGCTTCCTGGCGCGTGTCGCGGCCGCTGCGCAGCACGCGCACCTGCACCGGCGCGCCGAGGTTCAGGCTGCCGGCCACGACCTCGTCGCCCGCGCGACGCCGCAGCGCGCGCGACTCGCCGGTCAGCAGCGACTCGTCGACGTGCGTGTCGCCTTCGACGATCACGCCGTCGGCCGGGAACGCGGCGCCGAGCGGCACGCGCACGCGCTCGCCGGCCTGCAGGCGCTGGGCCACCACTTCCCGCACCTGGCCGTCGTCGTCGAGCCGCAGCGCGGTGAGCGGCGCCAGGTCGGCGCTGCCTTCGAGTTCGGCCGCCGCCCGGTGGCGCGCCGCGAGCTCGAGCCGGCGCGCGCCGAGCAAGAAGGCGACGAACATGGTCAGCGAATCGAAGTAGACCTCGTGCCCGAACACGCCGCCGGGGTCGAAGGTCGCGCCGGTGCTGGCGACGAAGGTCACCAGCAACGCGAGCGCGACCGGCGTGTCCATGCCGATGCGCCCGACGCGCAGTTGCCGCCACGCGCCGCGAAAGAGCGGCGCGGCCGAGAACAGCATCACCGGCAGCGACAGCACCCACGCGCCCCAGTTCAGCAGCCGCACCTGGTCGGGCGGGATCTCGCCCGGCGCCGCCACGTACAGCGGCACCGCGAGCATCATCACCTGCATCATGCAGAAGGCGGCGACGAACAGGCGCCACGTCGCCTGGCGCGCTTCGGCCTGGCGCAGTGCGCGCGTGCTGGCGGCGGCATCGGGCGCGGCCCCGTAGCCCGCGGCCTCGACGGCCGCGACGAGCGACGAGAGCCGCGTGCGCGACGGGTCCCAGCGCAGCGCGAGCCGCTCGCTCGCCGCGTTGACCTGGGCCGAGAGCACGCCGGGCTGGCGTGCGAGCGCGCCTTCGATCAGTCCCGCACAGGCCGCGCAGTGCATGCCCGACAGCACGAACTGCGAGTGCGCCTCGCGCCTGCCGCCGCCGTCGTCGCGCCACTGCGTGTAGGTCGCCTGCGCAACCGGGTCGTCGAGAACTGCGGGATCGGCCACGGCCGATAATCTAGGCAGCGCCCCCGGACCCCGATATGACCTGGATCAAAGTCGCCCGCCGCCTCGTCTGCGCCTTCGCCGTCGTGCCCCTGGTCGCGTCATGGGCACCGGCGCCCGTCCGTGCGCAGGACGGCCCGCAGCGGCTGGCCGCCATCACGCTCAACGCGGGCATCCACAACATCCGCGCCGAGGTGGCGCGCACGCCCGAGCAGCGCGCGATCGGGCTGATGCACCGGCGCGAGATGCCGCCCAACGACGGCATGCTGTTCGTCTTCGACGAGCCCGGCGTGCAGTGCTTCTGGATGAAGAACACCCTGCTGCCGCTGTCGATCGCCTTCCTGGCAGACGACGGCAGCATCGTGAACATCGAGGACATGCAGCCGCAGTCGCTCGCGTCGCACTGCTCGGGGCAGCCGGTGCGCTACGCGCTGGAGATGAACCAGGGCTGGTTCGCCAAACGCGGACTCAAGCCGGGCGCGAAGCTGCAAGGCGCGCCGTTCGCGGCGCGCTGAGCGGGCGCGCTGAGCGGGCGCGCCGTGCCGGCCGCGTGCGCGGCAGGCGCCGGCAGCGGCTGCGCAAAATCCTCGGCATGGCGCGCGGCGGCCACCAGCTCGGCCGGCGGCTGCCGCTCCTCGGGCGTGAGCAGCAGCCCGGCACGCCTGAACGCGAGACCGGCGCCGCGCCGGCTGGTCCACACCGACAGCGGCACCGCGAGCAGCAGCCCGCCGATCACCGGCGACAGCCACCACGGGAACACGGCGCCCGACGCGAGGATCGCGCCCACCCAGACCAGCGCGAAGACGGTGTGGCTGCCGTGCCTCGACCACGCCTCGCGCCAGGTGGTGGCCTCGTCGTCGCGCGGCGGCGACTTCCAGTCGAGCCTCCAGCCGGTCAGCGCGGTCAGCACGAACTGGCTGTGGAACAGCATGCGCACGGGCGCCAGCAGCATCGAGTGCAGGAACTCGACGACCGCACCGACCAGCAGGCGCAGCAGTCCGCCGAACTCGCGCGCCTGGCCGCGCGCCAGCACGATCAGCAGCGCGAGCAGCTTGGGCACGAGCAGCAGCGACGCGGTCAGGCCGAACAAGGTGAGCATCAGCCGCAGGTCGGCGCTCGGCCAGATGGGGAACAGCTGGTAGGGCTCGATGAAGTACTTCGGCTCGTCCAGCGCATGCTGGGCGAACAGCAGCGTCGACAGCAGCAGGAAGCCCAGCCACAGCGGCGCCGACAGGTACGCCAGCGCGCCGGTGAGGAACACGCTGCGGTGCACCGGGTGCAGCCCGGGCTCGAACATCAGCCGCGAGTTCTGCAGGTTGCCCTGGCACCAGCGCCGGTCGCGCATCACCTCGGCCACGAGGTTGGGCGGCAGCTGTTCCCAGCTGCCCGGCAGGTCGTACGCGACCCAGACCTTCCAGCCGGCGCGCCGCATCAGGGCCGCCTCGACGAAGTCGTGCGACAGGATCTCGCCGCTCAGCGAGCCGCGTCCCGGCAGCGGCGCGAGCGCGCAGTGCTTCATGAACGGCGCGACGCGCAGGATGGCGTTGTGGCCCCAGTAGTGCGACTCGCCGAGCTGCCAGAAGTGCATGCCGGCGGTGAACAGCGGCCCGTACAGGCGCGAGCCGAACTGCTGCACGCGCGCGTGGAAGGTGGCATGGCCGCCGGCGCGCGGTGCGGTCTGGATGATGCCGGCGTCGGGATGCGCCTCCATCAGCCGCACCAGCGAGACCAGGCACTCGCCGCTCATCACGCTGTCGGCGTCGAGCACGACCATGTAGCGGAACAGGCGTCCCCAGCGGCGGCAGAAGTCGGCGACGTTGCCGGCCTTGCGCTTGGTGCGGCGCCGTCGCCAGCGGTAGTGCAGCTTCGCGCCGGCCTCGCCGAGCGACTCGCGCAGCGCGAGAAAGGCCTGCTGCTCGACGCCGAGCAGCGCCGGGTCGTGGCTGTCGCTCAGCACGAAGAACTCGAAGCGGTCGAGGTGGCCGGTGCGCGCCAGCGACTCGAACGTCGCGCGCAGCCCGCCGAACACGGTGGCGGCCGGCTCGTTGCAGATCGGCATGACGATCGCGGTGCGCGCGGACGGGTCGATCGGCGTGTCGGGCGCGACCCCGCGCAGCGCGCGCGTGAGCGCGTGCCGGTCGCCGCCGCGCCACAGCACCCATGCGCCCATCACGGCGGTCCAGAAGCCGGCGGAGATCCAGCCGAACAGCACGGCGAACAGCGCGGCGATCGCCAGTTCGAGCGGCGTGGTGCCGCGGTGCGGCAGGATGTCGAGCATCACCTGCGTACCGGCCAGCGCGCCGGCGACGATCAGCACCAGCAGCGCCACGCGGCGCAGGCGCAGGCGGTCGAGGTGGGCGCGCCGCTCCTCGGCCCAGGCCGGCAGCGCAGCAGTGTCGCGCCGCCGCGCGAGCCCCGGCAGGCGCCGCCACGGCGAGCCGGCCCAGCGCAGCGGCACCATCGAGCCGCGCGCGATCGGCAAGGTCTCGCCCGGAGCGTGCACGAACGGTGTCGTGGTCATCGGTTCTCCCCTCGTGGAGGCACGATGTAGCTCCACGTCTCGGTCAAGGTGTCGGCCCGCGGCCCGTCGAGCGGACGGCGCAGGAACGCGCGCATCTCGACCGGCCGCGCCGGATCGGCACGCTTGACGCGCACCGTCATCCGCCAGCCGCCCGTGACGGTGTTTTTGAACAGGTTGCGCTCGACGAGTTCGGCGTTGCCGTCGACGCTGACCACGGCCTCGAGCTTCGCGTCGGCCGGCAGCTTGCGCAGCGCCGGGCCGTCGAAGTCGACGACGAACTTGAGGTGGCCGTCGGGCTGGTTGACGAAGCCGCGGCCGCGCCGCGACTGCACCACCCAGCCCTCGGGCGGACGCGTCTCGGCCGCCATCTGCCAGCGCAGCCGGTAGCCGAAGTCGAACGGCTGCTGCGGCGCGGGCGGACGCTCGGGCACCCAGTACGCGACGATGTTGTCGTTGGTCTCGTCGGGTGTCGGGATCTGCACCAGCTCCACGCGGCCCGGTCCCCAGTTGCCGCGCGGCTCGATCCACGCGCTCGGGCGCTTCTCGTAGCGCGCCTCGGTGTCCTCGTAGCTGGCGAAGCTGCGGTCGCGCTGCATCAGGCCGAAGCCGCGCGGGTCGGTCATCGTGAACGCGGTGACCAGCAGGCGGCGCGGGTTGACCAGCGGGCGCCAGATCCACTCGCCCTCGCCGGTGTGCATCAGCAGGCCGTCGGAGTCGTGCACCTCGGGCCGGTAGTCGTCGACCGGGGTGTCGATCAGGTGGCGCGGGTGGTTCTCGCCGTGCAGGTACATGCTCGTCAGCGGCGCCAGCCCGAGCTTGTCGATGCGCTCGCGCGGGAACAGCCGGGCGCGCACGTCGAGCACGGTGTCGTTGCCGGGACGCAGCACGAAGCGGTAGGCGCCGGTGATGCGCGGCGAGTCGAGCAGCGCGTGGATCACGAGCTCGGTGGCGTCGGCGCGCGGCCGCTCGATCCAGAACTCGGTGAAGCGCGGGAACTCCTCGCCGCCCGGGCCGGCCGTGTCGACCGCGAGCGCGCGCGCCGACAGGCCGTAGACCTGCCCCTTGCCGACCGCGCGCAGGTAGCTCGCGCCGAGGAACACGAGCACCTCGTCCTTGTACTGCGGGGTGTTGATCGGGTAGTGGACGCGGAAGCCGGCGAAGCCCGCCTCGCGCAGCACGCGCGGGTCGATGCGGTTGCGGCCGTAGTCGAACAGCGCCGGCTCGAACGGGATCGGCCGCGCCTGGCCGCCGGTCACCTCGTGGATGCGCACGGACTCGCGGAACCAGCGGCCGGTGTGGAAGAACTGCAGCTCGAACGGCAGCTTGTCGGCGCGCCACCACGAGCGCTCGGGGCGGAAGCGGATGTCGCGGTAGGCGTCGTAGTCGATGTCGCGCAGTTCGCGCGGCAGCCGGTCCTCGGGCGCCTTGTACGGCGCCGAGGCCAGGGTGCGGGCGCGCTGGGCGACCTCGTCGAAATCGAACGCACGGGCGCGGCCGGGCACGAGCGCCAGCCACAGCGCGAGCAGCAGCAGCGCGAGTTGCGCGGGCACGCTCGCGCCGGGCCCGGCCGGCCGCGGCGGGGGCGCAGTCGCCGCGCGAAGCGGCGCAGTCGAGGTCGCCGCGCAAAGCGGCAGCGTGGCGCGGTGCTTGAAGGTCATCGCGTCGGGGGTCGAACGGGTGTGGGCCGGAGGTCCGGAGAAGCGCGGAAGTCTAAGGGTTTCCACCAGAAACAGCGCCTCGTGCGTGATTTATTACCGCCCTTGCATCCGGTGGCGGACAAACGAAAGCCGGCCCGCAGGCCGGCTGGTGGCGGGCGTCCCGTGGCCCGGGACGAGGCTCAGGCGAAGTTCTTCTCGGCGAACGACCAGTTCACCAGCGAGGCGAGGAAGGTCTCGACGAACTTCGGCCGCAGGTTGCGGTAGTCGATGTAGTACGCGTGCTCCCACACGTCGATCGTCAGCAGCGCCTTGTCGCCGGTGGTCAGCGGCGTGCCCGCGGCGCCCATGTTGACGATGTCGACGCTGCCGTCGGCCTTCTTGACCAGCCAGGTCCAGCCCGAGCCGAAGTTGCCGACCGCGCTCTTGGTGAAGGCTTCCTTGAACGCCGCGAAGCTGCCCCACTTGGCGTTGATCGCCGCGGCGAGCGCGCCGCCCGGCTCGCCGCCGCCACCCGGCTTCATGCAGTTCCAGAAGAAGGTGTGGTTCCAGATCTGCGCGGCGTTGTTGTAGATGGCGCCGGACGACTTCCTGACGATGTCCTCGAGCGACATCGACTCGAACTCGGTGCCCTTCTGCAGGTTGTTCAGGTTCACGACATAGGCGTTGTGGTGCTTGCCGTGGTGGAACTCGAGCGTCTCCTTGCTCATGTGCGGCTGGAGCGCGTCGAGCGCGTACGGCAGCGGCGGCAGGGTGTGTTCCATGAGAGCTTCCTTTCTGCAGTGTCGTTCGTGGATCGAGGGATTGTAGGCAGCGCACCAAGGCCCCGTCGCGGGCCCGGCTGCCCCGCCGTCCCTGTGCGGCCGTCGCGCGTCAGTCGCGCGTCAGTCGCGCGTCAGTCGCGCACGTGCACGCGCGTGACGCTGGCGTCGGCCTCGCCGTCGTGCCAGCTCGCGCGCAGCGACGCGCCGGGCGAGAGCTGGCGCGCCGAGACGATGGCGCGGCCGTCGGCGCCGGTCACCCAGGCGTAGCCGCGCGCCATGACCTGCCGCGGGTCGAGCAGCGCGAGCCGGGCGGCCAGCCCGTCGAGCCGATCGCGCTGCGTGCGCAAGCGCTGCGGGACGGCCATGCGCATGCGCGCGGCGAGCACCGGCAGTCCGCGCCGCTGCAGTTCCACGCGCCGATCGAGTGCTGCGACGAAGCGCCGCTCGATCAGCTCGAGCGCATGGCGGTGGCGCTGCAGCGCGTCGGCCGGCCGCGCGATGCGCAGCGCGACGTGGTCGAGCCGCTGCGCGTCGCGCTCCAGCCGCTGCCGCGCGCTGCGCCGCGCGCGCGCCGCCAGCGCCGCCAGCGCCTGCAGCAGGTCGTCGCGCGCCGGCGCCGCCAGCTCGGCCGCGGCCGTCGGCGTGGGCGCGCGCAGGTCGGCGGCGAAGTCCGCCAGGGTCACGTCGGTCTCGTGGCCGACGCCGCACACCACCGGGATCGGCGAGGCGGCCACCGCACGCACGACGCGCTCGTCGTTGAACGCCCACAGGTCCTCGAGCGAGCCGCCGCCGCGACACAGCAGCAGCAGCTCGACCTCGGCGCGTGCGGCCGCCTCGGCCAGCGCGCGCACCAGCGCCGGCGGCGCGTCCGCGCCCTGCACGGGCGACGGATAGACGACCAGCTCGACGTGCGGCGCGCGGCGCGCGAACGCCGCGCACACATCGCGCAGCGCCGCCGCGCCGAGCGAGGTGACCACCCCGACGCGCCGCGGGAAGGCGGGCAGCGGCCGCTTGCGCGCCGCATCGAACAGGCCCTCGCGCTCGAGCTTCGCCTTCAGCTTCAGGAACTGCTCCATCAGCGCACCGGCGCCGGCGCGCGTCATCGACTCGACGATGAGCTGCAGGTCGCCGCGCGGCTCGTAGAGGGCCACGCGGCCGCGCACCTCGACGGCCATGCCGTCGGCCGGCGCGAAGTCGAGCAGCGACGCGGCGCGGCGGAACATCGCGCCGCGCAGCATCGCGTCGTGCCCCTCGGCGTCCTTCAGGCCGAAGTAGCAGTGGCCGCTGGCCGCGCGACTGAAGCCCGACAACTCGCCGCGCACGACCACCGCGGCGAAGCGCGACTGCAGCGTGTCGGACAGCGCCTTCACGAGTCCGGCGACGCTCCAGACGAGACTCGATCGATCAGCGACGGGTGGCTCGATCATGCGCAAAGCCAGCATTCATGCGGGTCCGGAACTCCACAGCCGCGCCAGTCAAGGCCCGGCGCCGCGACATGCCCGTCATCGTTGCGTCACATTCGTGCAAGTGCTTGATCCGCAAGGAATTTGGTCTGCCTATTCTTGAAGCAACCTAGCGCAAGGCCAAGAATCATCAGCGTTGCGCGCGATCGGAACCCTGTTGTTCACAAAGTTGTCCACCGTGGCGGTGGATTGTCGAGCCCGCGCATCGAACGCGCGGCGCGCGCCGCCGGCGTCCGGGACCCGCGAACCTTCACGCCATAATCGCGCGTCTCGGAAAGGGTCAACGCCTTGCTTTCGATCATACAAGCCGCGGGTTGGCCGATCTGGCCTCTGATCGCCTGTTCCATCGTCGCGCTGGCGCTCATCATCGAGCGGTTCATCGCCCTGCAACGCCCCAAGGTCGCGCCGCCCAAGCTGCCCGACGAAGTCATCTCGGTGATCCGCAACGGCCTTCCGAGCGCCGAAGTGGTCAACAAGCTGGCCGAGAACTCGGTGATGGGGCGCGTGCTGGCCAGCGGCATCCGCACCGTGGTGCTCGATCCGCGCATCGACGAGGAAGGGCTGCGCAACGCCTTCGAGTCCGCCGGCCGCGTGGCGGTGCACCACCTCGAGCGCTACCTCAACGCGCTGGGCACCATCGCGTCGGCCGCACCGATGCTCGGCCTGTTCGGCACGGTGGTCGGCATGATCGAGATCTTCGGCTCGCAGTCGCCCACCGGCGGCAGCAACCCGCAGCAACTCGCGCACGGCATCTCGATCGCGCTGTACAACACCGCGTTCGGCCTGCTCATCGGCATCCCGTCGCTGATGTTCCATCGCCACTTCCGTCGTCGCGTCGAGGACTACACCGTCGACCTCGAACAGGCCGCCGAGCGCCTGGTGCCGCACCTGATGCGCCACGTCCCGCCGGTGCCGCCGGAGCCGAGGACCGGCCGATGAACTTCCGCCGCCACGCGGACGACGAGCCCGAGGTGAACCTGATCGCGTTCATCGACGTGCTGCTGGTGATCCTGATCTTCCTGATGCTGTCGACCACCTACTCGCGCTTCACCGAGCTGCAGGTCACCTTGCCGACCGCCGACGCCGAGAAGATGCGCGATCGGCCGGGCGAGATCATCGTGGCGGTGTCGTCCGACGGGCGCTACGTGGTGAACCGCACGCCGGTCGAGGGGCGCAGCGTCGAGCTGCTGGCTGCCGCACTGACGGCCGCGTCGAGCGGCCTGAAGGAGCCGATCGTCATCATCTCGGCCGACGCGTCGGCCGCGCACCAGACGGTCATCAACGTGATGGACGCGGCGCGGCGCGCCGGCATGGCGCGCCTGACCTTCGCCACCCAGACCTCGGGCGAGCAGCGCTGAGCCCGGCCCGCGATGCCGCTCTCGCTCGCCGACGCTGCCTCGCGCCTCGAAGCGGCGTGGTGGCGCGACGGTGACGCGCTCGCCGCCGCTCTCGCGCCCGTGTCGTGGCTCTACGGCGCGCTGTGGCGCGTGTACGAGGCGGCGCACCGTCGCGGCTGGCTGAAGGCCGAGCGCCTGGACGTGCCGGTCGTGATCGTCGGCAACGTGATCGTCGGCGGCGCCGGCAAGACGCCTGCGGTGCAGGCCGTCGTGAAGGCGCTGCGCGCGCGCGGCTGGACGCCCGGCATCGTGTCGCGCGGCCACGGCCGCGCCGAGATGTCCACGCGCGTCGTCTCGCGCGCCTCCGATGCCGACCTGGTGGGCGACGAGCCGCTGATGCTGCACCTGCGCACCGGCGCGCCGGTCGTCGTGAGCGCCGACCGCGCAGGCGCGGCGCGCGAGCTGCGCAAGCGGCATCCGGCGGTGAACGTCGTCGTCAGCGACGACGGCGCGCAGCACCTCGCGCTCGCGCGCGACCTCACGGTGATCGTGTTCGACGAGCGCGGCGCCGGCAACGGCCGCGTGCTGCCGGCCGGGCCTCTGCGCCAGCCGATGGGCAAGCGCCCGCCTCCGGACAGCCTCGTGCTGTACAGCGCGGGCGCCCCGAGCACGCCGTGGCGCGGCGTCACCGCGCGGCGCGCGCTCGCCGGCGCGGTCGACCTGGCGTCGTGGTGGCGCGGCGGCGCGGCCTCGCCCGATGCGCTGGCCG
>Ga0073934_10010152_pt1 | contig 11776 bp, 12 predicted proteins | sample LarsenN4metaG_FD_76834 | JGI IMG/M metagenome (GOLD analysis project Ga0073934, IMG submission 76834) | Hot spring sediment bacterial and archeal communities from British Columbia, Canada, to study Microbial Dark Matter (Phase II) - Larsen... ... | reverse complement strand
TACCCCCGCATCAATCGCGGAAGTTCACATATTGCAGCGGCTGCTCCACGGACAATCCCTTCAGGTGCTGGATCACCGCCTGCAAGTCGTCACGTTTCTTGCCTGAAACTCTGAGCTCATCCCCCTGCACACTGACCTGCACCTTATATTTGCCGTCCTTGATCTCCTTGACGAGGCGCTTGGCTAGCTCCCGGTCGATGCCCTGGCGGATAAGGGCCTTCTGCCGCACCGACTGGCCTGCCGCCTTTTCAGGCGGCTTATAGTCGATCACCCCCACGTCGATTTTGCGGCGGGCCAAATGCCCTTGCAACAGCTCGTGCATTTGTTTGAGCTTGAGCTCGTCATCCGCATTCAGGACGATCTCGGCGCCATTCCGCTCCACTCGCGACGAGGAATTCTTGAAGTCGTAGCGCTGCCCCATCTCGCGCGTCATATTGGCAAGCGCATTGTCGACCTCGGCGAGATCGGTTTTCGAAACGATGTCGAAAGACGGCATGGCGGCCTCCGCCCAAGCCTTTTGCCTGCCGCAGAATGATAGCACGGGGTTCGCCCGCACACGCCCTTCTCCCTAAACACTTAGGCTGAAGACAAGCTGCTCCGACGACGCGGCTCGTTCAGCTGGCGGCGCGTTGGGCGCCAGCCTCCTCGAGTTCGGCGGAGGGAGTGTGCGTTTGTTCCAACTTGAGCCGCTCCGCGTCCCGCTCCTCGATCAGCTCCATCCTTTTCAGCTCCTCGCAGGCGTCCTCGAGTTCCTCGCGGGCCGCCGCGAGCTTTGCCTCAAGATCGGCGGCGGAGGCGGCTAGATTGTTGCGTCTCTGGATCGCGGCTTTGGCAAAGGTCGGATAGGCGTAATGGTTCACGTCGGAAATGCCGGCGCGCTCCTGCTCGATGGCAATCTGCCGGTCGAGGTCCACGGCCATGTGGTTAAAGTCGCCGATCATGGCTTCGATATCGGCGACCTTGCGGCGCTTCTCCTCGACATCGAAGCGTTTCAGGCGGATGAGTGCATCGCGTGACTTCATGACTTGGTACCCTCAAGCGTATCACGACCCGTAAGGTGAAATTCAATAATCATGCCAGCACCCGAATGGGCCTTCGGCTGGCGCTGCCGGCGTCCCCGTCTTGGCCACGAGCGGCCGCCATGGGACGAAATGGCGCGCGCTGCTGAGGGCACGATCAGGGAACGTGGCCGAAGCCATCTCATTCAAATGAATCGGCAATTTCGTGCCTCTTGCGATCCAGCCGTTACTCGGATCGGAGCCCCCTTGCCCCTCAATGGCCGATCATCTCCGACAGGGATTAAGGGCTGGTAAACCATATGGGTGGCATTTAACTGATGCCGGATATCAATCCGTGAAAGGATGGTTAGCGTTCGCTATCGGCTTAGCTTTTGTTAACTATTGGACGTTAATTTGTTGATTCGAATTAACCAATCGGCGTGGCGTTTGGGGTCAGGGGATAAGCCGGACTTGCGCGAAGACGGGGGATTTTGACCATGCGGGTTCTTCTGATCGAGGACGACAGCGCGACCGCCCAAAGCATCGAACTGATGCTGCAGTCGGAAGGCTTTAACGTCTACAAGACCGACCTCGGTGAAGAGGGCGTCGACCTCGGCAAGATTTACGATTACGACATCATCTTGCTCGACCTGAACCTCCCCGACATGAGCGGGTACGAGGTTCTCAAGACGCTGAGAGTCAGCAAGGTCCAAACTCCCATTCTTATCTTGTCGGGCCTCGCCGGCATCGAAGACAAGGTGCGGGGTCTCGGTTTCGGCGCCGACGACTATATGACCAAGCCCTTCCACAAGGACGAGCTGGTCGCTCGCATCCACGCCATCGTGCGCCGCTCCAAAGGTCATGCCCAGTCGGTCATCCAGACCGGCGGACTCAAGGTCAATCTCGACACGAAGACCGTCGATGTGAACGGCCAGCGCGTGCATCTGACCGGCAAGGAATATCAGATGCTCGAGCTACTCTCTCTGCGCAAAGGCACGACCCTGACCAAGGAGATGTTCTTGAATCACCTCTATGGCGGGATGGACGAGCCGGAGCTGAAGATCATCGACGTCTTCATCTGCAAGCTCAGGAAAAAGCTCGCGGCGGCTACCGGCGGGAAGCATTATATCGAGACGGTTTGGGGGCGCGGCTATGTACTGCGTAACCCGGAAGACGAGTCCGAAGCCGCCTAGGCATTCCTGCTTCTCGGATTGCTGAGCATGGCCGGTTCAAGCTCCGGTCATCGGCCTCTTAATTTTGCCGACGCGGCCCGTCTATCGCGGAATCGATGCGTAGACCGGACGGACAGCGTCGGGCGCTGCCTTGTGCCAGCGCGCTTCTGCCGCGGCCGCAGCCTGAGGCGTGAACTGGAACACGCCGTGAAGGCTCTCCTGCACCGGTATGAATTCATGGCTTATCCCCGTGGCGGTCTCAGCGGCGCCAAGCACCAGGTAACCGTCGGGGGCAAGCTGCGCCGCAAGACGCGCCAGCACAGCCCGCTTGGTCGCCTCATCGAAATAGATCATCACGTTGCGGCAGAAAATCACGTCGAACATACCGAGCGTTTGGCTGTCGTCGAGCAGGTTATGCGTGCGGAATTTGACCCTGCGGCGGATGTCTTGACTGATCTCCCAGCCGTTCTCGACCTTCTTGAAATACTTCACCAGGAATGAAACGGGCAGCCCCCTCTGCACTTCGAACTGGCTGTAAAGACCTCTGCGCGCCCTGTTGAGCGCATCCTCGACGAAGTCAGTCGCCACGATCTCGACGGTCCAGCCGAGCAACTTGCCGTTGCATTCGGCCAGCTCCATGGCAAGCGAATAGGGCTCCTGCCCAGCCGCCGCAGCTGCGCACCAGATGCGAATGCGCCGCTCGGCCTCACGTTTCGCCATCAGCGTCGGCAGCATCACATCGGCGAAATAATGGAAGGGGGCCTTGTCGCGGAAAAAATACGACTCCTGCACCGTAGCGGCTTGGGCAACGCGGGAACGCAGCTCGTGCGCATCCGGCTTCATCATCGCCAACACGAGGTGCGACAAGGTGGGAAGATTGAACTCGCGCAAGAGTGGCCTGAGCTTGCCCTCAAGCATGTCCTGTTTGTCCTCGCCGAGATTGAGTCCGGAACATTCTTTGAGAATCCGGCGCACAAGGCCAAATTCATGTGCCATCATGGCCGTTCACCATTGATCAGCTTGGACACGGTCTCGGCGATCTCGACGGGCGGCATGATCCCGGCGCAAGCCCCGACCGATGCGGCCGCGCTTGGCATGCCCCACACCACGCTCGACGCCTCGTCTTGAGCAATCACGCTGCCTCCGGCTTCGGCAATCGCGCGCGCACCTGCTGCGCCGTCATAGCCCATGCCGGTGAGCACGATACCAAGTGCTGCGGGTCCGAATGTGGCTGCAACGCTCTCGAACAGGGGATCGACTGCCGGCCGGCAGAAATGCACCGGCGGTTCGTTTCCGATGCGCAGGGCCGGCTCGCCGCAATCGACCACCGTCACATGATGGTTTCCCGGCGCCACATAGATTTTGCCCGGCTGCAGCGGCTCGCCTTCAGCCCCTTCCTTGGCCTCCCTGCCGGTGGCCCTGGTCAAACGCTCGGCCAGGATTCCCGTGAATACCGGCGGCATATGCTGCGCGATCACCACGGGAACACGTGCCAGCGAGGGAGAGGCAACGCCGAGCACGCTTGCCAGCGCATCGGGTCCGCCGGTCGAGCTGCCAATGGCCACGACCCGAGGCGGCACGAGGGAGAAAGGCCGCTTGCGGAAAGCAGGCGGTTCTATGCCCGCTTCGTCCTCGCCACGCTGCCGGGCGCCCTCTCTTGGTTGGTGCGTGCGCGAGCGTCCGAGCAGTTTGATCTTGCGGATCACTTCGCGGCGAAAGTCGAGAGATGTGGTGATCTCGCGATTGGTGTCCGGCTTCGGCACGTAATCGAGTGCGCCCAGCGTCAGCGCCTTGAAGCTGATCTCGGCATTGCGCCGGGTCAAGGTGGAGACCATCAGGATGCGCAGCTCGGGGCGTGCCTGAAGCAGAAGCGGCAACGCCTCGAGGCCGTCCATCACCGGCATGTCAATGTCGAGCAAGACAATATCCGGAGCGCTTCGGGCTACGTCATCGACGGCCAAGCGGCCATTAGCATGGCGGGCCACGACCTTAAGCCCAGGCTCTTCATCGATCCAGCGCGAGACGAGACCTCGCACCACCGCCGAATCGTCGACGATCATGACTCTGATTGGCTTTGCGGGAAGCGTTGGCTCGCCGGGAGCCTCCACCGCGGCATCCATGCTCGCTCCCTCACAGAGCATGATCATTCCCCAACTTTAGATGAGCCCGACCTCATGGAACTTCGCTTCAATGATGTCGCGATCGAAGGGTTTCATGATGTACTCGTTGGCACCCGCCGAGATCGCCCGGGTGATATGCTCGACGTCGTTCTCCGTAGTGCAGAAGATCACCTTCGGCTGATCGCCTCCCCGCTCTTTCCGCAGCGCCACCAGAAAGGCGATGCCGTCCATCACCGGCATATTCCAGTCGAGCAGAACCGCGTCCGGCATCGCCATGCGGCACTGGTCAAGGGCATCGCGCCCGTTCTCGGCCTCCGAAGCCGTAAAACGAAGCTCCTCAAGGATGCGCCTTGCCACCTTGCGGATGACGGCACTGTCATCCACGACCAAGCAGTGTTTCATGCGTTCCTTCCTCCTTTGCCTGATTAGGCGGCGACGCCGAACTGACTGAGATCGAGCACCTTATTGACGTCGAGCACGACCAGTAGCCCCTGATCGAGGCGGTGCACGCCGGCACAGATTTTCGCCCAGCGTTGGTCGAGATTGGCGGGATTTGCCTCATAGCTCGAAGGCTTGAGCCACATCACATCGCCCACCCGGTCGACAATCAGACCGTAAAGCTCTCCCCGCTCTTCGATACCGACCGCCACCGGCGCCCCTCCGTTCGCGCGTGGCGGAAGACCGAGGCGGCAACGGAGATCGATAGCCGTGACGATGCGGCCGCGCAGATTGAGGAGACCCGCCACTTCCGGGGGCGCGAGCGGCACTTTCGACAGCCCGCGCGGCACGAACACGTCGCGCACCCGCTCCAGCCGCAAGCCAAAGATCTGCCCGCCCGTTATCACCGTGACGTAGCCTTCCGTGGCTTGTTCGACATCGTTTGCCTCGGCGCTCATGCCGCAACCCCCCATTGCCTACAGCATTGCTGAAGTGTGCTCATCAGGCTCTGCCGGTCGAACTTGCCGACATAGCTCACAAATCCGGCCGCTTCGCTCCGCTCCACCAGTGCCGAATTCGTATGAGATGAAAGTGCGACCAGCGGAATCCGAGCCCAATTCGGGTCTGCTTTGATGCGTTCGGCGAGTGCGATGCCGTCCATTCCCGGCATGTCGATATCCGAGACGATGATGTCGAACATGGCACCTTTGTCTTTGAGCGCGAGAACCTCTTGGGCGGAGCTGGCGAGCGTCACGTTGTAGCCGCTCGCCTTCAAGAGCGGCGCGAGCATATTGCGGAAGAACTGGCTGTCGTCGACAAGTAACAGTCGCGTGGCGCGATCGGAGCCCGGTTTGACGTCGAGCCGCGCGCCAAGGTCACGCCCGAGATAATGGGAGACATCGACGATCTCCGCGGCCTTGCCCCTGACGATGGCGGCGCCGATAACGCCCGGTATCTCGGTCTTCAATTCGATATCGAGCCGATCTTCGATGATGTCCACGATCTCATCGACGGCAAGGCCAACCGGGCGCCCTTCCTCGGTGAACACCAGGACCGGCTGGACGCCATTCTCGCGCGGCTTGCGTTCGGCCATGTACACCAGCGGCATCAGCACGCCGCGATATTGCACCACGTCCACGCCGTTGCAATGTTCGATGGCATCGACCGCGATTTCCTCGAGCCGCGTGATGAGCGAGAGCGGCACGGCCTTCATCGTATCCGAACCGGCGCGGAACAGGAGCAACGCCGTCTTTTCCTCCTCTGCCGCTGCCTCGACGGCGGGTCGTGCTTCGGCGGCCGCAGCTTGTGCCTCGACGGAGCCGACGACCGATCCCAGCGCATTGGGGTCGATAATCATGATGACGCTGCCGTCACCGAGGATGGTATTCCCCGAGAAGATGCCGACATCGCGCAACAAGCTCGACATCGGCTTCACGACGATTTCTTCGGTGCGGAAGACGCTATCGACAAGCACGCCGAAGAGCCGTGCGCCCACCTGAATAATCACGACGGTTAGAATATTGTTGGCCAGCCGCTCGAACATCCCCTGAGCGCCTTCGAGACCGAGCAACTGCCCAAGGTCGAGCAGGGGCAAGAGCTTGTCCCGCAAGCGCAACACTGCCGTCTCGTTGATCAGCTCGACTTGATGGCCCTTTGCCTTCCCGGTGCGAACCAGCTCGATGACGCTGTATTGGGGAATGGCGAACCGCTCGCCAGCCGCCTCGACGATCAGTGCCGCCATGATCGCAAGCGTCAGCGGTATCTTGATGGTGAAGGTCGTGCCCGCGGGCGATGTCGATTCGAGATCGACGGATCCGCCGATCAATTCGATATTGTTGCGCACGACGTCCATGCCGACCCCGCGGCCCGACACGCCGCTGACGGCCTTCGCGGTGGAAAATCCCGCCCTGAAGATAAATTTGCAGATTTCCGCATCGCTCATCCGGTCCAGCTCGGCCGCGGTAGCGAGACCGCCTTCGATGGCCTTGGTGCGGATTTTCTGCACATCGAGCCCGCGCCCGTCATCAGCCACCTCGATAACGATATAGCCGCCTTGCTGATAAGCGCTGAGCTTGATCCGGCCGGTCTCCGGCTTGCCCTTGTGCAGCCGTTCGGCCGGCGACTCAAGTCCGTGATCGGCTGAGTTGCGGATCATGTGGGTGAGCGGGTCCTTGATCATCTCAAGCACCTGCCGGTCGAGCTCGGTCTCGCCTCCCGTCATCTCGAGTTCGATCTTCTTGTCGAGCTCGAGCGCAAGCTCGCGCACCAACCGCGGGAGTTTTTGCCAGGCATTGGCGATCGGCTGCATGCGGGCCTTCATGATGCCTTCTTGCAGTTCCGCGGTAACGGTGGAGAGCCGCTGCAGCGGCGACTTGAACTCGCTTTCACCCGTGCGGCGCATGAGATCGAGCAGCTGGTTACGGGTGAGCACAAGCTCGCTCACCGTCGTCATCAGATGCTCGAGCGTATCGACGTTGACCCGCACGGTTTGGGCGCGGGTTGGCAGCTCCCGCCCATTGGTCTCGGTCGCGTTGAGACTCGCGCTTTGCTGGTCTGCCGGGTCCGGGCCCGGCGCCGCCCGCCAGGCGCGCTCAAGCTCGTCGAGCGCCGCCTGGACCGGCGGCAGACCAGGCGAAGTCGGCGCGCCTGTCATGGCTGAAGCGTCGTGGCCGGGCTTATGCCCAATATCCGGCTCGCCTAAAGCGAGCATCTGCAACCGGCCGATCAGATCCGCATCCGAACCCGGCGGCTCGACGCCGTCGCGCTCAAGGCCTGCGAGAATGTCCTTAATGCGGTCGATACTGGCGAGGATGACGCTGACGCCTTCCACCGTGACAGGCGCGCCATCGCGATACTGACCCATGAGGGTCTCCGCGGCATGCGCGAGCTTCGCAAGCCGGTTGAGTCCGAGAAAGCCGCAGGTCCCCTTGACGGTGTGCACCAGCCGGAAGATGGTGTTGAGCATCTCGGCGTTATTGGGCTCCTGCTCGAAGCGTACGAGTTCGACATCGAGTTGGTCGAGGCCCTCGCCCGTTTCGGTCAGGAATTCAGCCAAGAGTTCGTCCATAGCCCTACCTCAAGGCGCGCAGAGATGCGGGGTGCACGCCCGAAAGCCCCCCGTCCGTTGCCGAGGATTGTCAGGAACTCTGGTTTACGTTTCGTTGACCAGCGCGAGGATTCCGGCTTTGCAGGGCGGTTCTCCGAGCTTGTCAGGACGCCCTCAGCTCGACCTCTCCCTCTCGCGTCTCGACTGTTACATTCATTCCGGCCGCGGCAGCCACCCGTCTCGCGTAGTAGGGCTGAATCGAATGGGCATCGATGGCGCCGCCGTTGGCGCCCGAGAGCAGGCTCTTGACCTGGTCGGTCAGTTTGGCTGCCTCCCCTCTGGCCCGGACCACGAAACTGACCGAGGGCGGCGTGCCGGCAACGTCCACCGCGATTATTCCTCCCCGCGGAAGAGCCATAGCGCCAAGCGCCACGAGATTGAGCAGGAGCTTGACCTTGTTCTTCGGCAAGGTCGCGGCCGGGCCTTGCCAGGCAACCTGATGTTTTCCGCTTGCCCCGATGAAGTCGCGGGCCACCTTCTCGGCGTCGCGAAGGTCGATCTCAGCGCCAGCCGATCCAGCGGCGCCGAAGGCGAGGCGCGCGAATTGCAGCTTGGCCGAGGCTTGCGCCGCGCTTTTGCGAATGAGGTCCATCGCGGCATCGCGCATGGGCTGGTCCGGCTCCTCCGCCAGCATTTCCAGACCGTTGGAGATTGCCGAGACGGGATTGATCACGTCATGACAAATGCGGCTCGAGACGAGCGCCGCAAGTTCGAGATCGCCCAGTGCCGCCGGCTCGGTCATGGCCTTCTCCTTTGCTTCCCCTGCTTGGGCAAAGATGACGTGGCCCCAACGCCAATTTCTGTTACATGGAGGGCCCGACCCGCTCTGGTGAGCGCGCCAAACGAATCAATATGCAAGGGGAGTATTCTGCCTTGTCAGGCCCAAGACAGACAACAGCGCCGGCGCGTAATGCGCCTTCGGCCGACTTTGACTTCGATCGCGCCGCTTCCATCCTGACCGACGCCGCTGCGCGCGCCGGTGCGGCCATCATGAAGCATTTTCATGAGGCCCCGGAGGTCGAGATCAAGGGCGACCTAAGTCCGGTCACCCGAGCCGATCACGATTCCGAGGCTATCATCCTCGAAGCGCTGGCGCGTCTTGCGCCCGGCATCAAAGTGATTTCGGAAGAGAGCTGCCGGGAGGCTCAAAGCCCCCTCCCTGATCGCTTCTTTCTCGTCGACCCACTCGACGGCACCAAGGAGTTCATCAAGAAGCGCAGCGACTTCACCGTGAACATCGCACTGATCGAGCACGGACGTCCCCGCTTCGGGCTGGTTTACGCTCCGGCGCGGTCGCTGCTTGCGCTAACCACCGCCGAGGGCACGGCCGTGGAGGCAACGCTTCCGCCAGATGAGTCGGGGGGAACGTTAAGCGAGCTGCAGCAGACGCCCTTGCATGCGCGGCCTGCGCCGAAGGAGGGCCTGACCGCGCTCGTCAGCTTCTCCCATCTCGACCCTGACACCGAAGCCTTCTTGAGCAAACTCAACATTGCCGAGCGATCGGCGGCTGGGTCGTCGGTCAAATTTGTCGCCATCGCGCAAGGCCGGGCCGATGTTTATCCGCGCTTCGGACCGACTATGGAATGGGATACTGCTGCCGGTCAGGCTGTGCTCGAAGCTGCCGGCGGCGTCGTGCTGGAGCCCGACGGTACGCCGCTTCGCTACGGCAAGACCGCAACGGGTCTGCGCAATCCGAGCTTCATTGCCTGGGGCATGAGAGACGGTGGCTAGAGCCACGGGCGAAGGGCGCAAGCGCCATAGTTTAGTAACTGTTTAGGCAAATTATACAGACCGTGAGCAAGGCCCCGCGCCGGCAGGGCACGCCGGCGCCCCAAGAGGCAAAGTCATGCGTCTCAGACCCTCCGCGACTGCCCTTCTTGCAGCAATTTTCTTCGTGTTCACGTCGGCCGCGGCGCTTGCCCAGGCCGATGGCCCAATGGTGATCACCCCACAGCCAGACCCAAACCGGACCTATGGGGGCACTTACGGCGCGCCTCCACCCCCTGCCGGTCAGGGCACTTATGATTCGGGGGGTCCCGGCAGGCCCTACGAGCCGGCCCCTGGTTCGGAGCCCTATGTGCCCCCGGAAGCCCAAAGCCAAGGCACCTTCTCCATCGAAGAAATCAAGGAGGCGGGCCATCGCTTCTTCGGCAGCGTCTCGATGGGCCTTGCGCGGGTGATCGAATATGCCTTCCAGCGCGCTGGGAGGCCGAACGGTTATATTCTTGGCGAGGAAGCCGGTGGCGCCTTCGTGGCCGGACTGCGCTACGGCGAAGGCACGCTCTATACCAAGGACGCGGGCGAACACCGCGTGTATTGGCAGGGCCCGTCGCTCGGATACGATTTTGGCGCGGAAGGCTCCAAGACCATGGTGCTCGTGTACGATCTCCGCAGCCCTGGCGAGATCTTTAATACCTTTGCAGGCGTAGACGGGTCTGCCTATTTCATTGGCGGAGTAGGCATTACCTTCCTTACACGCGACCACGTCTCGCTGGCGCCGATCCGCTCAGGCGTGGGTTTGAGACTTGGAGCCAACGTCGGATATTTGAAATATACTCGCCAACCGACCTGGAATCCGTTCTAGTTTGGCGCTAAGGAAGGCCTAGGCGGCGGCCTTTAGCGGGAGCGCCGAATTGGCGCCAAGTTTCCGCTTGATTTTGCCCCTTTGGCGTGGGCTTTTGCGAGGTGCACGTGGGCGCCGGGCCACGGGAGCGCTGATGTGATGATCAACGCCTTGATGTTTGGAGCGCTGGGCTTCTTTCTGGCATGTCTGCTCGCGCTCATGCTGGCGGCGCCGCTCTGGAACCGGGCGGTGAGGCTCACCACGCGCAGGCTGGAAGCCACCATGCCGATGTCGCTGAATGATATTCAGGCCGACAAGGATCAGCTTCGTGCCGAGTTCGCCATCGAGCTGCGCAAGGTCGAGGTCGCGCTGGAGAAGGCTAAGGAGAAGGCCACACGCGAGCTGATCGAGGCCAACAAGCGCCGTGTTGAGGTCTCCGTCCTTAATACCGAGCTTGCCGCCGCCAAAGCCCAGCTTCAGGAAAATGAGAACGCGAACCGCGTGCTGCAGCAAACCATTAAGCGGCGCCTGCCCGATCTCGACAACCGGCTGAAGGCGGCCAAGAAGGCGCTCGCCGAGCTTGAATCGGTCAATGCCGAGCTGCGTGCCACGGTCGCCTCCCAGTCTGACGCGCTCAAGACGGCACGCATCACGCTGCACCAGCAGCGCGCCGACATTGAGCGTCTGCGTGCGGCACTAGAAAGCACTCCGACCAGCGCCTTGCGCGGGTTGGGCAAGGGAGATGCGCGCGCGCTTGCCGAGGCGCAGCGCCTGACTGCCGAGTTGTCGCGCGCGCAGGAGGAGCTTGAACGCGCGAGGACGAATGCCGAGGAGAACATGTTGCTGCGGCGGGAGCTGAATAAGCTCGCCTCGCAGATACTTGCCGTAACTCGGGCGCAAACCGTGCCGCAACCGCAGCCGCGTGTGGTTGTCGAAGTTGCTCAAGCCTATGTCGAGACCAACCTGCGCGAAGAACCTCAAGAACGCCAGTCTGAAGAGGCTTGGCAAGCCGCTCCTGGCGGTAATGGCGCCGCCCATGCGTCCGAGGAGGCCGAGACCGGGCACGAAGCCGACGTGGGCGCTGGCATGGCGAGCGCGGCGGTCTATGCCGAGGAGTCCGAGGCGCCGAATGAGGACGCGGGCGCAACCGAAGACTCGTTTGCCCAGAGATTTGTCGCCCGCCGTGAGGCCCGCCGTGCCGACAAGGATGAGAGCGCGAGTCTCGGCGCTCGGCTGAGAGGCCTCGTTGCCGAACGGCACGACGCCTGACACTTCTTCTAGGTCTGCAGGAAATCCCGCGCGCCATCCTGAAGCCTGAGCGCTGTGAGCCGCCCGGTAAACACTGCGCCAGTGTCGAGGCCGATGCGGTTCGGACGTAT
>Ga0073934_10010150_pt1 | contig 11778 bp, 8 predicted proteins | sample LarsenN4metaG_FD_76834 | JGI IMG/M metagenome (GOLD analysis project Ga0073934, IMG submission 76834) | Hot spring sediment bacterial and archeal communities from British Columbia, Canada, to study Microbial Dark Matter (Phase II) - Larsen... ... | reverse complement strand
TCGGGGTCGGCGTGGGGGGAGCGTTAGTCGTCCAGGTAAGCACCGCGTTAGACAAGAGAGATACATTTCCAATTTCGTCGTGGCTCTTGAGCGCAAAGTAATAGGTACCCGGCCCCAGATTGCTGACAGTGGCGGTCTGGGGGCCTGTAACGACCGGCCCATAGGAGCCGGTCGCTCCTACCGTTGAATCCTGCCAGATCGAATCCTTGATGGGAAGCAAGGAATAGCGCACTTCATACGTAGCGGCTTGACCGAGATCTAAATCGTCACCGGGAACGGACCAGAGGAGCGTTATAGCGTCATCGGTTCGGTTTATGACCTGCAGGTCGCGGACCGCAGCAGGAGGGCCCGAGTCTACGGAGGGAGCGTACTCCACATCCAGGAACCAGACCACAGAGGGTCCCGTGGAGCTTGTCGTACCCTCGATCAAAGTGGTCTTGGAATTTGTGATCTGGATAGCGGTGTTTATCCATAAGCCTTCCCGGCTGTTAGGAGTGTCTGCGCCCAGCTCCAGGGTGTTCCAACCGGCGGTCAGTTCACCGAAGGGGATCTCAACCTCCAACATTTGACCGGTGTTGGCTCCCCAATCGGTGTTGGCTTTGCCCAGCAGGTGTTTTTGGCCGTTCACTTTCAAATACCAATCGGGGACCTGGGGAGTTCCCTCGTAGTCCTGAGTAAAGGGGATGCGGGTGACGATTCGCTGCACATCCGGTCGCAGGGTCGATAACCAAAATGTCTTCCTCAGCGTGGTGATCCCCGGGACGATTTTTAACGGAGACCCCGTGAAGAGCGCCGCCTCGTCTATCCGTAATACGCGGGGCTTCCTGGGGTCGTGGGTGAGCAGACGGTATTGAAAATCCTGTTTATTTGGATACAAAAGCGTGGCCGTACTTGGCGAGTACGTACTATGCCACCAGGAGACCCCATCCCACCCATAATAAAACACCGCCCGGGTCGTATAGATGTGGGCCCGGGGAATGGTCCCCCATCTGGTTGCCGTTGACAGGAAATCGGAGAAACTCGTGTACTCATAGCCGGTATCAAAGGTCCGCCACTCTCCATCCAGGTAGACCTCTGAGATTTCATGCACTTTTTCCAGATCGCTATTGTAAGGGTCTCCGACAGGAGCCGTGGCCCCCATGTCCAGCCTTGAATCGGCAAAAATGATGAGATTTCGGGCCGGTAACCCCAACGTCCAGGCGACCATGGTCGTTAAGTTGGCCACCCCGGCGCAAGAACCATTCCCGGCACGGACCACATCCACCGGATGATTACTCGAGGACCAGGGGCCTGAAAATTTCCTGATAGCCGTCGCGACGGCCCTGAGCTTCTCGGCGGGGCTCATGGCGCCGGCTGCCATGGAATCCCGCCAGGTTACGATATAATTCCAATCCGCATCGTAGTCGTTTAGAAAATCCGACGTGAACCAGTATCTTTTCGGAACCGTAAATATAGGTAAGGAAATCGTGGCAGGTGCCGTATGCTCGTTGGAGACCGCTGCCTCATACGCATAAGTGCTGTCATAGACGTTCGATTGGAGACGCACCGCCAGGGCGTTGATCTGCCACGTCCCCGTATCCGACGAGAAGACGATATCCAGGTGGGAATCGGTCACCTGGATGTTCCAACGGTAAGTCGTAGTGGGGTATCCGACCACCGCCGTGAGGCCGAATGGATAAAAGCCATCGCTGCTTATCCAGGTCGATGGGATGCTGAAATATTCGGCGCCCATCGTTACGCTCATCGTCGGAACATCCTGTACAGCGTTGCTGATGAGGAACCAAACCTCGTAGATCCCATTGGGGAGATCTACTCTAAAGGTGCGGACCTCATCGCCTCTGACAAAATCTCGATTAAGGGCGTTTTGCAAGCCCTGATCCACTGCCGATAAGCCTTTACTGCCGTCCCAGCCATAACCTTGTGTTCCGGAGTATAGGGTCTCCGCAGTGACTTGGGTCCAACCGGGGCGTACGGGTGAGGCGGTCGTTCCAAAGTCAAACAGGAATTCTCCGCTCGTGCTGTCTGCCCGGCTCTCTAGCAGGGTAAAAGGAAATACTCCAAGAAAAGAAACCAATACGCTAACAATGATCGCATAACGGGTACTACCACTTACAACCTTACCTCGATTTAACCTCTCAGCCATCGGGAACCTCCGCCGGATCTATCAGGTAAGGCTAGCTCAACTTCAGCCCAGCCTCGTGGTCCTCACTTCAACCTAACTTCAACCGAATCAGTACCGCCCTTGGTATTACTATTTCGTTTATCTATCCTTCAGGCATGGCATTCTTAGTACTGAACTTCATAATTATGCGGCGGGTTAGATCCGCTCCCTCACGGTCGCGGCTCGGATCTGAACCGCGACCGTGAGGGAGTAACCTCAAGCTAACCGGCTGTGTATTTATGGCGCCCAGTACTTAGCCAGGTACGGGATGGATCAGGTTATGATCCCTTAGAAGATAATGGCCCTATATCCAGCATCATCCTGGCAGCAGTTACAGGGGATCCTTTTTTCCCGAACAGATATGCCACTACTGCTCGAAGATCAGAATCTTCATGGAATCCTTTCGATCAGAGCTCAGGCCTCCTCCGTCAGCACGGGGGCCGCCCCGGCGTCTAGCACCGCCACTATGCTCCAAAAATACAACGTGATCGGCATGTACAGGATCAGCGCGGCTACGAAGCCAGAAGGCCAGACCGCAAGCACGCCCAGCGCCAGCACGGTCCACGCCCCGCGCTCGGGCTCCTTCCAACGTCGGCGCAGGTGCGGCAGGATATACACCGGAACCAACCCGAATACGAGCCAGAGCAGTAGCAGGCCGAGCCAGCCGATTTCCAGCGAGTGGGTGGCATACCAGTTATCGTGGATTTCTCGCTTCCAACCGCACTCAAACAATGCTCCCACCCGGATGCCAAGTGTGCTGAGGACATTTCCAATTCGCGCTAAGGTATCTTCGTCCACACCGGTGCAGATGCCTGACCCAAACATGATCTGGGGGAGGGGGCGTTCGCTCGTCTCTGCGATCCAATTCAGAAACATCTGCACGCGGCCTCTCCCCTCCTGCGTATGCAATACATGTTCCTCAAAGCGTATCCAGATCAGTCCGCCAAGCAGTTGGTTGATCCCGAACGTCACAAGAACGCTCAGCACCCCCAGTATGAGGGCACGACCCACCAACCGCTTTGAACCGCTGGTGAAAACAAGCAGGCCGATCCAGATTCCGAGCGTGACCAGGCTGGTGAGGCTCAGTGTCAGAAGCAGCGCGATCGACGACAAAGCCAGGCTCGTCAGGGTCAGCCATTTCGGCCTCAACCCCAGTCGGAACGCGGCTGCCCCCGCAACGATATTTAGGTACAGAAACGCCCCTAATACCTCATTTCGCCGCATGGTACTAAAGATGCGGAATATGGGCGCGCCTTCGTTCAGGTTGATCTGATGGTGGAAGTAGAGCCCGCCCGCCTCGGTCAGCCCCCAAGCCTGCAGTCGGTCAAAACCGACCACAAATTGGAACAGGCCGTAGGCTGCTACGATCATCCCCACGGTTACGAACACGTAGAGAACCTGGCGCAGACGATCTATGAAGGTTTCTCGGCTCATACGTGCATAGAACCCATACATGGTTAGGAAATAAGCCCCTAATCCGATCAGGGGCGTGCGAAAGGCCAGTAATCCGTTCCATATTTCAACGCCGGGACGGAGCGCTTGCAGCAGGAAGTAAAAGGTGTAAAGCAGAAAAACAAATCCGAGGACGGGTAATCGGACGCGCAACGATATTTTTGCCGCATGGGTTACTACCTGGTGTAGAACTGGCTTCGCAAGCAGTAGGGCGAAAAGAAGAAGCACCATCAAGCCGATAAGCCAATTCACAGGCTGGTGCGTTACAATGTCAAGAAAAGGCCCGAAGGCAGATACGGCCACAATCCCCAGCCACGAGACCCACCAGGATTTTCGAGATAGCGTCAACAACTTGAGCAATGCAGATAATCCCAGAATCCCCAGAATTCCAAGGAGGATCCCCTGTGGTTGGTAGATGCTCATTACGCTGATTCCCAGTGCAATCAGAATTCCCATTGGGATGAGAACCCGCGGTCTCAGCTCATCCTTCCCTCGTGTGGAAATCATGGCCCCAACCCTCCCCAGGTTGTCTACGCGGTCCCTATCGCCGCGCCTGGACGACCTTTCTCGAATTCCTCTTAAGGATTTTTTTTAAAAAGTTAAACAGAATATATGCCAGGGTTGTCGCCCCCATGAAGCTTATTCCAAGCCTACTCAGCGCCGCCCAAAAATATTTACTCGCCAGTCTATATTCCCCTCGTTTATGATAGACGGTGCCAAAATGTCTATAGTAGATCCCCCAGGCTTTTTTCCGCACGGCGGCGCTGACCTTCGGATTAAGATCCACATGCTTTTCTATAACCCTTTTCAGAGCCCTTTTATACTTTCCTGTCGCGCGGGACAGACCGGTTGCGCTCACGCGGTAGCGGGCAAGAACTTCGTCAATATATCCAAATTCATAACCCCGCTCCGCTATACGTATCCATAAATCCTGGTCTTCGCCGGTCCAGAGTCGGGCATCAAACCCTTTAACCTCCTCGAAGACCCTTTTCTTAACCAGAGCCGTCAGCACCCCTATCACATTTTGATAATACAGGACCGGAAGCATCCGCCCTTTCTTACGCCCCGTGGGGACTAAAATCTTTCGCCAGGGCCTCCGAATGGTTCCACGGGAAGTAAAGGCCTCGAAATCTGTGTGGCTAATAAAATACTCGGGGTGGCTCTGGTGATACTTTAATTGCTTTTCCAACTTGGCTGGCAGCCATAAATCATCCGCATCTAAAAACGCGATGTAGTCCCCTGAAGCCCTTTCTGCTCCCAGATTCCTTGCGGCTGGTAGCCCTTGGTTTCTCTCTAAGTTAATTAATTTAACCCGGCTATCTCTCAGGTAAGGTGCGATGACCCTGACTGTGTCGTCGGTGGATCCGTCATTGACAATGATCAATTCCCAGTTCGTATAGGTCTGCGCAAGAACGCTTTCGATAGACGCTGCGATGGTCTTAGCGGCATTATAAGCCGGCATAATTACAGAAACCGTAGTCTCACCGCTCATGGTTAGCTCACTTAAACAGGCAGTCCTAATTCCTTGAATAGTTGCTGAAAACGGCGATGGTAGGTATGGTCACGCAGGGCGCGCAGGTATCCGGCCCGTCGGATCTTTTCCGCTTCCGCAGGGTGCGCCAGGTAGTAGCGTACCTTATCCAACAGCTCGTGTTGATTTCGGTAAATCAGGACTTCCTTATCCGGTTCGTAGAACTCGGCCAATTCCTCGATGTAGCCGGTGCAGTACAATGCGCCGCTCATGGGCGCCTCAAACTCCCGTAAGTGCAGGTGCTGGGTAACTACACGGCTGGGGTCGTGTCGGTCGTACACTTCCAGAAAGCCCAGGCTGATCTGGCTGCGGCTGTATAACAGGATCAGTTCCTCGTCAGAGACAGGCGCATGGACGTTATTTGGGAACCGTACGCTCAGGCTGCGGCGAAAATCGTGATCGGCCAGGGCGGCGGAAGCTTTATATTGGGCCTGAGGCGAAAAGGCGACCAGGGTTTGCAGTAAAAACTTGTAGTGTTTCGCGATCGACCGCCATCGGGTCATGGCTCCTCCTGGCCAGCCAGGACCGTAGGCATGGACCTGGATACCATGTTCGAGCAGGTGCACGATGTAGCGGGCCCGCAGCGCATAATTGGCTCCTACGAACGATACGGCTACGGTGCGCGGAACGTCATAAGGTTTAAAGTACCTGGGATTCGAGGCCATGGGCCACCAAATTGGGTTGGCGCCGATGGCCAAAAACTTTTCCCGGGCGTCCCGTTCGGCGTGTAGATTATAGTCGAAATGCGGCGAAAGCGCCTCCACCAGGTAAAATTGGTGGATATTGTTGCAAGAGAAATTGCAAGCAGGTACGCCGGTTTTGCGGATTTCATCGATCACCTCCGGCTCGACCATGCCGTCCATCAGATAAGCAAAGAACAGATCGAAGGGCTTCCTGGCCTGCTCGCGGCGGAAGACCTCCCACAGCTTCTGGCTGAAGGTGGCGCGCCCCGAGGCATCCCGCTGCTGCATAGCCCGCCGGCCCTCCTCTGCAGGAAACAAGAGGACCTCGTGCCCCAGTTCCACCAAGGGTTCGTATAAGTTACGATGCCAGGTCCGGTTACCCGGTACCGAAGTGTTTGCGGAGGATTCAACGACCTCAAAAATGCGCATACCTGCTACCCCGGTTTCCGAAACCAATACAGCCCGCACGCATATTCACTTTCGCGGAACTCGCTCAGATCCACCTTTTCCATGTAGCGCCCATCATCCTGGACCCCCGAGAACTCAATGAGATCCAGACATCGAAATAGCTCGCATAGAGCCTCTGCCGAGTGGATCCGATGGGCATTAAAGCACAGTTTGGGGCGGCCTACCGGCGCAGCCAGGAACAAATTGCCCCCCGGGGCCAGCACGCGAATCAACTCCTGTGCTGCTTTCCGTGTTCCCTCCGGGTCGAGGGGATCCCCGTAGCGCCCCAACCCAACATGCTCAATGACGTGAAGGCAGGAAAGCGAAGCTATGGAACCTTCCGCGAAGGGAAGAGCTAAAAGGTTGGCTCCTATACACTGAAGCCCTGGCAATTTGGCTGCCAGTGGGCGGTAGTCCGCAAAGATGACCGGAATGACCGCTCCCAGCAAGTTGGCGAAGATGGTCTGTGAACCGACATCCACGTGAAAGCGCGGTGACGTAGCAACAATACGTCGCATAGCCCATCCATTGACATAGAAGTAGTGGGCGTCAATCGGATTGGTGCTCGTACGGTCATGGACTTGGGGATAGGTATCGGCCAACCGAATGACCTCCGCCTTCGGCATGCGCGAATACCGGTACCAATCATAGAAATAGCGCGTATAACCCGCTACTCCCCGGATGGCCCAAGCCGGATCCACGATTTGCGCCAGCCAGTTCCGCATCCAACGTACGGCTTTGTTGCGCCTTGCCAGATCTACAGCTCTTATCATGTTTTCGTCTGTGGTAGATTAATTCCCAGGTAACCCAGAATGGCGCGGGCGCGGTGCGCGTAGGTATGGCGCTGGAGTACGGCCTCATGCCCTCGCCGGCGATACTCGTTATAGGCGTCGCCCTCGTTCAAGATCTGTTGGATTCTTTCGTGGTATTCGTTCAGGTCACCGGGCACTAAGAGTTCGGTCTGCGAAAACCACTCGCGGTAAGCAGGGGTGACATCCGTAACGGCGAGCCCGCCACTCCCCAAGACCTTGAATACGCGCTCGTTAACGTCTACGCCCATAACTTCTACGTGCGGCTCGTTAATCACCGGGGAAACCGCCGCCTGCTGGTACAACGCGGGTTCCTCCTCCTCGGAGATTCTTCCACCATAGTTTGCATAAGGCCAGGGGGAGTAACCGAACACGCTCAACTGCTCCTCATAGGGCTTGAGGTAACGGTCGAACTGACGGGCCTTGTAGGGCCAGTAGCCTCCCACAAAAGCCAGTTTTACCTTCTCAAATTTAACCAGCCCCGGTGTCTCTTTCCGATACAGGGACGTATCGCAGGCAAGCGGTAAGGACACCAGCCGGGCCCCGCTCCGTATCCAACCTTCGTAGAACTGAAAGCTTTTTTCTGGAGAAATGGTAAATACCACGGTAGGCTCGGAGGAGAGGATTTTGTGGGTGAGGGGTCGGGGCCACGACATATTAGGGAAACGGTGGCGACGATAAAATTCCGTATCCTTTTCGAACCAGGTACCGACCCAGACCAGATGGGGATACCTTTTTAACGTCATTAAATTTGCGCGATTCAGATAGACGTAATCGGACCCGCTGATCCAGCAGATGGGGTTCGGGATATCTGGCAGTCGCCGGCTGAGCTCAAAAGCACTGAGCAATAAATAAGGGACGCCGATCTGCTCGAATCCGCGGCAAATGCCCAGCCGGGCCGTTGTTGCGGCGTTGGGCACCCTTTGATCAAAACTGCCCCCACATACCACCACAAAGGTAACAGGGGCGTGATAGGGATCCAGACGGCCCCGTTCCTGAGTGACCACTGGGCCGCGTTTACGCCGGATCCGCCTTGCCACTTTAGTCCAGAGGTCTTGCCATTTTATGGTATAACGCTGTGTCAGCATCGTAGACTCATCTGAATAACACCTTCCCCCGTTTGCAGAACACAACATCCATCTGTTCGAGACGCAAGCCATATTTTGGCCAGCGATTATAATAAGCGTCATAAATTGCAACCAGATCAAAGCCGTAGTCGAACATTAAGCTCAATAATTGAATCCACTCATTGGAATCAAAGCCGTACCGGGCCAGGGCCACTTCCATCAACACGGTATCAACACGCGTCTTAAACGTCTCACTACCGCCCAATAGAACCTGTCGCTCAAATCCCTCCACATCTATTTTCACCAGGTCGATATGTTCGATGCCTTGTATACGAACAAACTCATCCATCGTTACCAGTTGAATTTCTTCCTGCTTCAACGTCTGGATATGAGGATGAACTTCGGCGTAATCATTCCCTATCAGGGCCAGAGAGTTAGCCCCGTGGAAGGAAGTGACGTTGAGCAAACCCCTCTCGGTCCGAGACGAAAATCCAAGCTGATACAACCGAACGTGTTCCGTGTCCCGAGAGAGATTCTTCTGCAACGCTCCAAAAGTCTCCGAACAGGGTTCAAAAGCGTAGACCGTCGCTCCAGGAAAGAAAGTCAAGAACTGGCGTGTCGTGTCGCCGATGTTTGCTCCAACGTCAAAGACGAGGCGGGGTGCAGGTTTCAGGTGGGATAAGACCCAGCTAAAATTAGGTCCGGAGCGCGGTAGAAGCAACTGGCGGTATAGTTTTCGCGCCCATTTGGGCGTTATTTGCTTTATAGATTTTCTAAAATTTAGCATAAGGCCGTCTGGCCAGGCGGGGGTTGGCAGTTTCAGGTTGCATCTACACTTACCTTTTCAGCTAGCCCCGGCTTGATGGTTGACCCAGACTGCTGGAACAACCACTCCCGTGCCAGTATAAGTTGAGCGATCGCTACATAGGTCCCCCCCGCCATCAGGGTTATAAATGCCTGGAACAGCGTAGGAACAGGCCAAAATTGCCGCGCCCCTTCCAGCGCGACCCCCAGAGGCAGCGACAGAAGACCTGCCAGCCCTATCCTCCTCCACGGAAATCGAAGAGCAAAGCCGCGTCCTAGCTGGAAGGCGGCATCTAGCATGGTCGCCAGCATTCCCAGGAACAACGCTATTGCTGTGCCCTGCAGCGACTGCCACCGGGTCAATAGCAGCAGGCCCCCTAAGACCCCCACCGCCCCAAGGATATTCGGGCGGATCAGCGCTCGGGTATCCAGCGATGCGAAGGTGAAGGAGACGTAGGTCGCATAGACCATCAGGGTCGATTGGACCAGAGCGCCCCAGAAGGCCAGCCAGCTCACCTGCCGGAACTCGGCGCTGACCAGGACCCGGGCCAGAAAGGGCCCACTGAAGGCGATGAAAGTGCCCATCAGGACGATCGCCGGAAAATAAGCCCTGGCGTAGCGATTCCAGGCCTGGGCTTTTTGGCTTTGATCGCCGTAAGCAATGCCCTGATAGAAGATGGGACGGTAGTATTCGGTGAAAAGCGTATCGAACATGGCCAGGGGGGTCACCGCGATGGCCATTCCTGTGGTGAAGAGGCCGATGGTGGCTACGTCGGTCAGTTTGACCAACACGAAGCGATATCCGCTCGACTGTATCCAGTAGAAACCGGTGCTGATGACCAGCGGCCACGAGAAGCTAAAAACCGAGCGTACGTTGAACCCAGCGATGCTGCTCGATTTGGCCAGAGCCTGCGAGGGCCGGTGCGCTACCTGGTAAATCACCCAGCCGGAGAGAAACAACACGCCGACCTGGCCGGTCAAAAGCCCGCTCATCCAGTATTCCACATGGTTGCCCCGCCATCCGGTCAATAACAGGGCTGCGCCCAATCCAACCCAGGAAGTCAAATTGCTGAGGAGTACGAACCACGTCCGAAACCCAAGGGTATTCAGCACGGGGATAAGAGTGCCATTGAGCGTACCCAGGAGCAGGCTGGTGGCCACCAGCCAAAGCAGCCAGCCTAGCCCCATCGGTGTGCCGATTCCTACCGTGCTGTGGACCAGGGCGAGGAGGATCACGGCTACGACGGCCACGACTCCCAGGAACGCTCCGAACCGTCGTAATTCCTGGAGCAGCCGCCCCTCCAGGTTCCACTCTACAACCTGCCGAAAAACATAATTGCCTGCCGGACTGATGAACAGTAACGCAAACCAGGAAATTACGCTCAGTACCAGGTTCATTCGTCCCATCTCGGCAGGACCCAGCAACGTCGTAGCCAGGCGCATGGCAATCAACGAATAAGCGACCTGTAAGGCGCGCCCTACCAGAATGACGATAAAATCTCCCCGTACTTTCCCCATTACCTCATCAAGCGTAGCCTTCTAAAAGACTTATCATGGCCAGATTTACAAAAAGACCGCCGCCCCATTTTGAATGGGATATTCATGCCCGCATGGTATACATCGATAGCTGGTTAGGGATTTGGTCAGTTTTTCTTTACAGTAGGGACAACATAACAGAGGTTCTAATTCCGCCAGGCCTATCCGCACCTTACCGGATAGCATGCGGCGCTTGTGCCGGAGCCGCCGGCGCAATTGCAAGGCGACCCGGCCCACAGAACTTGAGTTCAATCTGCCCTTTATCTCGTTCTGCACTTTTTCCTTAACCGCATCGTACCACGCACGGCCCAGGACTCGGATCTTCTGTTCTGTGACAACGTCCGCCACGCGCTCCTCCGGAAGTGGCTCCACCAGAACAGGATCAAGGCTCGGGCACATCTCATACTCGATGCGGTCGGTCCATTCTACCTTGACCACAAACCAGTCCCAGTAATGCTTGATAATGAAATGATCGCTCATCATATGGAAATAAAAGCGATCATAGGGCCCGGTGATACGGCTGGTCTCAGTTTTGGGGTGGATCCGCAACCTGCCGTTGACGTTGGAAATATACCAGAGGTGTTGGGGCGGATCGAGCACCCGTTCCAGGGCGGGGTTAGGGCATTCTAGGTATCCCCCTTTACCGACCCGGGACATTTCCTCAAGAAACGCGACGATGTCCTCCGCGTGCTCGATAACGTGCTTACAATACACATAGTCAAAGGCTTTATCCACGAAGGGCAGGTGTTCCCCGGCTGCGACGATCAATGGGCGGCGATCTTTGTAGATTTCGGCCCCCCCCCGCTGCCCGGAATCGTCCTGGTAGAACCGATCCACCAGGACGTCGGCACGTGGCCACGGAGCGCTCCCGGAACCGATCTCAAGAACGAGGGCGGTCTCCTTCAGTTGCGACCTCAAAGACATAGGACCCTCACGCCTCCTCACGGACCCCATTATACCATTCTATGGTCCTGCGCAACCCTTCCTCAAAGGGGGTCTTCGCTTGAAAACCAAATTTCCGTTCGGCCTTGCCGGTATCCAGTTTACGTCGGGGCTGGCCGTTGGGTTTGGTCGTATCCCAGACGATCCGGCCCTTAAACTCCGTCAACCGGGCGATCGTCTCTAGCAGCTCTTTGATGCTAATTTCAAAAGCGCTGCCCAGGTTCACCGGGTCGCTCTCGTTATAGCGCTCTGTGGCCAGTAGAATTCCTTCAGCGGCGTCCTCTACATAGAGGAATTCCCGCGTCGGCGAGCCGTCCCCCCAGGCCACCAGGTGATCCTCCCCGCG
>Ga0073934_10010149_pt1 | contig 11780 bp, 13 predicted proteins | sample LarsenN4metaG_FD_76834 | JGI IMG/M metagenome (GOLD analysis project Ga0073934, IMG submission 76834) | Hot spring sediment bacterial and archeal communities from British Columbia, Canada, to study Microbial Dark Matter (Phase II) - Larsen... ... | reverse complement strand
TGGCAGACATTGCAAATCGTCCTCCGTGCGAGAGACCGTTCCGCGGGCCGCCCACGCCGCCCGCTTGACGAATCCCCTCACAAAGCAACAATTACGCCACGGTCAGAAGATGCAATTGCCCTGGGAGTTCTACGACCTCGCCGAAGAGGCTCTGAACCAGCAGATCGAGCGGTACGAGGGGGAATCGGCCATCGCCAGCCGGGACGAAGCCCCGGCACGCCAGAACGGTCCCAGCCGCAATCGGGTCGCGACTCAAGCCAACCGTCAGCCAGAAACTTCACCGCAGCCTTCGGGCAACGGCAATGGTCACGTAGGGAACGGTGAGGCGGCGACGAACAAGCAGGTCCAGTACCTGCTGAATCTCGGCAAACGTCATGGCCTCACGCCTCCACAACTGGAAGGCCGGATCGAGTCCATCTTGGGCAAGCGGGTCGGGGTCTACGACCTCACCAAGAAAGAAGCCGGAGACGTCATAGACGCTCTGAGTCAGAGCGGCACGCCAGCCACGAACGGCAATGGTCGCAGTCGGTCCAGCCGCTGAGGGAGCCGACATGGACCCTCAAGCTGCCTGGAACGAACTCCTGGATGCCCTGGCCGACGACGAATTGGCCGAGGCCGAGTTGAGGGCAGAAGCTCTCATCACCTGGCTCGACAAGCACGGCTTCCCGCCGCAGACATCGCTGCGTGTGCTCCCCAGTCCCTGGGATGAAGCGATCTGCCGGTACGTCTGTCGCAAGGTCATGGCCGCCGCACCGACGCATGAGAGAGGAACCCGATGAACCACTCCCGGCCCCACTGGAGCTACAGTGCGATCAGCCAGTACCTCCGCTGCCCGCTCCAATACTACTTTCATCGTGTGCTGGGGATTCCCAACCGGACCATCAGCAGCGGGATGGCTCTGGGCTCCGCAGTCCATGCCGGTTTGGCCGAATACCACCGCCGGTTGATGGCTCAGGAACAGGCAACTCCGGAGACCGTCACCAAAGCCTTTCAGGATGACTGGACGGAACGAGAGTCCAGTGAGTCGATCCTGTTCCGCGATGGAGACACGCGGGATGACTGCATCACTCAGGGCATGCATCTGCTGGAACTCTACCTGAAGGAACCGCCACCGGAACGTATCGTCGCGGTAGAGCACCGGTTCATGGCTCCGCTCTCCAACAGCCAGGGGAAATATCTGGAGACTCCGCTCGTCGCGGTAACCGACCTGATTACGGCGGACGACGACTCGCTGCAGGTCAAGGAGTTCAAGACCAGCGGACGCTCCTATTCGGAATCGGAGGTCGCATCGTCCCTTCAGCCGACCTGCTACGTCCATGCCGTGCGGGAATGTCTGGGTCAGGAACCCTCAGTTGAATATACGGTGCTCGTGAAGACCAAGACGCCGAAGGTTCAGAGGCTCCAAACCTGCCGGTACGCCGACGACTGCGGACGGCAGGGTGACCTGGTGCAGACGATCCAGCGGGCGGTGGACCTGGGGATCTTCTATCCGGTCGAAAGCCCGATGAACTGTGCGACCTGTGCCTACCGGCAGCTATGCCGAGATTGGGGACAGTCCAACAAGCCCATCGAGACGGTGGAACTGGTCACGCTTGAAACCCCGCAGGAGGCGTTGGCGTGCTCACCGAGTTGAACGGGAAGGGAGGTTGTCTCTGCGAACCGGCCCGGAAAGGGGAACTCCGTTGCCCTCTGATCGTTCGGCCCACGAGCGAAGATGTCGTCATGGGACAGCTCTTCGGGACGTTGAAGGTTCTCAATCCCCGCTGGTGGCTGTCGGACTGCCTGAATCAGGCCCTGGGCACGGAGCGATTCCGCCGGCAGGTCTATCGAGACCTCCGCATCGAACTCTGGCAGAAGCAACGGACCTATCCGCGACAGCACCTGAAGTGGGATGAAGGTCAAACGGAGGTCGATGTCGTCATCACTTGGGAGAACCCGGCGACGACGGTCTTCATCGAGATGAAATACGGCTCGAATCTTTCGGCCAAGACGACCCACAACCAAGGCACTGAAGGATTCCCGTCTGACCAACTCATTCGGAATGCCCGCGTGGGACTTCGAGAGAACGGCTGGTTCGACGAAGACCTGCTGTTCGACGCTCCCAAGCGGGACTTCATCCTGATCTTGCTGACACCCACACGGGGCAACCCACTCGTCACCGAATATCAGAATCCGGACCGGCTCCGGTCAGCCATCCCCCATGGTGAGCGACTGACGGAACTCCCTCGGTTTCCATTCATCGGAGAACTCGGCTACCGGGACATCATCGACCTGTCGAACCAGCAACGTCGCTGGTTCAGTCCGCCCGAACGGAAGCTGATCGACGGGTTGAACGAATACCTCACGTTCAAGCTCACTCAACTCCGGACAGTCAACGGTCATAGTCACAACTGAACCGGAACGGATCGACGATTCCTTGGAAGCCCGGCAGGCAGCGTTCCGAGAGTGGGTGGAAACCGTCTGGAACCCGGCACGGGAGCACTCTGAAGGACTTCGGCAACTGACGGTTTTCAACGGGGCCGCTATCGCGGACTACGAAATCGCACCGCTGCCCCACGGCCGCTGGGCCATCACTCTGCACTGCACCTATCGCTGCGGTCACTGTCATGGAGTAGGGATTCCCTGGACCGACTTCGCGAGTCGGGAAGCCTGCATCGAGTTCTTTCTGGAGACAGCCCGCAGACACTTCGGCTCTCCCATTGGGGCGGACGGTTCGGACCTCCAGCGGCGGGCACAGACCGAGATGGCCGAGTTTCTCAGAGGCGGACTGTTCGGCTTCATCGAGCCGCTTCCTTCGTCGGGGTATGAGGATCAGCAACAACGAACCCCTTTCACACACGAGGAACACGACGATGGCGAAGACGAAACAGCAACCGGCCCATGAGATTCGGATGGGGGCGATCAAGGCCACGATCTGGGAGAACCAGACCACCGCCGGCACCCGGCACAACGTCACGGTCAGCCGGATTTACAAGGACGGCGACGAATGGAAGCAGACGGAGAGCTTCGGCCGTGACGACCTGCCCCTCTTGGCCAAGGTGGTCGATCTGGCCCACACCTGGATCTTTGAGAACGCCGCCTGATTCCCGGTCGAAGCGGCGAGGTCACCGACAGCGGCACTGCCCTACCTTTGGCAGACCTCCGCCCGACACTGGACGCCGGGAGGCAACCACCAGCATGGCCAAGAAGCAGTCGAAGAAGCACAGTCCCTCCGGACCACCCGCCACGAAGAAAGATCGACCCGACCGAGACCGCCGGGTTCGTCAAGCCGATCGGATCGCCCGCATCCTGAAGGTACTGGAACTGATCCAGAGCCGGGGTCGCTGGACGACGAGAGGCATTGCCGAAGAGATCGAGTGTTCGGAGCGAACAGTCTACCGCGACCTGGACGTGCTCCGGTTCGCCGGCATCCCGTACTACCGGGAAGGCGACCAGCAGTTTATCCGAGTCCGGCCGGACTACCGGTTCCCGGCTCTGTCGCTCACCAACGATGAAGTTCTTGGCCTCTCGCTGGCGACTGTGGTGACGAATGCCCCCGGCCTCAATGTCTCCAGCGGAGCAGGCCCCACCACCCGCAAGCTGGCGGCGGTTTCCAGGGCGGAAACTCAGGAACTGATTGAAGATGCCCTCCGCTTGGTCTCGGTTCTCGACCTGAAGCTGGTCGATCACAGCCGGCATCATGAAACGATCAAGACGGTTCAGTTGGCACTCCTTCAGAGCAAGCAGATCAGCGGACTCTACGAGAGTCCCTATGAACCGGCTCCGGTCAAGCTCAAGCTCCATCCGTACCGGCTCTGCCTGCTGAAGTACGCGTGGTACGTCATCGGACGGATGTTCGATGAGGCCAGCCCCAAGACGTTCCGCATCGCCCGGTTCAGGACGCTACGGCTGCTCGACGAATCCACCCTCGTTCCCGACGAGTTCGACCTGAAGACCTACTTCGGCAACGCCTGGGCGGTTTACCGAGGGGACCAGAGCTACCACGTCGAACTCAAGTTCACTCCCGATGCCGGGAAGATCGTGACCGAAACCATCTGGCATCCCACGCAGCAGGCCAGGACCCACAAGGATGGCAGCGTCACACTGACGTTTCAGGTGGATGGTCTCCACGAAATCCTGCACTGGATTCTCTCCTGGGCCGGACGCGTCACGATTCAGCAGCCGGACGAACTCAAGACTCTGTTCCTCAAGACGCTGCGGGACGCCATCCAGATGCAGGCTCCTACTGCGGATGCCTGACCCGCCTGAGTCGGTTCCTTCGGGTATCAGGGGAAGCAACGTCGCTGCGATCCGTCGCCGCAGTGCAGGTGACAGTGGCGATTCCAGCACCTGACCGGAAGGACGAACCATGAAGCTCTTTTCCCTGATGACGCTGCTGGTCATCGGACTCTGTGGCTGCTCAGCAGGATCATCCCGCGACGGGACGGAAGCGGCTGCCCGAATGTTCTTTGACGCTGAATTTCAGAAGTGGATCACGGGCCAGGAGACTCAGGTCTCGACGATGAAGTCCCGAATCGGGAACCTGAAGAATCCCATCAGCTACGACATCCGCAGCGTCGTTCCAGACCAGCCCAACATGCTGGCCATCGCTGAGGACTACAACCAGCACGGCGAATCCGACGACAGTGACGGCGAATGGGCTGCCTGGAAGTTCAACGTGGCCATCGAATGGGAATCCCAGGCAGGGACGCCGGTCGAGAAGCTGACGACCTACACGCTCACGTGGAATCCCCGAACAAGAAAGTGGCACGTCAACGAACAGCACTAAAGTCACAGAACCCGACGCTACCACTGACCCGCGTCGGTCGCACCCATCCAAGAGAATGGACTGCGGGCTCCCGGAGAGACGCAGGCCCCGCGAAGGGGAGGCGAGCCGGCACAATCCCGTCGGCTGTCTGCCGCCGGTCGTCACGGATCGGCCAAGCAGATCGGACCGGCAGTTCAAGGGGTGATCGACCGGCGATAAGCCATCGAACCCAGCATCACTCTCCGGGAGCTTCATTTTTCTGAGACGCAGCGATGAACGACCCGAACCGACAAGACGGCGAACTCGACCGACTGCTCCGAACGGCTCCCGCAGCCACTTTCAACCGCCGTCAACACCAAAATCAACAACGCTCAGTTTGAGTATTTAGACGTTCTCGGGCCAAGGGAGTTGATCGGCGACTTCGGCCAGTCGCTCGGCCCGCTTCGTCAGCACCTGGAATGTGTGCCACGAGGCCCGCCGCATCACGTCGAAACAGCGCTGGATGTAGTCCAGCGGCACGCTTTTGTGAAACAGGTCGCTCATCGAATTGACGAAGATCACCCGCGGCTTTTTTCACCGGAGCGGGATGTCGAGGGCGTCCGGCTGCAGCGTGAGTTTGAAGCCGTCGCGATACCGCGGCTGCCCCATCGCCTGCAGGCGTTTTGCCATCCGTTCGGCGTAGCAGAACTTGCAGCCGGGGCTGATCTTGGTACAGCCGGTGACCGGGTTCCACGTCGCCTCGGTCCACTCGATGGAAGAGTTTTGAGCCATGATTGACGTCCCTTTGTTGAAGTCCGGCGACCGTCGTTCCGGCCCGACGTATCGTTTGTACACTTTGATCGGCTCTGCGCAAAGCCTGAATTGCCTGTAGCTTCGGATTCGCCCCGTTCCGACAGGTCAAACTGGCGCGCCGGCTGCTATCTCTCTCCACGATCTATCGGAACCGCCAATTTGACAGTCGACGAGGGAGTTTCCATGTCCACCGCCGCCCCTGAGCAGTTCACCTTTCAGGCCGAGATTCAGCAGCTACTGCACATTCTGTCGCATTCGCTGTATCAGAACCGCGAAATCGCCCTGCGGGAGCTGGTGTCGAATGCGTCGGATGCCCTCAACAAGCTCCGGCACATCCAGCTCACGGACGCCCAGCACCGGGACGAGGTGCCTTTGGAGATCACGCTGCGGCCGGACAAGGATGCCAAGACGCTGACCATTCAGGACAACGGCATCGGGCTGACGCATGACGAGCTGGTGCAGAACCTGGGGACCATCGCCCACAGCGGGTCGAAGGAGTTCCTGTCAAAGCTTGCCGACCAGGCGCAGGGGGACTTGTCGCTGATCGGGCAGTTCGGCGTGGGATTCTATTCGTCGTTCATGCTGGCGGACAAGGTCGAGGTCGTCACACGGTCGTACAAGGAGCAGGCCGGCTGGCGATGGGAGTCGGACGGCAGCGGGCGGTTCAGCATCGAGCCGGCGGAGGGGGACGTCCCCCGCGGCGCGCAGATCGTGCTGCATCTCAAATCGGACCTGACCGAGTTCCTGGAGCCGTGGCGGCTGAAGGACGTGATCCGGCGGTATTCCACGTTCGTGCCGCATCCGGTGAAGATCGACGGCGAGCAGGTGAACGAGCAGCGGCCGATCTGGGTCGAGCCGAAGTCGCAGGTGACTGAGGAGCAGTACGCGGGGTTCTATCAATGGCTGTCGCACCGCAGCACGGAGCAGCCGCTGTGGCATCTGCACCTGTCGGCCGATTCGCCGCTGCAGTTCCAGGCGATTCTGTACTGCCCGGAGACGAACTTCGAGCTTTTGGGCTTCGGGCGGATGGAGCACGGCCTGCATCTGTGCGCGAAGCGGATTCTGGTGCAGTCCGACAACAATGATTTGCTGCCGGACTATCTGCACTTCCTGTACGGCCTGGTCGATTCGGCCGATCTGCCGCTGAACGTGTCGCGCGAGACGCTGCAGGATCATCAGCTCATTCCCAAGCTGCGGAAGGTGCTGACGAAGAAGGTGCTCGATCACCTGGCGAACCTGGCGACGGAGGACGCCGGGCAGTACCGCAAGTTTTACGACGAGTTCGGCAGCATCCTGCGGACCGGCGTGGCGACCGACTGGGACAACCGCGAGAAGATCGCCAGCCTGCTGCGGTTCCACTCGACGCACGGCGACGACCGGGACGCAGTGACGTCACTGGATGACTACCTCAAGCGCGCGGCCGAGGGGCAGACGCAGATTTACTACCTCACCGGCCTGAAGCTCGACGCGCTGGCGAATCATCCGCGGCTGGCTCAGTTCCGCAAACGGAATCTGGAGGTGCTGCTGCTGGACGACCCGGTCGATGAGTACGCGCTGGTGCAGTTGCGGAAGTATCAGGACAAGGACCTGGTGTCCATCGACTCGACCGACGTGAAGTTCCCGGCGTCCACCGACCCGGTCGCCGAGGAGGTCAAGGCGGCCCCGAAGGGCTTTTCGCGGGTGCTGGAACTGTTCCGCGGGGCGCTTGGCGAGGACGTGAAAGAGGTCCGCGAGACGTCGCAGCTCGGCGATGCGCCCTGTGCGCTGGTCAATCCCGAAGGGGGTTACAGCCGGGTGTTGCAACAGGTGCTCAGGCAGACGGCGAAGGAGTTCCAGCCGACGAAGCCCGTGCTGGAGGTCAACTCGCAGTCGGCGTTTCTCGCCCGGCTGGCCGAGCTGGCGAACAACCCGGAGAACGAGGAGTTCATCCGGGACTGCGGCCGGCAACTGTTCGTCAACGTGCAGCTCATCGACGGCCTGAACCCCGACCCGCAGGCGACGGCGGCGCGGATGCAGCGGTTCATGGAGGAACTGGCGGCGAAGAAGACGGCGATTATTGTGTGAGGTGCGAATGAGCGCCACGCGATCGACGCCCACGGGTTGCAACCCGTGGGCTTCTGCCCTGTGCGCTGATCAGTACGTGAGTCCCGCCGTGCTGCCGACGCTGACCGGGGCGCCCTCCAGCACGTTGCGGATGGCCGCGGCCGCTTGCAGGACGTCGTCGCGGGTGACGTCCAGGTGCGTCACCGCCCGCAGGCGTTGCGGGCCGGTGGCGTTCAGCAGCACCTTCTGCGCTTTGAGCTTCGCCGCCAGGTTCACCGCGGGGCCGCAGCTCGGATCGAGCTCGAAGAAGATCAGGTTCGACGTCACGGTGTCCGGATCGAGGATGACGCCGTCGATCTCCGCGATCGCCTCGGCAAAGACCTTCGCGTTGTCGTGGTCCTCGACCATGCGGTCGACGTGGTGATCGAGGGCGTACAGCGCGGCGGCGGCCATCATGCCGGCCTGACGCAGCGCGCCGCCGAACAGCTTCCGCGCCCGGCGGGCCTTGCGGATCGACTCCGCGTCGCCGACGAGGATCGACCCCATCGGGCAGCCCAGCCCCTTCGAGAAGCAGATCGAGATCGTGTCGAACAACTGGCCGCAGTCGCGCGGCGAGTAGCCGCCGACGAGACACGCATTGAACAGCCGGGCGCCGTCGAGGTGCCGCTTCAGGCCGTTGTCCTTGGCCCAGGCGGAGACGCGGGCCATCTGGTCGAGCGGATACGCCTGTCCGCCGCCGTGGTTGGTGGTATTTTCGAGGCAGACCAGCCGGGTGATGCAGTAGTGCTGGTTGTCGGGGCGGATTTTGCCGGCGAGGTCGGCGACGTCGAGCATTCCGCCGCGGCCCCTGATGGTCCGGCAGGTGACGCCGGTGAGGGCCGCCGCGCCGCCGGCCTCCCAGTTGGCGATGTGGCTCCACTCTTCGATGAGCAGTTCGTCGCCGGACTGGCAGTGGGCCCGGACCCCCATCTGGTTGGACTGCGTGCCGGAGCAGGCATACACGGCGGCCTCGTGCCCCAGCAGTTCCGCCATGCGGGCTTCCAGGCGGTTGACGGTGGGGTCTTCGGCGGACATGTCGTCGCCAACGTCGGCCTCGGCAATGGCCCGCCGCATCCCCGGCGTGGGCCGGGTGACGGTGTCGCTCCTGAGATCAATCACGCCGTATTTCATGGCGAATCGCTTTCCCGACCGGTGCAGTGGGCAATGGGAACGTGGTCGTCTAAACTCTAGCATTCCGATGAACCAAACACTAACCCACAGCGTAAGTAAAGAGCCGCGCACGCAGTAAGCGGCGGTGACAGACTCGGGGCCTTGTGATCCATGCCGCTTACTGCGTGCGCGGCTCTTTGACGACGAATCTCCCTCCCACTTTGAACCCCCCGCATGACCCTCGACCTCCGCATTCCCACGCTCGATTGTTCCCGCGACGACCCGCTGGCGCTGCTCGCCGACCTGCGGCGCAAGCTGAGTGTGCAGGGGGACATTGTTTCTGAAGCCGGCCGGCAGCGGACCATTGATCTCTTCGGAGAACCACTGTCACCCCGGCAGGTGGTGCAGCGGATCTGCGGCGATGTGCGGTCGAAGGGTCTGGAGGCCGTCCTCGATTACACGGCGAAACTCGACCGCAAGGAGCTGACGCGCGAGACCATGCGCGTCACCGCCGACGAACTGGCCGCGGCCCATGCGCAGGCCGATCCGAAGTTTCTTGCCACCATCCGCCGCATCCGCGCGAACATCGCCGAGTTCCAAGAGAAGATCCTGCACGAGGACGTCCGACTCGTGCGGCAGGACGGATTGTCGCGGGTCGAGTTGCGGCAGCGGTATTTGCCGCTCAAGCGGGTGGGCATCTGCGTCCCCGGCGGCGCGGCGGCGTATCCGTCCACCGTGCTGATGACCGCCGTCCCTGCCAGGACTGCGGGGGTGAAGGAGATCGCCGTCGTCGTCCCCCCCACGGCGTATGGCGGCTTCAACCCGCACCTGCTGGCGACGTGTGCCGAGGTCGGCGTCACCGAGGTCTACCGCATCGGCGGCGCGCAGGCGGTCGCCGCGCTGGCTTACGGCGTGGACGGGATTCCGCGGGTGGACAAGATCGTCGGCCCCGGCAACCTGTTCGTGGCGCTGGCCAAGCAGCACGTGTATGGCGAGGTGGACATCGACAGCATCGCCGGCCCCAGCGAAGTCGTGGTGCTCGCCGACGACTCGGCCCGGCCGGAGTTCATCGCGGCCGATCTGATCTCGCAGGCCGAGCACAGCCCCGGTTCGGGCGTGCTCATCACCTGGCATCCGGAGCTCATCGACGACGCGAAAGCGGCCCTCATCACACAACTGGAGAAGCTGCCGCGGGGGGATCTGGCGCTTCAGAGTCTCAATGAGTACGGGGCGCTCATCGTCGCGCGGGATGCCGCGCAGGCCGCGGAGCTGACGGACCTGCTCGCGCCGGAGCACCTGCACATTTCGACGCGCGACCCGGAGGCCATGCTGGACCGGATCCAGAACGCGGGGGCGATTTTTCTGGGGCACTACACGCCGGTCGCCGTGGGGGATTACTTCGCCGGTCCGTCGCACGTGCTGCCGACGGGGGGCACGGCCCGGTTTGCGAACGGCCTGTGTGCCAATGATTTCCTGAAGCGGAGCAGCGTGATCTGGTTCAACCGGGACGCCCTCGACGACGCCGCTGAAGACATCCGCCGCCTCGCCGCGACGGAGGGCCTGACGGCCCACAGCGCGAGCGTGGATGTGCGGTTGGAGGAGGAGACGTGATTCGCGCCAGGCACCATGGGTCTGGGTGATCCGTGATGAACAGCGATTGGCGTCGGATTTGTTTTTGGCCCCGGAGGGGCCGCGGCTTGTCGCCACGGGTGTAGCGCAGCCCGCTTCGGGCGGAGCGTAACCCGTGGAAGACGGTGGCCGAGGACTCGCCGTCCCGGAGGGCCGGCGGAAGCGCTCGTCCTCAAAACGATGTGGAGCGCTTCCATTGCCCCTCTGGGGCAAGTCGCACGCACGCCGCTGACCCCACCACGGGTTCCGCGTCGGGCAGCGTTCGCCGCCGCGCCGCTCCACCCGTGGCCACAGTCCGGTCGCCCCTCCGGGGCTGAGAAAACCGCGGCCCTCGCATCCGTTTGGTCTCGCCGCCGCGTATGATGGTCGCATGGACCAACCCCCCACCCACCCGCTGCCGAGACGCGTCGCGTGGTTCGCGCCGTGGACGTGGCGGCGGAGAAGTTGGTTCGCTCTACTTCCGGTGCTGTTGCTGGTGGCCTACCCGCTCAGCATCGGGCCAGCGGTTTTACTGCTGGCACACGACTGGCTCAACTTCGAGGTTTTCCGTAGTGCATACTATCCACTGCTGTGGGTCTCAGATCACAGCGACGCGCTGGGGAAAGTATTGGATTGGTATGTAGCGCAATGTAGCACAGGAAGAATCATCCTGTGGCGCGACGGCATGTACATCATCGACACGTTGGACAGCCTGGACCCATGAGGCGTGTTGACCGTCACCTCTACCCAGGTAGGACATTGCAGTTTCACCCATGACCCGCATCTTCCTCCCGTTGTCCATCGTCAGCACGATCTTCCTGGTCGCGGCGTTTTTGTTGGGCGTGCAGATTGATGACCCGACGGTGCTCAACCGGGCGGTGCAGGCGGGGGTGTCGGCTCATTTTCTGACCGCCTTGGCGGCACTGTGCTTCACCACGCTGGTGCACGCCGTGGTGCTGACGTACTTCATGGGGACCGGGCGGTGGATCGAGGAGACGTCGCAGGCGTACCGGCTGCCGGCGACGTTCTTCGCCGAGAACCAGTCGCTCAAGTACCGCGTGGTCCCGGCGATCGTGGGCTGCTTCGCGCTCTTGCTGGTGACCGGCGGCTTGGGGGCGGCGGTGGACCCGGCGTCGCCGGTGCAGTTCGACAGCTGGCTGGGGCTGTCGGCCCCGATGTGGCACCGCGTGCTGGCCATCGTCACGCTGGTGGCGAACGTCGCCGCCCATTACGGTGAATATCTGGCGCTGTTCCGCAACGGCGAAGTGGTGGAAGCCGTCCTCGCCGAAGTCCGCCGCATCCGCCTGGAAAAGGGCCTGGCGGTGGAGTGAAAGGCGAAGACGGACTGGCCGCAAAGAGGCGCAGAATGCGCAAAACGAAGACACTGCACTTTCCGTGAACTCGTGAGTGTCAGATGGCGATCCGCAGCAGGCGTTGGAGG
>Ga0073934_10010148_pt1 | contig 11783 bp, 7 predicted proteins | sample LarsenN4metaG_FD_76834 | JGI IMG/M metagenome (GOLD analysis project Ga0073934, IMG submission 76834) | Hot spring sediment bacterial and archeal communities from British Columbia, Canada, to study Microbial Dark Matter (Phase II) - Larsen... ... | reverse complement strand
CCGCTCCGACACCCCCGTGAGGCGATCGCGGACGGCGCGGGCGAGCTCCGGCCCGATCCCGGGCGTGCTGGCGATCTCCTCCTCGCTCGCCCTGGCGAGCCGGGAGACGGAGCCGAACCGCTTCAGGAGCGCCTTCTTCCGAGAGGGGCCCACGCCCGGCACCTCGTCCAGAGGAGAGGCGAGCGCCCGCTTCTGCCGCTTCTGCCGATGGTAGGTCACGGCGAACCGGTGCGCCTCGTCACGCAGGTGCTGGAGGACGAACAGGGCCTCGGAGCCCCTCGCGATCCTGAGCGGCTCCGGTCGATCGGGCAGGTACACCTCCTCCAGCCGCTTGGCCAGCCCGATCGCCGGCACGTGGAGACCGGCCTCGGCCAGGACCCTCGTCGCGACCGAGAGCTGCCCCCGGCCGCCGTCGACGACGATGAGCGACGGAGGGTACGCGAACCGGCGGCGCCGGGGCTCGGGCTCGACATCGTCCGTCCGCAGGCGGGCGAGACGGCGGCGCAGGACCTCCTCCATGCTGGCGAAGTCGTCCTGGCCGGGGACACCCCTCACCTCGAACCTCCGGTAGTCCGAGCGCTTGGGCAGCCCGTCCTCGAAGACGACCATCGAGCCGACCGTGTCGGTGGGTCCGAGGTTGGAGATGTCGTAGCACTCGATCCGCAGCGGGGCCTGGGGGAGGCCGAGCACCGAACCGAGCTCGGCGAGGGCCCTCGACCTGGCCCCGAAGTCCGACGCGCGGCGGAGCTTGTGCCGCTGGAAGTGCTCGCGCGCGTTCTGCGTCACGATCTCCAGCAGCTTCCGCTTGGCGCCGCGCTCGGGGACGGCGAACCGCACGGGAGCACCTCGTCGCTCCGACAGCCACCGCGTGAGGACGTCGCCCTCGTCCGGCAGGTCGGGGACGAGGATGCGCGGGGGGACCTCGTCCCGCTCCATGTAGAGCTCGCGGACGAAGGAGGCGACGAGCTGTGGGCGGTCGAGCTCCTCCACCCGATCGACGACCCAGCCCTTGCGGCCCATCACCCGTCCACGGCGGACGAAGAACGCCTGGAACGCCGCCTCCAGATCGTCCTCGACGAGCCCGACGACGTCCAGGTCCTCGGGCTGGGTGAGGACCATCTCCTGGCTCTCGAGGGCCCGGCGCGCCGCCGCGAGCTGGTCCCGGAACTTCGCGGCCAGCTCGTACTCCCGGCGCTCGGCGGCCTCACGCATCTCGCGCTCGAGCCGAGCCAGGATCGGCCGCTCCTTCCCCGAGAGGAAATCCGAGAGCGCCTCCACGTGGGTGCGGTAGCCCGCCTCGGTGACCCCGGTCGTCTCGGGCACGCAGGGGCCGGCGCACCGACCGATGTCGTGGTACAGGCAGGGGCGGCGGGCACGCGCCCGCTGGTCGAAGAAGGCGTTCGAGCAGGTCCGCACGGGGAAGACCCTGGTGAGCGCGTCCAGGGTCTCGCGGATCGCGTAGGCGTGCCCGAACGGCCCGAAGTACCGGACGTTCCGCCGCTTCTTCCCGCGGAGGACCTGGGCCCGCGGCCACCGCTCCCCGACCGTGAGCGCGAGGTACGGGTAGGACTTGTCGTCCCGGTAGCGGACGTTGAACCGAGGTCGATGCTCCTGGATCAGGTTGTACTCGAGCATCAGGGCATCGACCTCTCCCGAGGCGACGATCCACTCGACCGAGGCGGCGGCCGCCATCATGGCCTCCGTGCGCGGATGCAGCTCGCGCCCCCAGTAGTTCGACAGGCGCTTGCGCAGGGACCGAGCCTTCCCCACGTAGATCACGCGCCCATCGGCGTCGCGGAACAGGTAAGCGCCGGGCGCGTCGGGGATCGTGGAGGTCGTCGGCCGGGGGACGCTCACGCGGGCCATCGTAGCGCGGCGGTCCGCGGGGGCCGAGGTGCCGGTGCTGCTACTCGACGATCACGGTCCCGTTCATGTTCGGGTGGACGATGCACAGGAAGTAGTACTCGCCGGCCTCGAGCGGCGGGATCGTGTAGTCGATCCGGGCCGGCCCCGTGATCAGCTCCCCGTTGAACAGCTCCTCGGAGAGCGAGTCGTCCCGGAAGATCGCGATGTTGTGCTGGACGCCGGCGTCCTCGTTCACGAGCGTGACGACGTTCTCCTGCCCGGCCACGAGGGTGATCGTGCTGGTGTCGAAGGCGATGTTCGCCGCCGTGACGGTGATCGCCGCGCCCGTGCCTCCGCCACCGGCGCCGCCTCCCTCGCCGCCACCCTCCACGACCCGGATCGTGCCGACCATGTTCGGATGCACGACGCAGTTGTACGCGTGCTCCCCGGCGTCGAGGGCCGGCACCTCGTACTCGATGGTGTCCGGCCCCGTGATGATGTCCCAGGAGCCCTCGAGGAGGTCCCCCGTCGGCTCGGGGCCGGCGAACACCTGGACGTTGTGCTGGACCCCCGAGTCGCGGTTGTCGAACACGATCGTGAAGGGCTCCCCCGCCTGCGCCTGGATGCACCTGCCGTCGGTGAACCGGATCCCCTCGGCCACGACGGTGACCCGCCCGTCGACGACCGGCGTGCACTCCTCGGAGGGCGGCGGGGTCGTCGGGCCGGTCGGGCCGGTCGGCGCCTGGCTCTCGCCCGGCTGCCCGGCGATCGCCAGCCCCGTGAGGTCTCCGTACGCGCCGACGAGCAGGTCCTGCGTGTCCGGGTCGTACCAGGACACGTACGCCACCGAGCCGTCCGGCGTGACGGCCACCGAGGGCATCACGCCGCCCCTCGTGCTCGCTCCCGTGTCGATCGGCGTGAACGTCTCCCCGTCGCCTGACGCGAACGCGATGCCGGTCCTCGCGTCGTGCCACGCGACCCAGAGGGTCCCGTCGTCGTCGACCGCGATCGACGTCCCGGCGCCGGCGGCGGTGGCGGAGTCGGCGGACGGATCGGCTTCCGAGGCCGGACGGCCTCGGAAGGACCCCGGGGAGCCGCCGCTCAGCACCGCGACCTGCCCGGCGGGGTCGTAGAACGCCATCGCGTAGCCATCGGCGGTCGCGGTCGCCGAGAGGCCTTGCCCGCCGTCCGCCGCCACCTCGACGCTGGTCCACGCGTTCTCCGGGTCGTGGGTCGCGAGGAAGACGCCGGAGCCGCCCTCCGAGTACGCGACGGACACGCCGTCGGGCCCGACGACGGTGGCGGTCCGGCAGGTCTGGCACCCCGCGGCCTCGGCGATGGTGTCCACCGACCAGCTCCGTCCGTCCGGCGTCGCGAGCTCGACCGAGGCGGCCGTCGAGGTCGAGGTGTAGAACGAGATCCACGGCGTCCCGTCTCCATCGACCGCGATGGACGGGCCGACCGGCGGTGTGTCGGCGACCTTCTCGAGCTCCACCTGCGAGCCCGCGTTCGGATCGAGCGAGCCCGTCGCGTAGAACAGGCCGTCCGCGGACCCCCAGACCGCGTGGAAGGTCTCGCCGTCGGCCACCAGCTGCAGGCCGGTGACGCCGTCTTTGGTCAGGTCCGCGATCACGGGGTCGAACGCGGGCTCGAACGGGATCTGGACGTTGGGGATCTGCCGCTCCAGCGCCATCGCGCCGCGCGTCCAGAGCCCCTCCGGGCTGGCGGTGGCCATCATGACCCCGGGGATGCTCGGCGCCCCGACCGGCCGGACCTCCCGCAGGACGCCCTCGGGCACCTCCTCGGGGAACGCGAAGTAGGCGACCACGGGGTTCCCCTCCGGGCCCACCACGACCGACGGGTGCAGCCCCGTGTCGTTCAGGGAGTCCGCGACCATCGGGACGAAGCGCGTGCCGGAGCCGAAGTCAACCGTCGGGTTGGGCGGCTCGGCGCAGGCGGCCGCGAGGAGCCCGAGGACGGAGACGAGCGGCAACAGCTTCCGGGTCATGAGCGCGGGCAATCCTAGCAAGGTCACGAGCGCGCGCGGGCCGTCCGGGCGTGGCTACCTGACCGCGCCGGCCGTCTCGAGCGGAAGGGTCCCGAGCACCTCCGCCAGGAACCGGCCCGTGTGCGACGCGGGATGCGCGGCGACCGCCTCGGGGGGCCCGGCCACCACGATCTCGCCGCCCGCGTCCCCGCCATCGGGTCCGAGGTCGACGATCCAGTCGGCGGTCTTCACGACGTCGAGGTTGTGCTCGATCACGATGACCGTGTTCCCCTGCGCCACCAGCCGCTGCAGCACGTTCAGGAGCTTGCGGACGTCCTCGAAGTGCAGGCCCGTGGTGGGCTCGTCCAGCACGTACAGGGTGTTGCCGGTGGCCCGCTTCTGGAGCTCGGACGAGAGCTTGATGCGCTGCGCCTCGCCGCCGGACAGGGTGGGGGCGGGCTGCCCGAGCTTCACGTACCCGAGGCCGACGTCCGAGAGCGTCTGGAGGTGGCGCTTGATCACCGGGATGTTCTGGAAGAAGCCCAGCGCCTCGTCGACGCTCATCTCGAGCACGTCCGCGATCGACCGCCCCTTGTACCGCACCTCGAGGGTCTCCCGGTTGTACCGACGGCCCTTGCAGACCTCGCACGTCACGTACACGTCGGGGAGGAAGTGCATCTCGATCTTGATCTGCCCGTCGCCGGCGCAGTGCTCGCAGCGCCCGCCCCGGACGTTGAACGAGAAGCGTCCGGGCCGGTACCCGCGGACCCGGGCCTCCGGCACCTGGCTGAACAGCGTGCGGATGTGGTCGAAGACGCCCGTGTACGTGGCCGGGTTCGAGCGGGGGGTGCGGCCGATCGGAGACTGGTCGATGTCGATCACCTTGTCGACCTGCTCCCAGCCGACCAGCCGCCGGTGCTTGCCGGGCAGGATGCGGGACCGGTAGATCTTCTGCGTCAGGGCCCGGAGCAGGACCTCCTGGACGAGCGTCGACTTCCCTGAGCCGCTCACGCCGGTCACGCACACGAGCAGCCCGAGCGGCAGGTGGAGGTCGACGTCCTTCAGGTTGTGCTCGCGGGCCCCGAGGACCTTCAGCCACCGGGTGCCCGGCACGCGCCGGACCTCGGGCGTCGCGATCGACCGCCGCCCCGAGAGGAACGCCCCCGTGAGGGACCCCTCGGCCTCCAGCAGCCCCTTCAGGTCTCCCGAGTAGACGATCTCCCCGCCCGCGTTCCCGGCGCCCGGGCCGATGTCGACGATGTGGTCGGCCGCCTCGATCGTGGCCTCGTCGTGCTCGACGACGATCAGCGTGTTCCCCAGGTCCCGGAGCCGGAGCAGGGTGTCGATCAGCCGGCGGTTGTCCCGCTGGTGCAGGCCGATCGAGGGCTCGTCGAGGATGTACAGGACGCCGACGAGCCCGCTCCCGATCTGCGTGGCCAGGCGGATCCGCTGCGCCTCGCCGCCGGCCAGGGTGGCCGAGGCCCGTGAGAGCGTCAGGTAGTCCAGGCCGACGTCCACGAGGAAGGTCAGCCGCTCCCGGATCTCCTTCAGCAGGCGCTCGGCGATCATCCGCTCGCGCTCGCTGAGGTCCACCTCGTCGACGAAGGCGAGCGTGTCGCGGATGGACCGAGCCGTGATCTCGGCGATGTTCAGGCCCCCGACCGTGACGGCCAGGCTCTCCGGGCGGAGCCGCGCCCCGCCGCACGCCCGGCACGGGATCTCGCGCATGAACTGCTCGAGCTTGTCCCGCTGGGCGTCCGAGTCCGTCTCGGCGTGGCGGCGCTCGACCGCGGGGACGACCCCCTCGTACGTGGTCCAGTACGAGCGCGTCCGCCCGTAGCGGTTCCGGTACCGCACGTAGATCTCCTCCTCGGAGCCGTAGAGCAGGACGTCGCGTGCCCTCTTCGGGAGGCGCTTCCACGGCGTGGCCGTGTCGAAGCCGTGGGTCTCGGCCACGGCGGCGAGGACCCGGTTCCAGTACTCCAAGCGCGAGCCGGCCCAGGGGGCGATGGCGCCCTCGTCGATCGACAGCTCCGGGTCGGGGATCACGAGCTCCGGGTCGACCTCGAGACGGGTACCGAGCCCGTCACACGTCTGGCATGCGCCGTAGGGCGAGTTGAACGAGAAGTTCCGCGGCTGGAGCTCGTCGAACGAGAGCCCGTCGAAGGTGCACGCGAGGGACTGGCTGAAGGTCTGAACGTCCTCCCCCTCCTGGGTCTGGACGGCGATCGAGGCGATCCCCTCGGTGAGCCCGAGCGCGGTCTCGATCGAGTCGGCCACCCGGCGCCGGATGTCGGGCTTGGCGACGAGCCGGTCGACCACGACCTCGATCGTGTGCTTGTAGTGGCGCGGCAGCCGGATCTGCTCGCCGAGGTCCCGGACCTCCCCATCGATCCGGGCCCGGACGAACCCCTTGCGCGCCAGGTCCTGCATGAGCTTCTCGTACTCCCCCTTGCGGCCGCGGACGACGGGGGCCAGGACCTGGAACCGGGTGCCCTCGGGGAGCTGCATCACCTGGTCCACGATCTGCTCGGGCGTCTGACGCCCGATCGGCCGGCCGCACTTGGGACAGTGCGGATGCCCGACCCGCGCGTACAGCACCCTGAGGTAGTCGTAGATCTCCGTGATCGTGCCCACCGTGGACCTCGGGTTCTTCGACGTGGACCTCTGGTCGATCGAGATGGCCGGCGAGAGCCCCTCGATGAAGTCCACGTCCGGCTTCTCCATCTGCCCGAGGAACTGTCGGGCGTAGGCGGACAGCGACTCCACGTAGCGCCGCTGGCCCTCCGCGTAGATCGTGTCGAAGGCCAGCGAGCTCTTCCCGGAGCCGGACAGACCCGTGAACACGATCAGCTTGTCGCGGGGAAGCTCGAGCGTGACGTTCTTCAGGTTGTGTTCACGGGCGCCGTGGATCACGAGCGCGTCGGTGCCCATCGCAGGGATTGTACGGGGACCTCCGACGGCGACCTCGCTCCCCCAGGGTCGGACCGGGAGGGGGTAGGCTGCGGCCATGACGACCCGTGACGAGCTCGACGCGTTGCCCTCCCCGGAGCTGCACGACCGCGCCACCCGTCTGGCCTGGCGGCGCCTGGACGTGGGGTTCCTGTGGCACCTGCTGAAGACCATCCCCGAGGCCCGCGCCGCGGTCGGGGACGAGGAGCGGAGCGAGGCCGACATCATGCGGCCGCTCGCGCTCCTGAACGACCTGATCGATGCGGACCGGGGAGAGCTCGCGGACGCGCTCCGCCCCCTGTACATCGACTACCTCTTGGAGCACGGGGGCGAGCTCGAGGACGACGAGCCTTCGGAGGCCCCCGACGCCTGAGCGGAGCCTCGGGTCGTACCGAGGGGAGTTCCCGGTCCTGTCCCGCAAGGCCTACCTGATCAGCGCGTCCCTCGGACCCATCTCCATCCGCGCGCGCCGCTCGCTCGAGGGATACCTCGACGCCTGGGCCGAGGAGGGAGCCCCGGACCACGTGTGGTTCGAGCACGTCTTCCCGAGGATGCGTGAGCTCAAGCGAACGTTCGCTCGCCTGGCGGGCTGCGACCCGGACGAGCTCGCGATCACCACGAACATCTCGATCGCGATCTCCAGCGTCGCCTCGGCCCTCGACGCCTCGGATCGGCCGAAGGTGGTCCTGTCCGAGCTCGACTTCCCCACCGACGGCCACGTCTGGCTCGCGCAGGCCCGTCGGGGTTTCCGGGTCGAGTGGCTCCGCTCCCCCGACGGACTCACGATCCCCGTCGAGGAGTACGACCGGGCGATCGACGAGCGCACCGCGGTCGTGATGATGAACCGCGTCCTCTACCGCTTGAGCGCCGTCGTGGACGCCAAGGAGGTCTGCCGGATCGCCCGGGAGCGCGGCGCCCTCTCGTTCGTGGACGACTACCACGGGGCCGGGATCCTCCCACTGGACGTGCGCGACCTCGGGTGCGACCTCTACACCGCCGGCGTGCTGAAGTGGCTCTGCGGCGGTCCGGGCCTCGCCTTCCTGTACGTGCGGCGGGACCTGATCCCCACCTTGGAGCCGACGGTGACGGGCTGGTTCGCGACGGCCGACCCGTTCTCGTTCGACGTGGAGCATCTGGACCTCCACCCGTCCGCCCGGCGCTTCGAGCACGGCACCCCACCGGCGCCCGTGTCCTTCCTGGCGCAGGGAGGTATCGATATCATCGAGGAGGTCACGCCGGAGCGGATCCGGGCCCGACAGGGCGAGCTGACCGACCACGTGATCGAACGCGCCGACGCCCTGGGGCTCCCGGTCCGCACCCCCCGCGACCGCGACGCGCGGGGCGGGGTCGTGAACGTCGGGGTCGGTCCCGAGGCGGGCAGGATCTGCCGTGCGCTGCTCGAGCGGGACGTCTGCACGGACTTCCGCGGCGACGGGCTCCGGATCAGCCCGCACTTCTTCAACACGGAGGCGGACGTCGACCGTTGCTTCGACGAGCTCCGGACCCTCCTGTAGCCTCCCTTCCCCTCCCGACGTCCTGCGCCGTATCATCGGTTGCACCGGAGTGTGTTGCGTCGACCGCCCGAGCGCTCGGCGGGAGACGAGGGACGTGTCGTTCGTCATCGATGGAGGGAGCGCGATGCGTGCGATCCGACCCGTTGCGACCCTAGCTGCGCTGACGCTGTGTGCCCTCTCGCTCGGCTGGCCGCCGGCGCTGGCCGCCGCCGAGCTCCACCTGACCACGCCGTACCCGGCGGTCGCCGTGGCGGCCGGGGAGAGCGTGACGTTCCCGCTCGAGGTCGTGGCCCCGGGCCGTCAGCGGGTGGACCTGAGCCTCTCCCAGGCCCCCCGCGGCTGGAGCGCCGTCCTGCGCGGCGGGGGCTTCCTGATCGACGGCGTGTACACCGATCCGGACGGCCCCCCGGAGGTCGACCTCGAGATCTCCATACCGGAGGATGCGAGGCAGGGACGTCACGAGGTCGTGGTGACCGGCGTGTCCGAGACCGCGGGATCCGACACGCTGGTCGTCGTCGTCCGGGTCTCGCGCGTCGAGGCCGGACAGGTGTCTTTGACGGCCGAGTTCCCCCGCCTCCAGGGCCCCGCGGGCTCCACGTTCGAGTTCGCGCTCACCCTGGAGAACGAGACCCCTCGGGAGACGGTGTTCGACCTCGAAGCCGCCGGACCCCGCGGCTGGCAGGTACGCGTGGTCCCCTCGAGCGAGGAGCTCGCCTCATCGGTGAAGGTGGGCGGGGGCCAGAGCGAGGGCCTCACCGTGGAGGTCGACCCCTCGGACCAGGCCGTCGCGGGGGCCTACCCGATCGGCGTCCGGGCGACCGGGGGCGGGATGTCCGCGGTCGCCGAGCTGACCGTGGAGATCACGGGGAGCTTCGGCCTCACGCTCACGACGCCCGACGAGCGGCTGAACGCGGACGTGTCGGCGGGCGACCCCACCGACCTGCAACTCGTGCTGGTGAACGATGGGACGGCCCCGCTCCGCGAGGTGGGGCTCGAGGCCACCTCGCCGTCGGGCTGGGAGGTGACGTTCCGACCCGAGACCGTCGCGGAGATCCCACCCGGCGAGACGGTCCGCGTGACGGCCCGGATCACCCCTGCGGACGAGGCGGTGGCGGGCGACTACGTCGTGACGCTGAGGGCCGAGACCCCAGAGGTGAGCGACGAGGTCGAGCTCCGCACCACCGTCCGGACCTCCGGCATGTGGGGCCTGGTCGGCGTGGGGCTGATCGCCGCGGCGCTCGGGGGTCTGGCGGCGGTCTTCCGCCGGTACGGCCGGAGGTGAGCGCCCCGATGGCCGGGCAAGCACCCGCGGTCGAGGCCCGTGGCCTCACGAAGCGGTACGGCGACACCCTGGCGGTCGACCGCCTGGACCTGTCGATCCGCCCGGGAGAGATCTTCGGTCTCCTCGGCCCCAACGGGGCGGGCAAGACGACGACGATCCTGATGCTCCTCGGCCTGTCCGAGCCCTCCGCTGGGGAGGCCCGCGTCCTCGGTATGGACCCCGTCCGGCGGCCGCTGGAGGTCAAGCGGCGGGTCGGGTACGTCCCCGACGACGTCGGCTTCTACGGGTCGCTCACCGGACGCGAGAACCTGCGCTACACCGCCCGACTGAACCGCCTGCCGGCGCGGGAGGCGGAGGAGCGGATCGACCACCTGCTGGACGAGGTTGGGCTCGCCGAGGCAGCGGACCGGCCGGTCGAGACCTACTCCCGGGGGATGCGGCAGCGCCTCGGCATCGCCGACGCCCTGGTCAAGGAGCCGGAGGTGGCGATCCTCGACGAGCCGACCGTCGGCATCGATCCGGAGGGGGTGGCCGAGATCCTCGAGCTGATCCGGGGGCTCGCCCGCGACCGCGGGGCGACGGTGCTCCTGTCGAGCCATCTCCTCCACCAGGTGCGGTCGATCTGCGACCGCGTCGGGATCTTCATCGGCGGACGGCTCGTGGCCCACGGCCCGGTGCCCGAGCTGGCCGAACGCCTCGCGGTGGGCCCGGTGACGATCGAGGTGGGGGTCGGGGACGGGGCGCCGGTCGAGCTGCACGAGCGGCTGGGATCCCTGCCGGGGGTCCGCGAGGTCGTGCGCGACGCGCGCGAGCCCGGGCGATGGCGGCTCGTGGCGGAGCAGGACCTCCGGCCGGCCGTCGCCGAGACGCTGGTCCGTTCGGGCGTGCCGATCCGGCACCTCCATCGGCTCGAGGACGAGCTCGACGAGATCTACCGACGCTACTTCCGGGAGGCGGTGGGCGATGGACGCTGACCCTCGCGCCGTCGAACGCTCGCCACGGCCGGCGGGGTGGAGGATCGTCGCCTCGAAGGAGCTCGCCGATCACCTCCTGTCGGTCCGGCTGCTCGTCCTGCTCCTGCTGATGGGCCTCGCGGCCGTGGGGATCGTCTACGCCGCCACGGGCCGGATACGGGAGATCGCGGAGGACGCGAGCGGGACGCCGGCGCTGTTCATCCGCTTCTTCACGGCGGAGGGCGAGAGGCTGCCATCGCTGCTGACCATCGTCGGCTTCCTCGTCCCGCTCCTCGGCATCGCGTTCGGGTTCGACGCGGTGAGCTCGGAGCGCTCCCAGGGGACGCTGGCCCGGCTCGTGTCCCAGCCGATCCGCCGCGACGACGTCGTGAACGGCAAGTTCGTCGCGGGGCTGGCGGTGATCGCGGCCGTCTTGCTGGCGCTCGCCCTCGTCGTCGCCGGGGTGGGGATCCTCCGGCTCGGGATCGTCCCGAGCCTGGAGGAGGTGGCCCGGCTCCTCGCCTGGTTCGTCCTCACGCTCGCGTACGCCGGCGTCTGGCTCGGGCTCGCCACGCTGCTGTCGGTCGTGCTGCGCCGGGCGGCCACCGCGGCGCTCGTCGGCGTCGCCGCGTGGCTCGTGCTGACGCTCTTCTCGAACCTCTTGGTGGGGCTCGTCGCCGACGTCGTCGCACCCCTGCCGAGGGAGCCGACGTTCGAGGAGGCGCTGAACCACGCCCGCTGGGAGCAGTGGCTCGGCCGGGTCTCGCCCCAGACCCTCTACGAGGAGGCCACGATCGTCCTTCTGAACCCGGAGGTCCGCACCGCGGGGTTCCTCCTCCCGCAGCAGGTGGACCGGGCGGTACCCACACCGCTCCCGCTGGACCAGAGCCTCCTGGTGGTGTGGCCGCAGGCGGTGACGCTCGTCGCCCTCGTCGTCGCGTGGTTCGCGGCCGCGTACGTCGCCTTCATGCGACAGGAGGTGCGCGCCTGAGGGCGGTCGGTCAGCGGGCCGAGACGACCCGGCCCGCGCGCACGACGAGCCGGAGGTCCCCGAGGGCGCGGAGATCCTCGCGCGGGTCGCCGGCCAGCGCGACGAGGTCGGCCGGGGCTCCCTCGGACAGCGGCCCCGCCACCATCGCCTCGAGGACCTCCTCGGCGCCCATGCCCACGGCCTCCTGCAGGAGGAGCGCCTCGCGCACGTCGATCCCGGCTGGGATCGGCCCGTTCCCCAGGTCCGTCCCGTAGACGAT
>Ga0073934_10010146_pt1 | contig 11786 bp, 8 predicted proteins | sample LarsenN4metaG_FD_76834 | JGI IMG/M metagenome (GOLD analysis project Ga0073934, IMG submission 76834) | Hot spring sediment bacterial and archeal communities from British Columbia, Canada, to study Microbial Dark Matter (Phase II) - Larsen... ... | reverse complement strand
TCAGACCTCAGTAAAAGCGCCCGTCTGAGCTAAACTGCGTCGCAACTGGAATTCCCGTTTTTTTGCTACTTGCGTCAGGGGGGATGGGGCAGGCTCCCCTTGGAAAAATGATCACATCAACCGAATGTGAAACGAGGGAAGCCTGTCCCCATTCAAGTTCTCTTTTACAGCCGATCCTGGGCACCGACAAGCGCAATCCGGTTTTCAGCGTGTGTCGCCAAGCGGGGCCGCCAGCGTCCTTGCACGTCTATTATGGCGCCGAGTTGCTGGAGGTGGTGCCCGAGGACCGACAGCATCCGGCCTTCAAGTTGCTCCTCGCTCGCCTTTACAACGCTGGGGTGAAAGGCGTGGAGTTGCAGCGCCGCTTCCGAGTGGATCGCAAGACGATGCAGCGTTGGGGCCAGGCTCTTCAGAGCGGGGATGCCGAGCAGTTGGTGCGGGCCTTGGCCGGCCGGGGCGGTCATCGCAAGCTCACGCCCGAAATCCAGTCCTTTGTCCGCGTGCGTTTCCCGGAGATTTATCAGCAGAGTCGCGTGGGCTACAGCCAGCGGTTGCGCACCGAAATCCAGCGGGTGTTCGGGGTAGGACTTTCGGGCGAATGCTTGCGACTGCTCTTGAAGGCTCTGCGGGCCGAACGGCGCCAGGAAGTGGGCGAGCCGGCGGTGCCGACCAGCAACCCCAATCCACAACCCCCTGGAGCGGCCAGGCCGGAGCTGTCCACCCTGGCCACCGCTGAGGCCCAGCCGGAGCCTTTGAGCGCGGCCCCGGTTCTGCCCCCGCCACCGCTGGTCATTCGCAAGGAGTCTCCCGTTTTGCCCGCGCCGGCTCCGGCCCTGGCCGCCACCGGCTTTTGCCATCACCTGGGCGTGTTGCTCTTCAGCGTCGTGTTGTTGGAAGTGGAAATAGAAGTGGCGGCCGGCGGCTGGCTCCTCAAGCAATGGCTGGCAACGCTGCTGCTGGGGGCGGTCAATATTGAGCAAACCAAACTGTTGGATTTCGACGACTTGCGCCGACTCCTGGGTCGCACCCTGCGCAGCCTCTCCCCCCAACGCAATCAGTTGACCGAGTTGGCCGCGGGCACAACCGCCACGCAATTACTGCGCTTTAATGCCCAACTGACGGGCGCCGCGCAGCAGCGGGACTTTTACTTTGATCCGCATACCAAGCACTACACCGGAATGCAGAACGTGCTCAAAGGCTGGTGCGCCCGCATCCGGTGGGCCGACAAAGTGCTGCACTCGGATTTCTTTCACACCGCCGCCGGCCAGCCGGTGTATCTGGAATGCGCGGATAACTACCAGGATATGCGCGAGCGTTTTGCCGCGTTGTTGCCGCGCTTCCGCCAAGCTCTGGGCTTGCCCACCCAAGCCGTGGTGACCTGCATTATTGACCGGGGCATTTTCAGCCACGAGGTCTTCGCCAAAGCTTTGGAGGCGCCGGATTATCACCTCATCACCTGGGAGAAAAATTTCAAACCCGGCCCGTGGGATCCCCAGAAATGTTCGGGCCAGTATGCGCTGGAACGGACCCGCAACCACGCCCAGGACAAGCGGGTTTACCGCTTCGAATACCTCGACCAGGACTGGGCCAAAGACCCCAAGATGCGCCAACTCATCGTCCAGGCCACCAATCCGCAGGGAAGCACGGTCCAGGTGGCAATCCTGACCGATGATCGTCAGCGCCCCGCCCCGCAAATCATTTACCTGATGTTCAATCGCTGGACCCAGGAGAATGACTTTAAATACCTCGAAGAGCACTGGGGCATCAACCAGATCACCAGCTACGCTGCGGTAGCCTACCAACGCCTGAAAGACCAAGTCGAACAAAAGCAAATCAAGAGCGGCGAGTATAAAGCGCTGGAACAAAAAACCGCTCAACTCCAGAGCCAACTGAGCAAGCTGTTGCTCTCCCAACACCAACACCCGCGTCACTCCGCCAAACGGACCGAACGGATCGCCGCGCTGACCCAGGACCTCAACCAGACCCAGCAAGCTCAGGCCAAAACGACCAAGGAAGTTTCGCGGCTGGAGGTCTTGATCCAGCAACAGACAGTGCGTCTGGACACGCGCAACAAGCGCCTGTTGGACAGCTTAAAACTCATTGCCCGCAACGCTTTCTACCAGGCGCTCCAACCCTTCAAGACCGCCTACAACAATTACCGGGATGATCACGAGTTGTTCCGCAACTTGACTCACGCTGACGGCGTGCTGGTGGAGTCGGCCGACCAGGTCGAAGCTTACTTGCTGCCGACAGTCAACTACCCGCCGACCCTCCAGAAGATCGTTAACGAGTTCCTGGCCCAGTTCAACGCCAAGGACCCCAAGGTGCCCGACGGAACCGGACGCCGCCTCCGCCTGCACCTGGGCCAAAAAACGGGCCTTCAAATTGCGATTGTCTCCTGACCAAAAACTGGCTTTTACTGAGGTCTGAAAGTGGTGGGCTAATTTCTTTCGCCCTCCGGGCTAAACACTTGCTCTCCACCGAAAACAGCGAGGAACCAGCAACTACTGGGGTCCGTCCTGACAGGCACTCAGTTTGCAGTCCCGGAAACAACAGCCCCAGGCAAGCGCCTGGGGCAAGCGAGAAACTTCGCGTTGTAAAGGGGGTCAGTTTAGTAGGTGAACTTCAGATTCTGGGCTCTGGGGGCGCGACCCGCGAAGGACGCCTCCATGTAAAGCGGGGCATGCTTCAGAGCCGGAGGGGCCAGGAAATCATTCGTAGGGGCCAGCGCAACCGGCTGCCCTATTCCGAAGGGACCTACCACAGCCTGGACCCCTGCGGACAATGACTCTCGATGGTCGACCGCCGGAGCCTCCGCGTAAAACAACCCAGCCGCGATCAAGCCGCACACTGCAAAGCTCATCGCACCCGCAAACGCGGGTTTCATGTCCAGACCGCCAAAAACCCGGTCAAACCACGGAGTCTCACCCACGAAACGCGCCCACCAGGAACGATTCGGCGCCGTGTTGGCAGCGCGGATTCTGGTGATGACCTGGCCGGAAAACGAGTGAAAGTATCCGGGCGGCGGCTGTTCGTGCCGTTTCAGCGCCATCAACCGGCGCAGTTGCTCGAAGTTGTCACGATCGGGGTCCATAGTCATTTTACATAATCGGACAAGTAAGCCTGCAATTGCTGTCGCGCGTAGAACAGCCGGGACCGGACAGTCCCGATGTTGCAGTCCATAATCCTGGCAATCTCTTCATGCGAAAGCCCTTGAACATCATGCAATGTCACGACGAGCCTATGTGGTTCAGACAGCTTTTGCATCGCCTCGTTCAACTTTTCCTGCAGTTCAGTCAGGGCAGCCTCCCGGCGGGGCGTTTTCTCCGAAACGAGAGAAACCAGTTCCGGGTCGTGCTCCGCGTTAAAATCCAGATCGTTTAAACTCATCTGGTTCTTGTTCTTACGCTGTTTCAGGAAGTTGATCGTCTTGTTGACGGCAATCCGATACAGCCACGTATAGAAGCTGGAGCCGCCTTTGAAGGATCTCAGCGCCTGGAACGCTTTTATGAATGTCTCCTGGGCAAGATCGTTTGCATCCTCATGATTGGAAGTCATGTGGTAGACTGTGGCGTAGATCCGCTCCTGGTAACGCCGCACCAACTCGTCGTAGGCCCCCAAATCCCCCTCCCGCGAGCGCCGGACCAATTCCTCCTCTTCGCCGGATGCCGGGACAGCAACGGCTTCCACCAATGGCGGTGCTGCAAACGCTTTGCGAGCCCCGGGTTCCGTCATAACGGTGGACACGCTCAATCAGGCCCCTAACGCGTCAGTTTGGTAGGCAAGGTATTCAGTCAGTCCGGCAAGCCCTGCGCGACCGTCTGTGGGTGGCAATTCCTGCACGCTCTGGCGCGCCCGCTTTAAATGCTGATGAACGATGGCCAGTGACGACTCCAGCGTGGAGTATTTCGAGAGCAACTGGTTGAGGATTGGCATGCACGCTGGTTCCCACTCGGTAACCAGGCGCTCCAGCGCCCGGCGATCGGTTGCGGAAGCCCGCTCCCAGGCAAGCAGAACGGGCAAAGTGAGCTTGCCCTTGGCCAGGTCGGTTCCCAGCGACTTTCCGGCGACAGCCTCCGTGCCGAACAGGTCAACGCAGTCGTCAAACAGTTGGTAGGCTGTGCCAAACGCGGTGCCAAACGCCTTCAGCGCCAGCCGCTGGTCTTCCGTTGCACCGCTCAAAAGAGCGCTCAGCTCAGAGGAGAGCGCAAACAACTCTCCGGTCTTCATCTCGAGCACCTTGAAGTATTCGTCGCGCGTGAATTGGAAATCGCGACGGTGCTGCGTTTGCAGAATCTCCCCGGCACAGACGGTGTTCGTCGCGCTCGCAACCGCACGGCATATGGCCGGCGTTGGAAAGCTGGCGGCCAGGGTCAATGCCTGTGCGAAAAGACAATCGCCAAACAGCACAGCGATCTCGTTCCCCCAATTCGCGGCAAGAGTGAGTTTGCCCCGCCGGATCTCCCCTTCGTCCATGACGTCGTCGTGCACCAGGGTCGCCAGGTGAACCATTTCGACGATGACTGCTACCGTCACATGCTCTTCTTTGAGCTTTCCAAGGCTGTTCCCGGCAAGGGCAACCAGCGCGGGGCGCAGATGTTTTCCGTCCCCGTTAAGTGCGTATTCGGCATAGGGGGCGACGGACCGGTCAAAAGAAGCCACTTGCCGCGCCAGTCCTTCGGAGACCGCTCCCAGGAAAGGCTCGACGGGCTGAGTGATGTGTTTCCACGATACAATCGCCGACCGGTCAGGGGGGGGCGTCTCTGATGCGGAAACGGTTTTTGCATGAGCGGCAAGCATCTGGGAGAAATCTAGATTTGGGGTGAAGGCAAGTCAAACCAGTTATCGGGCGCTCGGGCGCTCCGGGCACCTTCGGACACACGGGCGCTCGGGTGCTGGCCGCGTCAGTTGCGGTTCGGGCCTGCTTGCCACCATGGCTTTCGGAACGGCACGCAGCCTGAAGTTACAGGGTTTCGCGCAGGGCGGCGACGACCTGGCCGACGCAGATGCCACCATCGTTGGGGGGTATTCGCTGATGCCAATAGGCCTTGAACCCGTGCCGGGCAAGGGCGGACGGCAAGGTCCGAAGCAGGGTGGCATTCTGAAAACACCCGCCGCTGAGCACGATGCGGGGTTCGCCAATGGCGCGCGCCATTTGCAGGATAAGGTCCACCAGCGCCTCATGGATGCTACGGGCCAGTAACGCGGTCGACAGGCCTTTGGCGCGCCCCTCGAGAACTGCGTCCAGAACCGGCCCCCAGTCGGCTGCGAGCATTTTTCCCTCCGGTGAATCGGTTTGCACCAGAGCAAAACGCCCCAGGCATGGGGTATCGGCAGCCATGACTCCGGCCGGGTGGCGATCGGCTGCGCATTCCAACTCCATGGCGGACTGACCTTCGAAACTGGTGCGCTGCCGCAGCCCCAGAATCGCCGCAAAAGCGTCGAATAGCCTTCCCACGCTCGAGGTGCGGGGAGAGTTTATGCCGCGAGCCAACATGCTCTGCAGCACACCAAGCTCGGGCTGAGTAAACGCCGCGATCGATGGCAGTTGCTTCATCTCAAAGGCTCTTGCGCCGAAACGTTCGTAAAGCAGGCCTGCCGCGGATCGGCGGGGTTCACGAATGGCCAGTTCTCCACCCGGCAAGGAGAATGGTCGCAAATAGCCTGCCCGCGACCAGTCCCGTTCCCGGACCAACAGAAATTCGCCGCCCCAGATTGTGCCGTCGGTGCCCAATCCGGTCCCGTCCCACGCCACCCCCAGCACGGGGGGCTGCAGCTCGTTCTCCGCCATGCAGGAAAGCACGTGTGCGAGGTGATGCTGAACCTGGACGAGCTTGCAGTTCGGGGCAGAAGCGGCCTGTTCAGTCGCCCAGCGCGTCGACGCATAATCGGGATGCGCGTCCGCGGCGATGATCCCCGGAGCCGCGTGGTAAACCTGCATCAGATCGTTTGCCGCCAGGGAAAACGCCTCTTTGGCGCGGACGGTTTCCAAATCACCGATGTGCTGGCTGACGAAAACCTGCCCGTTCCGCAGGAGCGCGACGGCGTTCTTGAGATGAGCTCCGACGGCCAGCACGGTGGTTGCGGGGGGGCCCTGCCTTAGCGGGACGGGAAGCGGGGCATAACCCCTGGCGCGGCGCAGCACCAATTCCCGGCCGCCAATCATTCGCACCACGGAGTCGTCCACATGTCGCACGATCGGGCGGTTGTGCACGAGGAACATATCAGCAATAGCTCCCAACCGGCCGAGAGCGTCGTCTTCGGCGATACAGATCGGTTCGTCGCTGATATTGCCGCTGGTGGCGACCACCGGAAACCCCACCTCGCTCAACAGGAGATGATGCAGAGGCGTATAGGGCAGCATGACTCCCAGGTCCGGGTTTCCGGGGGCGACGGACGGCGCGACCTCCCCGCTCTTTTCGGCAGCACTCCGCTTTCGCAAAAGCACAATCGGAGATTCGGGCGAGCACAGCAGGCGCGCTTCCAGGGAATCCACCTCGCAGCACCGACGCACTTGCTCAACGGTAGGGAACATCAGGGCGAACGGTTTTTCCTCGCGGGCTTTTCGCCTCCGCAGACGTTTGACCGCCGCATCGTCGTGGGCCGCGGTGATGAGCTGAAACCCCCCGAGGCCTTTGAGCGCCAGAATCTGACCTTGCCGGAGAGCGTCGGCCGCCGCTGACAGAGCCTCTTCCCTGGTGCATAGGGCTGCCCCCTGCGAGGTCCTCAACTCCAGCCAGGGGCCGCATTTCGGGCATGCGTTCGGTTGCGCATGGAACCGGCGGTTCTCCGGCGCATCGTACTCAGCCTGGCACTCCGGACACATGCGGAAAGTTGCCATGCTCGTATTGACCCGGTCGTAGGGGAGCGCCCGGATAATGCTAAATCGCGGCCCGCAATGCGTGCAATTCGTGAACGGATAGCGGTAGCGCCGGTTTGCTGGATTCCGGATCTCAGCCAAACACTCGGGGCAGGTCGCAAGGTCGGGCAAAATGATTGCGGAAGGCGGTCCAACCGCGCTAGGCAATATGTCGAATCGGCTGTGACCTGCCGGATCCAGCCAGGTAGGCTCCAGGCTCTCCAGGAAACAGTGGGGCGGCCGTTCGGATTCCAATCTCAGCAGGAACTGCTCCAGGGAAACGCGCATACCCTCGATCTCAATGGAGGCCCCCATGCCCGTATTCATCACCCAACCCGTGAGACTGAGTTCGGATGCAAGCCGAAACACGAACGGGCGAAATCCAACCCCTTGCACGGCGCCACGCACGGCCAACCGCAGCCGGACCTGGCCCGCCGGGGAGTTCGTATTGTCCATTATCATCGCGCGCGGCCACTGGCCGCGTTCTCCCAGATTGTCAGCTTTCCTGATAAAATCCAGAAAACAGCCTTGGGTGAGTCCGCACTGGGGCACTTCGCACGCTTTCCACGGCGGGGCAGGAAACGCTGGAGACCGGGATCGGTTCACCTCCGGGGTGCGTCGGGCGTCGCTGGCATATCATTGGTGACTGCCACCGCGTTCGTCGGAGCCTCCGGCCCGCGCTCCGGCACCGGCGTTACGTTCGGCCGCGGCAGCAAAGGCAGCAACAGCGGCACCGCGGCCACCAGGGCCAAACCCAGAAGCAAACGGACCCGTCCCACAGGTTGCCGGCGGCGGGGCGCATTCCTGACGGCAAACCGCTCTCGGTGCTTCATAGACTGTGGCCGAACATAGCAACTCCGTGGAAAGCAAGTCGATCTGGAAACGCGTCACGCGCGCGGCAGGGCGGTTGGGAACCCGTCCGAACGCGCCGCCGGCGGGGTAGGTAAAGACCCCAGTAGAAAGTTAGGCATCCTACTGTCTATAATGACTATAACGCATGTCCAAGAAACTTACTCTGTTGTTCTGCTGTGTGGCACTGGTCCTCGTTTCGGGGTGCAGCGCGACACGCTCCGGTCAGAATTACTCCTATAGCCCGAACGCAGGAGCCGGTTCGGAGGCGCAGCTTGGGGGCAGCAGCCATGGCGCTGGCTCTTCGGGAACCGTTGATTACGAGCGAATCCTTTCCGATCCTGGTCCTTTCTGACCGTCCGCGCATCGAGGCGGGCAGGCAGCCACCCAAATGAGTGGCAAGGGCGCCCCACCCGGCTTAAGCTCTGCGGCCGATGGTGGAGAGGCTTCCCATATACGAAATTGAAGCAGCCATAGCAGACCAGGCGCGGAAACACAGCCGGCTGGTGATTTCCGCCCCCACCGGGTCGGGCAAATCGACGCAAGTTCCCCAAATGCTGGCGGACCATGGTCTGCTGGGCGACGGTGAGGTCATTATCCTTCAGCCACGCCGGCTGGCGGCGAGATTGCTGGCTGCCCGGGTGGCGTCGGAACGGCACTGTGCCCTGGGGGAGGAAGTAGGCTACACGATTCGCTTCGAGAATGTTTCCTCATCGCGCACCCGTATTCGTTACGTTACGGAAGGGGTTCTGCTGCGCCGGATGATTGATGGCGGAGAACTCTCCGGCGTTTCGGCCCTAATCTTCGATGAGTTCCACGAAAGACACCTGTATGGTGACGTGACGCTTGCCCGGGCACTGGATCTGCAGGACCAACTGCGGCCTGACCTTAAAGTGCTGGTGATGTCGGCCACGCTCGACGTGGTGTCGCTGGAAAACTACCTGAGGCCATGCCGCGTGCTGGAATCGGCGGGTCGAACCTTCCCGGTGGAGGTTCGGTATTCCGAAGAGCCCTCATACGCGGACCGACGGCCGGTTTGGGACCAGGCCGCCGACGCATTTGCGGAATACGTTGGCGCTGGGGGCGATGGTGACGTGCTGATCTTCATGCCGGGCGCATTTGAGATTGCGCAGACGATTGAGGCAGTCCGTCACCGTGACGAATCGAAAGGCTTTATCCTGCTGCCTCTGCACGGGGAACTGCCGCCGACGGACCAGGATGCCGCTGTGGCACGATATGACCGGCGGAAAGTCGTTGTGGCGACCAACGTGGCCGAAACCTCATTGACCATCGACGGGATTCGTTGCGTCATTGACAGCGGTTTGGCGCGAATCCCGCGTTACGACCCGTTCAGAGGCATTAATACACTGCTGATCGAGAAGATTAGCCGGGCGTCTGCGGATCAACGCGCCGGACGGGCCGGTCGCACGGCTCCGGGCGTCTGCATGCGACTGTGGACCCGGGAAGAGCACGGGTTCCGCCCCGAGCAAGAGCTGCCTGAAGTGAAGAGGCTGGATCTTTCGGAGGTTGTGCTGACCTTGAAGGCTGCGGGCGTGCAAGACCTGCGCCGGTTCCGCTGGCTGGAACCTCCCGAGGAGAAAGCGCTTTCGCACGCCGAAGAACTCCTGGTGGATTTGGGAGCAATTCGCCCGGTGGCTTCCCGCTCCCCTGCTAATCTGCCACCGGCCGTTTCTCCAGCCGTCCCAAACACGGAGATCACGGCGGTTGGCCGCAAGATGCTCGCGTTCCCCACCCACCCGCGCTATTCCCGGATGCTGCTAGCAGCCCAGGAATACCGGTGCGTGCACCAGGCATGCCTTATCGCCGCTTTGACCCAAGGCCGGGATTTGCTCCTCCGCAACGTGGATGGCGCCGTGAACCGCGCCCGTGAGGATCTGCTCGGAGACAAGGCAGCCAGCGACTTCTGGCTGCTGATTCGCGCGTGGAATTTCGCCAGCAGGAATGAGTTCCGGCTTGATGCCTGCCGGCGCCTGGGCATTCACGCGGTCACCGCCCGCCAGGTCGGGCCGCTTTTTCGGCAACTGCTGGACATTGCGCGGCGGGAAGGTCTGGACGTCGAGGAGCGGGTTGCTCCCGAGGAAGCGCTGCAGAAGTGCATCCTCATCGGGTTCAGCGATCGCGTGGCCCGGCGTCTGGACCAGGGAACGCTGCGGTGCGAGCTGGTGCATGGAAGGCGCGGCGTGCTCGCCCGCGAGAGCGCGGTTCAGCACAGCCCTTTGCTGGTGGTGGCGGAGGTTCGGGAAGTCGAAGGCAAGGACAAGACGGTCAACACGTTGCTCACCCTTGCCACCGAGATCCAGGAAAGCTGGCTGCGTGAACTTTTCCCCGGCGATTTCGAGTCGCACCTGCGCGTCTATTATGACGCCAGCTCCCGTCGAGTGATGGCCGAAGAACAGGTCCAATTCCGCCAGTTGATCATTGGCGTGAAGAAGGTGGAGCCACCGGCCGGGGAGGCCGCGCGGTTGCTGGCGGAGGAAGTCCTCGCCGGCAGACTGGTGCTGCAGGAATGGGACCATTCCGTCGAGCAGTTTATCGCCCGGCTGGATCTCCTGGCGCGAGAATGTCCTGAGCTTGGGTTGCCACCGATCGGCGAGGCCGATCGCCGCGCGCTGGTTGAGCAGATTTGCCACGGGTCGTTCAGCTACAAAGAAATCAAAGACAAGCCGGTCAAGAGTGTTGTCCGGAGCTGGCTGGGCGCACGGCAGCAGGAGTTGCTGGATAAGCACGCGCCCGAACGCCTGACCCTGTCGAATGGCCGCACCCCAAAGGTCACTTACGTCCGGGGGCAAGCCCCGCACATTTCGCTGCGGATTCAGGAATTGTTTGGGGTGAACGCGACGCCCAGGATTTGCATGGGACGAGTGGCCGTTGTCGTGCACATCCTGACGCCAGGGATGAAACCGGTGCAGATCACGCAGGACTTGGGGAACTTCTGGCGCGACCACTACCCGCGACTGAAGCAGGAGCTTCAGCGGCGCTATCCCAAGCACGAGTGGCGTTGACCACCCTTCTCTGGCAGTCTGCTGCCGTGCTTCCAGGACGCATGCCGATGCGTGAAATTCACGCATAACGCGTGAACCTCACGCATTCCATGGGGGGTGGCCCACAGCAACGCATTTGATTTCCAATGGGTTACACGTTTGGCATCCGCTGTGCTAAATGAACACTCGCAGGTGATGAGTGCCCATCGCAAGGGCCAGCGGCGGAGACGTGGCCGGGCGTGGTTATGCGAACGATTTTGCGAAAGTCGAAGTTGCAGTTGTTCTTTCAGGGGCCGGACAAATGGACCTCTGACCCGCAACGAGCGTTTAATTTTAAGTCGATCGACCGTGCGCTGCGTTTCATTGAGCAGTGGAGGCTGAGAGACGTGGAAGTGGCTTTTGCGTTTAGGGATCGCAAAGACGTGACCCGGGTGCCGATGGAGAAGGTGACCGTCGGTTACGTGACAGATTAGGGGTTGGAACGGCTAGGGGTTGTTACTGGTTGCACCGCGCGCGGTGGGCGGCGAGAGCCGCCTTCCGCCGCGAAAGATGAGCAAATTTTCCCTCGGGTATGAAGCCCGTCATGGGCGCGAGGGAAGGATTGGAGAGGGCAACGCTGAAGCGTTGCCCTCTTTTTTTGTGCGCCACCAGTTCAACAGGAACCAGAGGACAGAACCGCTGAAACATCAAGGGTGGCGCAGGCTGGCACTTGCGCCTTTGGTGCGTTGGCGCACCTTGATGCATGGCTCAGGCGAATGCGTTAGTTCAAAAGCGGTGTGCGGAATGCGAAGGTGGCGCGCAAGCTCTGGGTTCCGCACAGGTTCGCTCCCTCAAAGAACAGCTTGATCCTGCATGGATCATCCAGGACCAACATCATCTTTTGCGCGAGTACCATTTCAAGGACTTCCGCCAGGCTCTGGCGTTCGCCAACCTGATCGGAGAACTGGCCGAAAAGGAAGGACACCATCCCGACCTGCAGTTGGGCTGGGGTTACGTGCGCGTGTTAATCTGGACCCACTCGGTGAACTCATTGACTGAAGGGGACTTTGTCCTTGCGGCGAAGATCGACCAACTCC
>Ga0073934_10010144_pt1 | contig 11787 bp, 11 predicted proteins | sample LarsenN4metaG_FD_76834 | JGI IMG/M metagenome (GOLD analysis project Ga0073934, IMG submission 76834) | Hot spring sediment bacterial and archeal communities from British Columbia, Canada, to study Microbial Dark Matter (Phase II) - Larsen... ... | reverse complement strand
TGCTCGACGAGTTCGACACGCTCAGGGCCGCGAACCTGGCCACGCTGCGCGGCTGGGAGCTCACCGGGGCGCAGCTCGACCTCACCGGCGAGCATCCCGCGTTCGGACCGGTCACGCTGCGGCAGCTGCTGGCCACGTGGGTGGCGCACGACCTCGGCCACCTCGCACAGACCGCTCGCGTGATGGCGAAACGCTATCGTGAGGACGTCGGGCCGTGGCGTCAGTACCTGCCCATCCTCGACCGGCCATGAGCGTCGACGTCCGGCGGCTGACGGCGGCCGACCTCGCCCTGGCGCGGCAGGTCTTCCTGACGATGACGGCGGTGTTCGAGGGCGACGGCGCGCCCCTTGGCGATCCCTACCTGGCACGGCTCCTCGCCCGGCCTGACTTCTGGGCGTTTGCCGCGACCGACGGGGACGCCGTCATCGGCGGCCTCACGGCGCACACGCTGCCGATGACGCGCAGTGAGTCGGCCGAGATCTTCATCTACGACCTGGCCGTCGTGCCGGAACGGCAACGCCAGGGTGTGGGACGGCGACTCGTGACGGCGCTGCGTGAGGCGGCGGCGGCGGAGGGCATCGAGGTGTCGTTCGTGCCGGCCGATGACGAGGATACGCACGCGCTCGAGTTCTACCGGGCCCTGGGCGGCGTGCCGGCGCCCGTCACGGTCTTCACGTTCGGCGACGAGGCCGGGGACTGAGCGCGGCGATGCAGCGCGTGCTCGTCAGCGCGTGCCTCCTCGGCCACGCCGTTCGCTACAACGGCACCGACAAGAAGGCCGACCACGACGTGCTCGCCCGCTGGGTGGCCGAGGGGCGCGTGGTGGCGGTGTGTCCCGAGGTCGCGGGCGGACTGGCCGTGCCGCGGCCGCCGGCCGAGATCGAAGGCGGCGCGGGTGGGGCGGCCGTGCTGGCCGGTGGCGCGCGCGTCGTCACGCTGACGGGCCAGGACGTGACGACGGCGTTCGTGCACGGCGCCGAGGCCGCCCTCGCCAGGGCGCTCGCGGACGGCATTCGCGTCAGCGTCCTCAAGGAAGGCAGCCCGTCGTGCGGGTCGTCGTACTCGTACGATGGCACGTTCTCGGGCACGCGCGTGCCCGTGCCCGGGGTGACCGCCGCGCTGCTCCGGCGGCACGGCGTGCAGGTGTTCAGCGAACACGAACTCGAGGCGGCGGATGCCGCGCTCGGCGCCGGCTGTTAGACTGGCACCGTCCCGTCGCAGGAGCTGCCATGGCCCGCCGTCGTCCCGTTCCGCTCGCCGTCCTCGTCGTGTGCGCCCTCGGCGCGAGCGCCCCCGCGTTCGCCCAGAGTGCCGCCACCATCACCCGCATCGACCAGGTGATGGAGGCATATCGCCTCGACGCCCACATCCCCGGCATGGTGTGGGGCGTCGTGAAGGACGGGACGCTCGTGCATGTGAAGGGCGCCGGCGTGCAGGACATCGACGTCAAGCGTCCGGTCACGGCCGACACGCTCTTCCGCATCGCCTCGATGACCAAGGCGTTCACGGCGCTCTCCGTCCTGAAGCTGCGCGACGACGGCAAGGTGGCGCTCGATGCGCCGGCCGAGACCTACGTGCCGGAACTGAAGTCGCTGAAGTACCCGACCGACGACTCGCCGAGGATCCGGGTGCGGGAACTCATCACCCACACCGCGGGCTTCGTCACCGACGACCCGTGGGGCGACCGGCAGACGCCGCTGCCGGACGACGCGTTCACGACGTACCTCGCGAGCGGTGTGCCCTTCACGCGGCCGCCGACCACGGCGATGGAGTACTCGAACCTGGGCTACGCGCTGCTCGGCCGCATCATCGCCAACGCGTCGGGCACGGCCTACGACGAGTACGTGCAACGCACCCTGCTCCGCCCGCTGGGCATGACGTCCACGAGCCACCACGTGGCGTCGGCGCCGATCGAGCGCCGGGCGCTCGGCTACCGCTGGGAAGACAACCAGTGGAAGCTCGAGCCCACGATGGCGCACGGCGCCTTCGGCGCCATGGGCGGCCTCCAGACGAACGCCAACGACTATGCGAAGTGGGTGGCGTTCCTGCTGCAGGCCTGGCCGCCGCGAAACGGGGCAGACAACGGGCCGGTGAAGCGGGCGTCGGTGCGGGAACTGGCGCAGGGCGCCAACTACGTGGACGTGCGGACGCGGCCTGGCGCCAGCGGCCCCGGCGCGTGCCGCGAGGCCTACGCCTACGCGATGGGCTTCACGGCGGCCACCGACTGCGAGCTGGGCCTCACGCTGAGCCACGGCGGCGGCTACCCGGGCTACGGCTCGCACGTGCTGCTGCTGCCCGACTACGGCGTGGGCATCTTCGCGCTGGCCAACCGCACTTACGCCGGTCCGCGCGCGCCGGTATGGGACGCCGCGGTGGCGATGCTGCGCGCGGGCGAGCTCGTCGCGCGTCCGCAGCCGGTGTCACCGGCGCTGGCCACGAGCTACGCGGTGGTCGCGAAGATCTTCCAGGCGGGCGCGGTGACGGCCGGCGGCGACGTGCTGGCGATGAACTTCCTGATGGATCGCGACGCCGAGCACTGGGCGCGCGACATCGCCGCGCTCAAGGCGCAGGTCGGAGCGTGCGACACGAGCGCGCCGGTGTCGCCCACCGGTCTGCTGTCGGGTGACTTCACCTGGACGTGCGCCACGGGACGCGTGCGCGGGTCCGTGCTGCTCGCGCCCACGCCCGAGCCGCGCATCCAGGCGCTGTCACTCACGCGGGCCACCCCGTAACGCGCTGAGAAGCCTGGCGCGAGCCGGAAAGGGCCAGTCGCAGGCCTGGCCCCCGGCTGGCCCCTAGGGCACGCGCAGGGCGGCGGTGGCGTTGCGCTTCGGGACGTTGCCCACCGGGATGCGCGCGACCTCCCGGATGGCCACGGCGTCCACGACGAACACCGTGTTGTCGCCGGCCGCGGCCACGTAGATGTACTTGCCGTCGGGCGTGAAGGTGACCCACTCCGGGTGCTGGCCGACGAACACGCGGCCGACCTCCTTCAGGTCCGGCAGGCTGTGCACGTACGCGTAGCCGTAGACCTTGCTGGTGGACCAGAGCCTGGTGCCGTCTGGCGACACGGCCAGGCCGTGCGCCGGCGCGCCCTGCAGGCCGTCGGTGTGCGGATGCTCGCCCGCAATCGCCGGATGCTCGACGCGCGCCGTCTCGCTGCCGGTGGCGAAGTCCACGGTGGCGAAGCCGTGGAAGTCGGAGAGCTGCACGATGATGCGGTCGGTGGATCCGTCGGGCTTCGTCGTGAACGCCATCGGCCGGATGCCGGCGGACATCGGAATCGTGCGGGCGAGGGTATCGGTGGCCGTGTCGACGATGCTGATCGTCTTCTCGGGAATGGAGCCCGCGACGGCCCACCTGCCGTCCGGCGTCACGTAGACGTTGTGGATGGCGCCCTTCGTCGGCACCGTCTTCACGTTCTTCAGGGCCACCGTGTCGATGACGTCGAGCGCGCCCGGCGCCTGCGCGATGCCGACGTAGACCTTGCGGCCGTCCTTCGAGATCGCCACGTTGTTGGGGCGGCCGCTGAGCGGCACGCGCGCGGCGATGGTGAGACCCGGCATCTCCACGACGTCGAGCGTGTGGCGTACTTCGTTCGAGAGATACATGCGCGCCCCGTCGGGCGAGGTCGTGACGCCGTGCGGAATCTCGACGCCCTTCAGGATCTGCGTGACGCGGTTGGTCGTGGGATCGATGACGTGCGCGCCGTCACCCGCCGCGTTGGTCTGGATGATACGGATCGCCGTGCCAGCCGGCAGGGCAAGGGGAGGCGCGGGCGGGAAGGTCGCCGACCCGCGCACCCAGGCGGCGAGCGTCTGCCACTCGGCATCCGCCTGCGACAGCCAGTGCTTGCCGCCGCCATGGAACGAGTCGCCGCCGGCCGCGCGCTCGAGGGGATGGGTGAGCAACCGGCTCTCGAGGGGCAGGCCCGGCTTCACGAGCCGCCGGGCCATCTCGAAGTTCTTCTGCGCATCGGCCGCGCTCCAGGTGGTGGCGCCGTCGGCGAGCGGCTGCAGCCGGAAGGCCGTGCCCACCTTGCCGGTGTGACACGTGGCGCACGTCATCAGCCCGTCGCGTTTCGCCGTGAAGATCGGCTGCACCTTCGCGGCGAACTCGTCCGCGCTCAGCGCGGGCGATTGTGCGGCGGCGGCACGCGCCAGACCCGTCGCCACGATCACGATCCCGAGGACACGAACCGAGGCCGTCGACTTCATCGCAGACCCTCCACGCAGCTGGGAACGCGTGGAGTGTAGCAGCGCTAGGGGACGGTCGTGCGTGCCGGGTAGATCCACCCGGCGAGGGCGCGCGTGAGCCGTGGCATCAGCCAGTAGGTCATGAGCAGCACCTCGAGCGTGATCGTCGCGAGCAGGCGCACCGGCGACGGCAGCGTCACGGGCAGGCGGTCGGCGGCCAGGTTCACGAGCGTGCCGATCGACAGCACAAGGCCGAAGACGACGCCGATCATGAGCATCGCCATGCGTCCACGCGACGGCACGGGGACGACGGTCCCTGGCGGCGGCGTGAACCAGAACTCGAGCCCCGAGAGCGTCTGCCACACGGCATCGGCCTCGACGAGCGGCGCCACTTCGGCCATCGCCTGCTGACGCCACGGGCTGCGCTCGAACGCCCGCAGGTCATCGAGGCGGCGGAACCGGATCACGCTCACATACTCACGCGGACCCGTGGCGCCGGGCCGCTGCGTGGTCACGCCGAGATAGCCGGGCAGCTCCCGCGCGTCGTGCTGCAGCCGCGCGAGCCACGCCTCGTAGGCGGCCTCACGCCCGGGCTTCACGCGGCGCGTGACCACCGCCGTCACCGGCTGATCCGCCGCGTCCGGCGCGGGCCCCGAGGCGGCGGTGGGTGGCGTCGTGGTCACGGGCGCCAGCCGCGGATCGCCACGACCACGGCGTCCGGCGCGGTCAGCATCGGCACGTGCGACGTCTCGAGCGTGGCGAGCACGGTGGTGCCTGGAGCTGCGGCGACCATCCGCTGCTGCAACGCATACGAGACGGCGCGGTCGCGCGTCGTGTGGATGTAGGCCCTCGGCACCCGGCCCCAGCGTTCGGCGGTGAGCGACACGGGCGTGCCCAAGGGCCCGAGGGCTTCCGCGCGGTGCGATGCGACGAGCTGCGCCTGGTCGGCGGGGCTCGCGTCCGCGGCGAACACCTCCACGATGCCGGCCGCGTCGATGTACGCAGGCGAGTACGCGGCAGGGTCGTCCTGACGCCAGTAGCGTGGCACCACGCTGTCGGCGTCGGTCTGCGAGATCTGGTACAGGCTCTCGCCGCTTTGCGGCAGGTAGGCCGCGAGGTACAGCAGACCGGACACACGGTGTGGCACGCGCTCGGCGACGGCCGAGATCACCATGCCCGCCATGCTGTGCCCGACGAGCAGCGCGGGAGCGCCGTCGGGTAGCGCCGCGATCACCGCGTCCACGTACGCGTCGAGCGAGAGGGCCGAGAGAGAGGTCTGGTCGGCGCCGTGTCCCGGCAGGTTCACGGCACGGACGTCGTCGCCCTGCGCCGCCAGCAGGCCGCGCACGCGATCCCAGCAGCCGGCGTCCATCCAGGCGCCGTGCACGAGGACGACCGCACGCGCGCTCATCGCAGCACCTTGAAGGCGAACTGACGGCCGAGGGTGCGGCTCATCGTGATCCAGAGCATCGTCATGGGCTCGAGATACCGGGCTGAGCTGAGGCCGCCGGCGTCGACGGCCTCGAAGCCCACGTCTTCCACGAGCGGCTTGACGGCCGCCTTGGCATCGGCATCGTCGCCGCAGAAGAAGTTGCTCGCCGGCACGCCGTCGTAGACGGGATGCGCGAGGTTCTCGGCGCCCTGCGCGCTGAAACTCTTGACCACACGCGCGCCGGGCAGCATCCGCGCAACCGCCTCGGCGCCGGAATCGGTGTGCCCGTGCAGCAGCTTGAAGCCCGGTCCGATCGGATTGGTGCAGTCGATGACGATCCGGCCCGTCCAATCGGGCAACGCTTTCGCCACCGACTCGACGGCGGCGAACGGCGTCGCCAGCACGATCACGTCGGCGGTGGGCAGCGCCTCGGGGATCGTGGTGACCGAGGCGCCGACCTCACGGGCGAGCGCGGTAGTGTCGGGATCCGCGGCGTCGCGGACACCGAAGGTGACGGCGTGGCCCTTCGCCGCCCAGGCGCGGCCGAGGCCGCCGCCGATGTTGCCGGTGCCGATGATCGAGATGCGCATCGAGGGTCCTTCCTACTCGCCGAGCGCCGCGACGACGAGGCGCGCGGTCTCTTCGCCCGAGAAATTCTGCTGGCCGGTGATGAGGTTGCCGTCGCGGACGGCGAACCCACGCCAGAGCCCGGCCTGCACGTAGTTGGCACCGAGGTCCTTGAGGCGATCTTCGATGCGCCACGGCATCACATGCTTGTCGCGCGGCAGGAGGCCGTAACTCCACACGGCGTTGTCGGCGAAGTCTTCCTCCACGTTGGCAAAGCCCGTGACGGTCTTGCCCGTCGCGAGGTACTCGCCGTTCGAGAGACGCGTGAAGGCCAGGATGGCCGTGCCGTGGCACAGTGCCGCCGCGATCTTGCCGGCCTCGTAGAACGCCACGAACGTCTGCTGCAGCGCCGTGGCCCGCTCGAACGTGAACATCGGGGCCTGGCCGCCGGCCACGACGATGGCGTCGAACGCGGTGACGTCCAGCGCCGCGACGGGCCGCGTGGCGTCGACCAGCGCACGCAGCTTCGGCGTGTGGATGAAGCCCTGGCTGATGAGGTCCGAGGCGGAGTAGCCGCTCGGGTCCGAGGGGTCGCTCATGGCGTCGGCCTCGCACTTGCCGCCGTCGGGACTGAAGATCTCCACCTCGTAGCCCTTTTCGGCGAACACGTAGTAGGGATGGGTCAGCTCGGCCCACCAGAAGCCGACCGGCCAGCCGGTGGTGGTGGACACGGCGGGGTTGGCGATGACGAGCGCGATGCGCTTCGGGGCGCGCGAGGCGCGGTTGGGATCCTTCAGGCTCATGCGTCCTCCTGCTTCGTGATTCCACGATAGGCGGGGACCGCCCGTCAGGGAAGTACGCACTCCCTCGTGCCATACTTACCAGAAGGAGAGCGTGCGCGATGCCGGCGTTCGACTTCGAGGGACGGCGCTATCAGAATCCGGTGGAGCTGGCGCAGGACGTGATTGGCGGTAAGTGGAAGATGCCCATCCTGTGGCGGCTGCAGAAGCGGACGTGGCGTTACAACGAGCTCAGGCGCGAGTTGCCCGGCATCTCGCACAAGATGCTCACCCAGCAGTTGCGCGAGCTCGAGGCCCACGGCCTCATCACGCGCACCGTGCACCCGGTGGTGCCGCCGCACGTGGACTACGACATCACCCCGCTCGGCAGGACGACGCTGCCGGCCATCGAGGCCCTGCGCACGTGGGGCGCGCTCTACCGGCGCCGGCGGGAGCAGGCATGAGGTGCGGGGGAAGGCGACGGGCCGCCGTCGCGGCCGCACTGGCGTGGCTGTGCGGCGCCGGTCTCATCGCCACCGGACCCGCCGTCGGGTCTGGCGCGGGCCGACAGGCCGGGCCCGTGGCGCAGATGCTCATGGTGCTGGGTATCGACGGCTTCCGGCCCGACTACCTCGACACGGCCGACGTGCCGGCGCTGCGCGGACTTGCGGCCCGGGGTGTGCGGGCGGCCGGCCTCATCCCGCCGTTTCCCAGCAAGACGTTTCCGAGCTTCATCACGATCGCCACCGGCCTCGTGCCCGCGCACCACGGCATCCTCAACAACACCATGGACGACCCGGCGATCCCGGTGCGCTTCCGCCTGTCGGACCACGAGGGCCGAAGCGATCCCCGCTGGTGGCTCGGCGAGCCGGTCTGGGTCACCGCCGAACGGCAGGGCGTGCGCGCGGCGGGGATGTTCTGGCCGGGCGACGACGTGGAGATCCAGGGGCGACGGCCGTCCGACTGGACCGCGTTCGATCAGGACCTGCCGCACGACACCCGTGTGGACCGCGTGCTCGACTGGCTCTCGCGCCCGGCCGGCACGCGCCCCCGGCTGATGATGCTGTACTTCGACCTGGTCGACACCGCGTCGCACACCTTCGGTCCGCACTCGCGCGAAGCGCTGGCCGCGGCCGCCGCGGCCGACCGATTGGTGGCGCGGCTGCTCGCCGGCGTCGCCGCGCGTGGGTTCACGGCCTCGACGAACGTCGTGGTGGTGAGCGACCACGGTATGGCCGAGACGTCGCCCGACCGTGTCGTGGTGCTCGACGACTACCTGGATCTCTCGGCCGTGGACGTGATCGAAACGGGTCCGAGCGTGCGGCTGCAGCCGAAGCGCGTGCCCGCGCTGTCGCCCGCCGGGCGAGAAGCCTGGGCGCGCCGGACGTTCGCGGCGCTCGACGGACGTCATCCCAGGCTGCGGGTGTATCGCGGCAACCGGCTGCCAGCGCGTTTCCGCTACACGGGGTCCGTGCGCATTCCCCCCATCATCGGCCTGGCCGACGACGGCTGGCTCGTGCAGACGCGCGAACAGCGCGACCGCTGGCTGGCGCGGGGCGGGGGCGCACGCGGCGAACACGGCTTCGACCCGGCGCTGCCGTCGATGCACGGCGTGTTCGTCGCAGCCGGACCTGCGTTTCGCGAGGGGGTCAGGCTGCCGGCCTTCGAGAGCCGGCATGCCTACGAGCTGTTCTGCCGCGTGCTGGGGATCCGGCCGTCGAAGAACGACGGCGATCCCGCGGTGACCCGGCCCGCGCTGGCGGGTGTGCCGGGCCGCTAGACGTTGAACTTGAAGTGGAGGACGTCGCCGTCCTTCACCACGTATTCCTTGCCTTCCATCCGGTAGAGGCCCTTCTCGCGCGCGTGGGCCACCGACCCGCAGGCCACGAGATCGTCGTAGGCCACGGTTTCGGCCTTGATGAAGCCCCGCTCGAAGTCCGAGTGGATGACGCCGGCGGCCTTCGGCGCCGTATCGCCCTCGTGAATCGTCCAGGCGCGCACTTCCTTCTCGCCGGCCGTGAAGTAGGTGCGGAGGCCGAGCAGGTGGTACGTGGATCGGATGAGCTGACCGACGCCGCTCTCGGACACGCCGAGCTCCTGCAAGAACTCCGCGGCTTCCTCGGGTGAGAGGTCGATGAGATCGCTTTCGATCTGCGCGCTGATGACCACGGCTTCGCACGCCAGGTGCGTGCCCACGTATTCGCGCACCTGCTGCACGTAGGGGTTCCGGTCGGCCGTGGCCAGATCCGACTCCTTTACGTTGCAGGCGAAGATCGTAGGCTTGTCGCTCAGCAGGAACATCGGACGCGCGATCGCCTTCTCTTCCGGCGTCAGGTCCACCGTGAGGGCGGGCTTGCCGGCCGCCAGCGCGGCCTCGATCTTCGCGAGCACGGCCTCTTCGGCGGCGGCCGTCTTGTCACCGCGCTTGATGTCCTTCACGAGCTTCTCGCGGCGGCGGGTGACCGAGTCGAGGTCGGCGAGCATCAGCTCGGTGTTGATCACTTCGATGTCGCGCACCGGGTCGACGCTGCCGGCCACGTGCAGGATGTCCGGGTCCTCGAAGCACCGCACCACCTGCACGATGGCGTCCACTTCGCGGATGTGGGTGAGGAACTTGTTGCCGAGGCCTTCACCCTGGCTGGCGCCCTTCACGAGGCCGGCGATGTCGACGAACTCGATGGCCGCCGGGATGACGACGCTCGTCTTCGCGATCTTCTGCAGTACCTCCAGACGCGCGTCGGGCACCGTCACGATGCCGACGTTGGGATCGATCGTGCAGAAGGGGTAGTTGGCGGCCTGCGCCCCGCGGGTGCGCGTGACGGCGTTGAAGAGGGTGGACTTGCCCACGTTGGGGAGTCCGACGATGCCGGCTCTGAGCATGATGGGAACTCCCTATTCTACCGGGCCGGCCTGGAGGCTGCATCCTCGTGCCGCTGGATGCACGGCGTGACGCCGTGTCTGCCGCCGAGCCGGTGGCCCGGCGTGTCTTTTCGCCCGTGGCGGCCCCGGCCTCAGCGCACGGTGCGGAAGAAGGCGCGGATGTCGTCCACGAGCAGGGCCGGCTGTTCGAGTGCGGCGAAGTGGCCGCCCTTCGGCATCGGCGTCCAGCGCACGATGTTGTAGCGGCTTTCGAGCCACCGGCGGGGCGACCAGATGATCTCCTTCGGGAAGTCGGCGCACGCCATCGGCGCGGCAATCCGGCCAGGCACCGGGGACGTCGTCGGGTGCCGGCTCTCGTAGTAGATCCGGGCCGACGAGGCTGCCGTCTGCGTGAACCAGTAGATCGAGAGGTTGGTGAGCAGCTCGTCCTTCGTGAAAACCCGCTCGGGGTGGCCGTCGCAGTCGCACCACGTGCGGAACTTCTCGACGATCCACGCGGCGAGCGCCACGGGCGAGTCGTTCAGCGCGATGCCGATCGTCTGCGGCTTCGTCCCCTGGATCTGCTGGTAACCGGTTTCCTCGGTCTGGAACGTCTGACGCACCTTCAGGCGCGCGCGTTCGGCGTCGGTGAGCCCCGCCTCGGGGTCCTGCCCGGCCGGCGGGTTGCCGATGCACATGTTCAGGTGCAGGCCGGCGACGTGGTCCGGGTCGCGGGCCGCCACCTGCGTGCCGATGATCGAGCCCCAGTCGCCACCCTGCACGCCGTACCGCGTGTAGCCGAGGCGCGCCATCAGCGCGGCCTCGATCTGCGCGATGCGGGCCGGGTCGAATCCGGCCTCGCGCGGGGCCTCCGAGAAGCCGAATCCGGGAATCGACGGCATCACGACGTGGAAGGCGTCGGCGGCCGATCCGCCGTGTGCCGGCGGGTCGGTGAGCGGGTCGACGATCTTCGTGAACTCGGCGATCGATCCCGGCCAGCCGTGCGTGATGAGCAGGGGGAATGCGCCCGCGTGCGTCGAGCGGCGGTGCACGAAGTGAATCGTGAGGCCATCGATCTCGGTCGTGAACTGCTCCAGCCTGTTGAGGGCCCGTTCCCGGGCACGCCAGTCGAACCGGTCGCGCCAGTACGCGAGAAGCTCGCGCAGGTACTCGACGTCGGTGCCGAGGTCCCACCCGGGGCCGAGCAGCGGCGCCGGAAGGCGCGGATTCCTGAGACGCGCCCTGAGATCGTCGAGGGCCGCCTGCGGCACGGCGATCCGGAAGGGCCGGATCGACGTGTCGGGCTGCTCGCCCGACTGGGGCCCTGGCGCGCCTTGACGGGCCCGCCCCGGCGCGGGGCCGCGGCCGCGGGTCGTGACGCGCGCAATCCGTCCGCCGGCTCCCGTGGCCCAGCCCACCGAGGTGCCTGGCGCCAGGCTGAGCGCGTCGTAGCCGTCGCCGCCGGCCGGCAGCCACGAACGGCCGCCGTCGCCGGAGACGTCGGCGCCGGCAGGGCCCACGCTGAGCCAGGTGGCGGGCGCGCGCGGCAGCCACGCCACGGCGCTGCGGAAGCCCGAGACCCCGGTGGTGGCGAGCGTCCAGGTCGTGCCCCCGTCCGAGGTGACGGCCGCCTGATGGCCGCGCTCGCGCTCCTTCGTGTAGTTCCCGCCGACGACCACGCCGTGCAGGGCGTCGCTGAACGCCACCGAGAAGATGCCCGTGGCCTCGCCGGTGTCGATGGGCGTCTGATGGACGCTCCACGAGCGCCCGCCGTCACTCGACCTGAGCACACGGCCCTTCGTCGTGCCGAACCAGATGCGATCGCCCACCATGGCCACATTGGTGCCACTCGCCGCAAACGCGCCCTCACCCTCGAGGGCCGGCGGCAGGCGATCGGGCGCGACCGGCTGCCACGAGGCGCCGCCGTCGACGGTGGTGACGACGACGAAGCTGC